>Ga0123388_1088335_pt1 | contig 11715 bp, 10 predicted proteins | sample T0HHNO3metaT_FD_89916 | JGI IMG/M metagenome (GOLD analysis project Ga0123388, IMG submission 89916) | Methane-oxidizing artificial microbial communities from Washington, USA to study methane cycling - T0-HHNO3 metaT (Metagenome... | ecosystem: Engineered > Modeled > Simulated communities...
ATGGCTGAGGCGCGCGTCGCAAGAGGATTCGGTGATTACCCTAAAGCAGTGCAGCTACTCAATGCTGTACTTGCTTTACCAAGCAACACTCATTCACAAGACGCCCAAGAGCTAATTGCGAATTCGCGTGAAAAAATGGGTGAAATGACTAAGGCAAAAGCGGAGTATGAAACCTATCTTAAGCTTTATCCTCAAGGAGAGGGAGCTGCACGCGTTCGACAGCGTTTAACAGCATTGGAAGGGTCTGGTAAATTTAGTAGTGCTGATGCAGCTAAAACCAAAAAGCCAATTCGAGATATTCATGAAAACACAGTGTATGGTAGCTGGAATCAGTATTACTATGATGCACACAGCCATAATTACCCAGGTTCTGGCAAAAATACGGGAACGCATGATCAGTCTCAACTGGTAAGCGCGATGGACCTTACTGCGCGATTCCGCCAAAACGAGTGGGATAGCCGAATTGTAATCCGTGATACGCAAACAATGGACTTTCTGCCCAATAAGGCCGATCGCAATAGATTACAAGCTGCTTATGTAGAAGTGCAGAATAAAGAGTCAGACTTTATGACACGTTTAGGTCGGCAGAATGGTAATTCTGGTGGTGTTTTAGGTCGATTTGATGGCGGACTATTTCGCTATGGATTATCGCCGCAATACAAATTGAACTTTGTTGCAGGCACATTAGACGAATATAATATTGACTATAGACGCCACTTTTATGGAATTAATCTGGATATTGGTCCAATAAATGAAAAGTGGAGTGGTAATGCATTTTTCATTGAGCAGCGTGTTGATGACTTAATTGACAGGCGTGGTGTAGGTGGTGAATTGCGTTATTTTGATATGGGAAAATCGTTATACTCAGTGGTAGATTATGATACTTATTTTAATCGCTTAAATACAGCTATGGTGCAAGGTAACTGGCAACCAGCAGAAGGTACCAGTTATAATATCTTAATGGAAAACCGTAAGTCGCCAGTATTGCAGTTGATTAATGCGTTATTTGATCCTGCATTTCAAAATCAGACGTTTTACCCAACAACGCCTACATCACTACGTCAAGCATTGCGAATTGGTAGTACTATAAGCGCCCCCAATACTTTAACTGTGTCAGGATTAAGAGATTATGCAATCAACCAAACATTGGATACCAGCTTGTTTTTAGTAGGCGCAACACGTCAAGTGACGCCTCGCTGGCAATTGGGTGGAGATGTTCAAATGAGTAGGGTAACTGGTAGTGCCAATGCAAGCAAAGGCGCAATAGATCTTGCAAAAAAAGCGGCGGCAGACAATGGTACTTTTTTAAGCGACCTCGATATACAAAATCTTACTAATAGCTTTGCTGGTGGTAATACTTATACTTACCATGTGCAGGCAGTGGGTTTAGATACGCTATTTAAAGATGATACTTCGATTATTGGTCTAAGTTATGTTGATGGTCCAACAAGCCGTGTTCAGTCGGTTGTATTAACTAACGTCATGGTGCCTCGTGATAAATGGCGTTTGGATAGCTCGGTGAAATTGCTCAGAATTGAGTCGGATCCAGCTTCAGTACAATATGTTGTTGGTCCTACCCTCAGAGCAAGCTACCGCCTGCGTGAAAAAGCGACTATAGAAGCAGAGGTGGGTTTGGAAGTGACAAATGAAAATAGTTCAGACAGCTTTAATCCTGGACACACTCGTACATTCCGCGATTTCAGCTTTATCGGCTACCGTTTGGATATTTAATGCTATTAGCGCAAGGGTTGGCATGCTTGCGCGGTGATCGCTTGCTGTTTAAAAATGTAGAGTTTGAGCTTGATACAGGCGGCTTACTCTATGTGCTGGGCGAGAACGGTAGCGGCAAAAGTAGTTTACTGCGTATGCTGTGCGGATTGATGTTGCCAGAAAGCGGAACAGTTTTCTGGGATAAAAAAACCATCAAAGAAGAGGCTGAAAACTATTTGTCCAATCTCACTTATATTGGACATTTGAATGGTCTTAAAGATGATCTTACCGCGCTAGAGAATTTAACAATGAGCGCACGTGCCGCAGGTAATGAAGTGTCAGAAGATAAGGCATTGGCAGCATTAGCTGCTATTGGAATCGAGCGTTGTGCAAATTTGCCAGCACGCGTGCTATCGCAGGGGCAGAAAAGACGCGTGACGCTTGCTAAGCTTTGGTTGGCTGAAGGTAAATTATGGATATTAGATGAACCCTTTGCTGCGTTAGATATTGCGTCAGTCACTGTACTTGCTGCAAAGTTAGGCGAGCATTTATCTAATGGCGGAATGGCGATTCTTACCACTCATCAAGATGTCACGATTCACGCACAGTCGACTCAAACTTTGAGGTTAAGTTGATGAACGGTGCATGGATGACCGTGCTGAAGCGCGATCTTTTATTGGCTTTCCGTAGACGTTCTGATGTTGCGACAACGCTATTTTTCTTCTTGATTGTATCCAGCTTGTTTCCGCTAGGCATTGGTCCGGAGCCTGCGGTGTTAAGTAGCATCGCACCGGGTGTTTTATGGGTGGCGGCATTATTAGCTGGCATGCTATCGCTCACGCGTTTATTTGCTGCAGATTTTACTGATGGTAGTTTAGAGCAAATGTTACTCGCGCCGCAGCCATTAACTTTATTAGTAACGGCTAAGGTGTTAGCGCATTGGCTAGTTTGCGGCTTGCCAGTGGTGGTGTTAGCGCCATTGATTGGTTTGCAGTATACGCTGCCAAACGATTCCTTATTCGTGCTCATTATTTCTTTATTGTTGGGTACGCCAGCATTGAGTTTAATTGGCGCAATTGGCGCTGCGCTTACATTAGGTGTTCGTGGTAGTGGGTTATTGGTGGCATTATTAGTGTTACCTTTATACATTCCAGTATTGATTTTTGGCGCAGGTGCAGTCGCAGCCAGTCAGCATGGTATGAGTGCACAGGCGCATCTTTCATTGCTGGCAGCCTGTTCTTTACTTGCTTTGGTGTTGGCGCCATTGGCTACAGCTGCTGCATTACGTATCTCTGTAGAATAAACCGTAGGTAGAGTAAAATATGCGCCACTGTGAAATTCAGTCGTGAATTACAATTAGATTACCGTGCAATTTGAATGCAATTACAGAGCAATTTGAGCAAATAAATTATGAGCATTAATTGGTTTAAATATTCGTCACCACAAGCTTTTTACCCGCTAGCTGGAAAAATGATTCCATGGTTTGTTTTGCTAGCCACAATTTTCGCTGTCGCTGGTTTGTACATCAGCTTTGCTATTGCCCCCACTGATTTCCAGCAGGGTGAGGCGTATCGCATTATTTTTGTCCATGTGCCCGCTGCTTGGATGTCTATGGTGATTTATATCGCTATGGCAGGCTGGGCGGCGTTAGGGTTAGCGCTTAATGCGCGACTATCTGCCATGATGGCACAAGCTTTAGCGCCTACAGGCGCAATATTTACCTTACTCGCTTTGGTCACAGGTTCACTGTGGGGCAAGCCGATGTGGGGTGCATGGTGGGTGTGGGACGCGCGTTTAACCTCTGAACTTATTTTATTGTTTTTGTATCTTGGCTTCATTGCTTTGCAAGCGTCAATTGATGATCCACGTCGTGCAGATAGAGCAGGAGCCTTGTTAGCACTGGTTGGTGTGGTGAACGTGCCGATTATTTATTTTTCAGTGAAATGGTGGAATACCTTACATCAAGGTTCTAGCATCAATATGGGCGCAGCGCCAAAAATGGCGGCGACTATGTTAATGGGAATGCTGCTCATGGCTTTAGCCTTTTGGATGTATACCGTGGCGGTTGCATTGATGCGCGTGCGCTGCATTATGCTGGAGCGTGAGCGTTCCTCGGATTGGGTTAAAGAGCTGTCAGTGACAACAGGAGGAAAATCATAATGCAATGGGCAAGTTGGTCAGCGTTCTTTAATATGGGAGGCTACGCATTTTATGTGTGGTTTTCTTTCGGTTTAACGGCACTTTGTGTCGTTTGGGAAGTCATATCTCTGCGCAAACGTAGTAAAGCTGCATTACGGTTATCTAAAATTCTGGCACAAGGTTAATATGGCTATAAAAGCACGACATAAACGATTTATTTTGATAGTGATTGGTTTGGCATTGTTGGGTCTAGCTGCAATGCTTATTTTGAATGCTTTCCAAAGCAATATGGTGTTCTTCTACACCCCAACGCAAGTAGATAAAGGCGAAGTGCCACACGGTACAGGCTTCCGTATCGGTGGCTTAGTAGTAAAAGATAGTTTAAAACGTCAAGATGATGGTTTAACCGTTCACTTTGCTATTACAGATACAGCCAAAACGGTACCAGTCGTTTACAAAGGTGTTTTGCCAGATTTGTTTAAAGAGGGCAAAGGCGTGGTAGCGCAAGGTAAGGTAGGTCCAGATGGCATATTTATCGCCAGTGAAGTGCTTGCTAAGCACGATGAAAACTACATGCCGCCAGAAGCTGCAGAAGCGCTGAAACGCGCTCAAGAGCAAGGTAAAACGGTCGTGATGTCTAAGTAATACAGCTTAAAAATACTCGCTTGCTGTATGTAGGTCGGGCCTTTAGCCAGACTTGTCAGCTTAAACGCCGACCTACAAAAAGCAGGTTCATGCAATTATCGAAATACTCAAAATTCAATAAATATATAGATTAAATTCACTAAGGATATTAACGTGATTCCTGAAATTGGCCATTTTTCCCTCATTCTCGCCTTGCTGGTGGCGCTTACGCTTGGTAGCTTGCCTATCATCGGTGCTGCCCGTGGCAATATGGTGTGGATGGGATTAGCTAGACCGCTTGCGCGTGCGCAATTTTTGCTCATTGCATTCGCTTTCATTTGCTTGGCTTATGCTTTTGCAAGCAAAGACTATTCGGTCATGTATGTTGCATCGAATTCAAACTCAAAACTGCCTATACAATTTCGTATTGCAGCGGTGTGGGGCGGTCATGAGGGTTCTTTGTTACTTTGGGCGCTGATATTAAGCGTTTGGACTGTAGCGGTGAGTGCATTCTCCAAACATCTGCCAGATGATATGCGCGCGCGTATCTTGGGTGTTATGGGCTTAATCAGCGTAGGCTTTTTACTGTTCATGCTGATGGTTTCAAACCCATTTGAACGCTTGATTCCAGCGGCCTTAGATGGTCGTGATTTAAACCCACTATTGCAAGATCCTGGCATGATATTCCACCCACCTATGCTTTATATGGGTTATGTTGGTTTTTCAGTTGCCTTTGCTTTTGCGATTGCAGCTTTGATTGGTGGTCAGCTTGATGCCGCTTGGGCGCGTTGGTCACGCCCCTGGACTACTTTGGCATGGGTATTTTTAACCTTGGGTATATTGGGCGGCAGTAACTGGGCGTATTACGAACTTGGCTGGGGTGGTTGGTGGTTTTGGGATGCGGTAGAAAACGCATCATTCATGCCGTGGCTAGTCGGCACTGCGCTTATTCACTCCTTAGCTGTGACAGAAAAACGCGGCAGCTTTAAAGCTTGGACAGTATTGCTTGCTATTTGTGCATTCTCTTTAAGTCTACTCGGAACATTCTTAGTGCGTTCAGGCGTACTGACTTCAGTACACGCTTTTGCTACAGACCCAAGACGCGGCGTATTTATTTTAGCGTTCCTAGTGATTGTCATTGGCGGTTCATTAGCACTATTTGCTTGGCGCGCACCAACGGTTGGTCGTGGCGGTAAGTTCAGTGTGGTTTCACGCGAAAGTTTTCTGCTCGCAAATAATGTATTGTTAGCTGTCGCGGCGATGTCTGTATTACTCGGCACGCTTTATCCGCTGTTTTTGGATGCGTTAAATTACGGCAAAATCTCTGTAGGCCCTCCTTATTTTGATGCAGTATTTGCGCCATTGATGACGCCCGCACTGTTTTTGATGGGTGTCGGTCCAATTGTCAGCTGGAAGAATGCTTCATTACCAGAATTGGCCATGCGCTTACGTTGGGCTTTTGGTGTGAGTATCGCCACAGCCATTATCTTGCCATTATTGCTAGGGAATTTAACGCCGATGATAGGCTTAGGTTTGTTCTTAGCCTTCTGGATTATCGCGACTACAGTGAACATGGTGCGTCATCGTTTACGCGGTGCAGGACAGTCTTTAGTTTCACGCATACAAGCTATCCCACGCGCTTGGTGGGGGATGGTGATTGCGCATTTAGGTATTGCTGTGTTTACTATAGGCGTGACCGTAGTGAAAGGCTTTGAGTCAGAAACTGCTGTGCGTATGCTACCCGGCGATGTTGCACATTTAGCTGGTTTTGATTTCACCTTTATGGGCGTAGATGAAGTTCAAGGGCCGAATTACACCTCAAATAGAGGGCAGATACGCGTCAGCAAAAATGGTGTTGAACGCACAGTACTTAAGACTGAAAAAAGACTGTACACCGTAACTAATATGCCGATGACCGAAGCTGGTATTAGCCCAGCAGTTGTTCATGACTTGTATGCATCACTTGGCGAGCCACTGAGCGATGGTGCTTGGAGTGTACGTATTTACCATAAACCTATGGTGGAGTGGGTATGGGCTGGTTGTGCTTTAATGGCTTTTGGCGGTTTACTTGCTTTATCTGATAAGCGCTATCGCATGAAAAAACGTAATAAGAATTCAAATGGCGCTGAGTCAAGCCAAGAAGAGGTTGCTGCATGAAGCGCGCTTTATTACCCTTAATCATATTTTTGGTGGTTGTAGGATTTCTTTTTAAAGGTCTGTTTTTAGATCCACGCGAAGTGCCTTCTCCATTGGTAGGTAAGCCGGCTCCGCAGTTTAGTTTGCCACGCTTGGATAGCCCTGATACTAAAATTTCGCCTAAAGAAATGTTAGGTAAAGTCTGGTTGTTTAATGCATGGGCGTCATGGTGCCCTGCATGTAAAGATGAACATCCACTTTTAGTCGAGTTATCTAAAACAGGCTTTGTGCCTATTATTGGTTTAGATTACAAAGATACCAACCAAGAAGCTCAGCAATGGCTAGATCAAGCTGGCAACCCTTATGCAGCAAATGCTGTAGATGCTGATGGGCGTGTAGGCATTAACTATGGTGTATATGGCGTACCAGAAACTTATGTCATTGATAAAACAGGCATGATTGCTTACAAGCAAATTGGCCCGATTACGATGGAAGCATTACGTGACAAAATCATCCCTTTAGTTAAAAAGTTGCAGGCTCAATAATGCTGAAAAAACTAATATCTTTATTGGCAGTTGGTCTTTTAATCTGCTCATTGAGCATCGGTGCACAAGAAGCACGTCCGATGCAAGACAACGCTGCAGTTGAAGTGCAAGTGCAACGCTTGGCTAGCCAACTGCGATGTTTAGTTTGTCAGAATCAAACATTAGCGGATTCGCACGCCGAGCTTGCGCAAGATTTAGTGCAAGAGATTCGTGAGATGGCTGCCAAGGGAATGACAGACAAAGAAATTATTGACTACTTGGTAGCGCGCTACGGCGATTTTGTTCGGTATCGCCCGCCACTTAAAGCGAGCACTGTTCTGTTATGGCTAGGTCCATTTGCATTGTTACTGGCAGGTGGTTTTGGTTTGTTCATACAGATACGCAGACGCCAAGCAATGGTTGTAGATGCGCCACTGACTGAAGAAGAGGTACGTAAAGTCAGAGAGCTTTTGAATAAGTAAGCTGTTGTGAGTAAGTAAACTGCCGAATCAGTGAATGATTAAATAAGGAAGCACCATGTTGTTATTTTGGGTAATCGTAATTGTAATGATCGTAGCCACGCTGGCACTAATTTTGCCCGCTTTATTAAAGCCAAACCAAGCTGCAACTACTGATGCGGGTGCCGAAAAACGTGCAATTTTCCGTCAGCAATTTGATGAAATAGAGCAAGATAAAATCAATGGCATATTAGACGCTACACAATATGACCTAGCAAAAAGTGAACTTGAAAGACGAATGCTTGATGAGATTGGTCACATGAGTGAACATACTTCAAGCGCTAAGCCTGATCGTCGCTTGGCTGCGGTATTGTTGGTGTTGCTACCGCTAGCGGCAGTGGTTATTTATAATAAAATCGGTAGCCCAATCTCAGTCACAATCCCGACAGTGGCGCCAAATATTCAGCCTGAGGCAGCCACGGAACAAACGACTCTTGAGCATAAAGCAATGGCAGGTGATATTGAACCGCTACTTAATGCTTTGAAAACTAAACTTGAAAAAGATCCTGGTGATGGCAGTGGCTGGGCGTTACTAGCAAGATCATACGTAGAGTTAAGACGTCATGCTGAGGCGGTTCCTGCTTATGAAAAAGCAGTAAAAGCGAATCCGAATGATCCACAGTTGTTGGCTGATTATGCCGATGCGTTAGCGGTGGTGAATGGTCACGATTTAACTGGTAAACCAGAAGAGCTTGCAAATCAAGCACTAAAACTTGATCCACACCACACAAAAGCATTGTTACTAGCCGCTACAGCAGCCTTTAATCGCAAAGATTACAAACTAGCCATCGCGCATTGGGAAACCTTGCAGCAAGACTTGCCAGCCGATTCGGATATTTTGCCTGAGGTGAAAGCTTCCCTACATGAAGTCTATACATTGGCGGGAGTGAAGCCTCCGGCACCATCAGCAAAAGCTACAGCTCAGCCATCAGCGCTAGAGCAAAAAGTAGCAGAGGGAGTGAGTGGCACAGTCAATGTTGCTGCGAACTTAGCGAGTAAAGTAGATCCTGCCGCTACAGTATTCGTATTCGCACGTGCTACGCAAGGCTCGCCTATGCCGCTTGCCATTGAACGCATCACGGTAAAAGATTTGCCTTACACTTATCATTTAGATGACAGTAAAGGCTTAATGCCAGCGAACAAACTTTCACAAGCTGCTGAAGTGGTCATTGTGGCGCGTATCTCTAAAACTGGTGATGCTAAAGCGCAAGCGGGTGACTTACAAGGTATGTCAGCAGCCGTTAAACCTAATGGCGGCAAAGTTGATGTTGAAATCAATGAGCAGCTAAAGTAAGTTACTGCGCATTTGGTGCAGGCGGCAGGCTGTTGCGCATTGGCCAATTTAATAATGATTAAGAAAAATAACTAGCAAAAATGATGACGATGCCAATAGAAAAAAACCTGACACCTAAGACTATCTATTTAAAAGACTATCAGCCTGCGCCTTATAAAGCAGCGCATGTGAACCTCAGCTTTATATTGTTTGAAGATAAAACAGTTGTGAAGTCTGAGGTGCAGTATTTTAAAAATCCTGAGAGCACTTCAAATGACTTAATCTTAAATGGTGAAGGTCAGACCATTATCTCTGTTGAACTTGATAACAAGCCGTTTGATGGCTACACCATTACGGATGATGCACTGACCATCAACAATGCAGGCGAAAAGTTTACGCTAACCATTACCTCAGAGATAGACCCAGCATCCAACACCTTGCTTGAGGGTTTGTATAAATCTCAAGACACTTATTGCACGCAATGTGAAGCTGAAGGCTTTCGCCGTATCACTTACTTTCAAGATCGTCCAGATGTCTTAAGCATTTTCACCGTGCGTGTCGAAGGTGAAAAAAGCAAATATCCAGTACTACTTTCTAACGGTAATCTAGTCGATTCAGGCGAGTGTGATGATGGACGCCATTTTACCGTCTGGCATGATCCATTCCCCAAACCTTGCTATCTTTTTGCATTAGTCGCTGGCGATCTCGTACGTGTTGCAGACACATTCAAAACAATGTCTGGACGCAATGTTGACCTACATATCTACGTGCGATCAGGCGACGAGAAACAATGTGGCCATGCCATGCAATCGCTCATTAAAGCGATGAAATGGGATGAAGAGAAATATGGTCGCGAATATGAATTGGATTTATTTAATATCGTAGCTGTGAGTGATTTCAACATGGGCGCCATGGAAAATACCTCGCTGAATGTTTTTAATACTTCACTAGTCCTCGCCCATCAAGATACCGCCACTGACAATGACTTTATGAGTGTTGAAAGCGTGATTGGGCATGAGTATTTTCATAACTGGACGGGCAACCGCGTGACTTGCCGAGACTGGTTCCAACTATCGCTCAAAGAAGGTTTTACCGTTTTTAGAGATCAAGAGTTTAGTGCCGATATGAACTCTCAAGCCGTGCAGCGGATTGATGATGTTAACTCATTACGCCGCCTGCAATTTTCAGAAGATGCGGGTCCACTGGCACACGCAGTACAGCCCGATCAATTTATCGAGATTAGCAATTTCTACACAAAAACCGTGTATGAAAAAGGCGCAGAAATCATTCGCATGCAGCATACCTTGCTCGGTGACGAAACGTTTCGTAAAGCCACAGATTTGTATTTTGATAGATATGATGGGCATGCCGTCACCTGCGATGATTTTGTACAGTGCATGGCAGACGCATCAGGCCGCGACATGTCGCAATTCTTCTTGTGGTACAAGCAAGCTGGTACGCCAACTTTAAAGGTGAGTAGTCAATATGATGCGGCACTAAGCACATACACCCTCACGCTTCAGCAGTCTCAGTCTGCAACACCTGGGCAGCTAGATAAAAAGCCACTGCATATACCAGTGGCGGTGGGCTTGCTTGATGCAACGGGTAAGCAAACGCATGATACGCAAGTACTTGAGGTGACTGAGCGTGAACAAAGCTTCACTTTCAACAACGTGAATACGCCGCCAGTGCCATCAATCTTGCGCGGCTTTTCTGCACCGGTAAAATTAATCACAGACCTGAGTGATGACGATCTGCGTTTATTACAGCTTAAAGATACTGACGGTTTCAACCGCTGGGAAGCTGGCCAGACACTTGCACTACGTAATATCGAACGTGTGATGGCTGATAGCGAAGCCAATATCGCTCAATTTGTAGATGATTTTGGCGCAATGGTTGAACAGGGGCTTGCCAATAAAGGCGATAAAGCACTGCTTGCACGCGCGCTCACGCTGCCTGCCATCGCCGTGATTGCGCAAACGCAGCGTGTGATTGACCCTGCAGCCATAGATAATGCCCGCACGCACATTCTTAAAACAATTAAACAGACACATAAAGCAGCCTTACAGCGTTTGTATCAGGACAACAGCAATACTGGCGAGTTTTCACTATCGCCAGAGGCGATGGGACGCAGAGCGCTACAAAATACCGTACTTGAACTGTTAATTGTCACCAATGGCACTGGATGTGCCGCCTTTGCAAAGGCGCATTATGACGCGGCTGATAACATGACTGATCTTGTTGCGGCCGTATCTTGCCTGTCTGACAGCACGCAAGCTCAAAGAGAAGAAGTTTTAGCTGATTTTTATCGTCGATTTAAAGGCTATCCGCTCGTTGTTGATAAATGGTTCTCTCTGCAAGCAATTGCAAACAGAGACGCCATATTTGATGACTTTGCAAAGCTACTTAAACACCCAGACTTTAATATTAAAAATCCTAATCGCGTACGTTCGCTTTACTCAGCATTTTCAATCAACAACCCAGTGAAATTCCATGACCCTAGCGGTCAAGGCTATGCCATTTTGAGAGATGTAATTATTGAGTTGAATGAAATCAACCCACAAATTGCATCACGCCAAGTGACGCCGTTCCGTGAATGGAAACGCTACACACCAGCCCTGCAAGCGCATATGAAAGCTGCCCTGCAAACGATTATGGACACACCCAATCTATCAAATGATGTGTTCGAGATTGTAAGTAAAAGCTTAAATGGCTAAGTTCATCGTACTGAAAACGCGCTAGCGTCATCAGTATTGTGAGATGCCTCTCACAATGCCAAAGCCACCTCAAG
>Ga0123388_1122844_pt1 | contig 11713 bp, 7 predicted proteins | sample T0HHNO3metaT_FD_89916 | JGI IMG/M metagenome (GOLD analysis project Ga0123388, IMG submission 89916) | Methane-oxidizing artificial microbial communities from Washington, USA to study methane cycling - T0-HHNO3 metaT (Metagenome... | ecosystem: Engineered > Modeled > Simulated communities...
AGCTGAATGGGGAATAAATATTATTTTTTTAATAAAATTTTAATTAGTATTGCTTATTAACTAAGACTATATATAAAATGGTTCACAACATAGTGCAAATAACCAATATCTATAAATAGTTGCATATATTATAAGGAGCTTACTGGTGACCCAGGAAAAGCCAAATCAAGAAAAATTGACGTCAGATCAATTGTCTACAATCAAGGTCATGGTCATAGATGACAGCAATACGATCCGTCGTAGTGCTGAAATATTCCTTAAGTCATCCGGCTGTCAGGTTGTCCTCGCTGAGGATGGCTTTGATGCACTGGCAAAGATATCCAACGAACATCCTGATTTGATTTTTGTCGACATCATGATGCCAAGGCTGGACGGTTATCAAACCTGTTCACTCATCAAAAGAAATGCACGCTATAAAACAACACCGGTCATTATGCTATCCAGCAAAGACGGCTTGTTTGACCGTGCCCGCGGACGTATGGTCGGTTCTGACCAATATCTCACCAAACCATTTACGCAAGAAACATTATTGGAAGCAGTGCAGGTTTATGCTGCGCAATCTAGAAAAAATCAAGAAGAGGATTAAACATGGCAATACAAAATATTTTAGTGGTTGATGATTCTGCAACAGACCGTTTCTTTTTAACTGAGCTTCTGGAAACCTCCGGTTACAAAGTGATTGGCGCTGAGAGTGGTGAGGAGTGTCTGGCTAAAGCTGCGGAAATCCATCCTGACCTGATTCTGTGTGATGTTGTCATGCCAGGTTTAACCGGTTTTCAGGTGACACGTACGCTGACCAAAAATCCTGATACTGCGAATATCCCGGTGATTCTATGCACTGGCAAGTCTCAGGCAACCGATCTGGCATGGGCGTTGAAAATGGGCGCTAAAGCTTGTGTGACCAAGCCGGTTGTAGGTTCTGAGTTGCTGGCTTTGATTAAAACTCTAGAGTAAGCGCAATTAATACTCCACTTTGATTGGTTAATAAATCGTGGCAAAAACTTCAAATTTACGTGAGTTCCAGGAAGCGATTCTTGCAAAACTTAAAGATGCGGCAAACCATTCAGGTGCCGAGTCTTCATCTCGTTTGGGGGTGGTAGTCGGTGCAAAAAGGTTTTTAATCAATTTGAATGAAGTCAAAGAGGTGTTGCCTGTTCCGCCAATCCTGTCGGTGCCTTTGACTAAACCCTGGTTTCTGGGCACCGCCAACGTGCGAGGTAACTTGTATAACGTGAGTGACCTGGCGCAGTTTCTGAACATGCCGCCTACCGCAAAATCGGTTAACAACCGGATCATGCTGCTGAGCACGGAAACAACTGCGCAGGTTGCCTTGCTGGTGGATGGCCTGGTTGGTCTGCGCAGTGTGCAGGAGATGCATGCTGAGCCTGGCAATGATGAATCTAAAAAGTTGTTCAGCAAGCAACGGCTGAGTGATGTTGATGGTAATGAGTGGTTTGAACTTGATACTGAAGTACTGGTTCAGGATAAGAACTTTATCCAGCCTATCTAGGAGGCAGGCTGGGTTCTTTGCGGTTTGAACAGTGCAGTGGCGTCGCGATAAATTATGTAATGCATTGTTTATAAAATGTTGGTGATGAGTAGCCGGTTACAGGGTACGTATAATATTTTTTGGAATTGGGGTTCAAAATGGCATTAAATCTTACAGCTTTTAAAAACCTGCCATCGCAGCTGGGGGCTACGGTAGGTGGTTTATTTCAGAATTTTAAAAATAAATTCTCCAGTAAGAAAAGCTCTTCTGATGCCGGTAGCCTGGCTGCGGGTTACCGCCAGCTCATGCTGCAGATTGTTGCGTTTATCTTGTTTGCGTTATTGAGCTTCTGGGTTATTAACCAGGTGCGTGTAAATGGTCCGATCTCAAATATCCTGAATGAGTATCAAAACCTGACTTCCGATACCAATCCGCCGCCAATGTTCCCGCTGGATGCGTTTGCATCCTATAACGAGGCTTATGTTGCTTCGACCAACTTTAACAATGAAAAGCGCGATAAGGCGCTGGCTAACGCCGCCAATAGCGAAGTCCTGTTTAAACAGCGTTCAGAGTACTGGCGTAAAAACCTTGATAACGAGAAACTGCAGGCAGAGCTGGAGGCCGTGATCCAGGCCGGTTCCAATTTCTTTGAGGTGGCAAACAAGCGTTATGTCCCGGCCCTGCCTCTGGGTACGGTTGCGGCATCTGCACCATTGCTGGATCTGACAGCAGCGTTTGAGGCAAGTAAACAGGCCGGTAATAACTTTACGCTCGCGATTCAGAAGGAAAATAATGCCCTGATTGAAACGCAAACCCGTTTTATCCAGTTCGTGCTGGTTGGTTTGCTGTTATTGGGTTTGGTGCTGGTGTTCCTGATGTTCTTCTACGGTAAGAAACAAACGGCTCAGTCCGTTGTGCTGACCAATCAGCTCGCGAAAGAAGGCCAGGATAACCAGGAAGCGGTTTTGCAGCTGCTGGATGAGATGGGTGACCTGGCGGACGGTGACTTGACGGTAAAAGCGGAAGTGCGCGATAACATTACCGGCGCGATTGCTGACTCTATCAACTATACGATCGACAGCTTGCGAGACCTGGTTACCGAGATTAACCATGCGACTGAACAGGTGACGTCAGCGACTTCGGTCGCGCAGGACACTTCAGAACAGTTGCTGAGTGCTGCGGAAACACAGTCAGCACAGATTATCCAGACGACAGACGCGGTAAACGACATGACGCGTTCTATCCTGCAGGTATCCAGCAACGCGGCACAGGCGGCGCAGGTTGCGCAGCGCTCACTTGAAGCTGCGGTTCAGGGTTCGCAGGCGGTGCAGAACACGATCTCAGGGATGAACGAGATCCGTACCCAGATTCAGGAAACCTCAAAACGTATCAAACGTCTGGGCGAAAGCTCGCAAGAGATTAGTGAGATCGTTGAGCTGATTTCAGACATTACCGAACAGACCAACATTCTGGCTTTGAACGCTGCGATCCAGGCAGCATCAGCCGGTGAAGCGGGTCGAGGCTTTACCGTGGTTGCGGAGGAGGTTCAGCGTCTTGCGGAACGTTCATCTGAAGCGACCAAACAGATTAGTGCGATTGTGAAGACGATTCAGACCGATACGCACGGCGCGGTTGCCGCGATGGAGAAAAGTACCGAGGGTGTAGTTGACGGTGCGCGAGTTGCGGATGCTGCCGGACAGGCATTGAATGAAATTGAAACAGTTACTACCAACCTGGCGCAGCTGATTCAATCGATTTCAGCGGCTACGAATGCGCAGACCGATTCTGCCAAAACGGTGGCTAACAACATGCAGATGATTCAGGAAATTACGACACAAACGACACAGGGTACCAAGTTGACAGCTGAGTCTGTCGGCCAACTGAACTCGCTGGCTGAAGAGCTGCGCGACTCAGTAGCTGGCTTTAAACTGTAACCCAAGGCGATTGCACCACTATGTCATTGCTACGTGTTTAATTTGTAACGTGAGATAAATAAAACTCCATGAAAAAATCGTATATAGAAATGGGAGTACAGAATGCCTGAAGCATTTGATACCGGCCCATTGTCCTGGGTTAAAGACGAGATTGACCAGTCGCTGAAGAAAGTTCTGGCAAGCTTCAATGAGGTTAGCCAGAATCTGGAAGGCTCCGCATCTTTAAGGCTTACCCTGGCACATCTTTACCAGGTGAACGGTGCGCTGGATATGGTTGGCCTGGAAGGCTGCAAACGCTACTGTTCTGAAATTGAAAAGCTCACGAGCAAGATTGCGCAGCAGACAGTGCCGGTGACCCAGGAGCTCGTTGCCCACCTGGTGGAGGCGGTAGAGACGCTGTCGCAATACCTGCAAGACCTGATGAATGGCGCCCCTGATACGCCTATACGCCTGTATCCGACCCTGAAACCTCTGGTTGAGGCGCAAGGCGAGACTGTTGAAGAAAGCGAATTGTTTTTCCCGGATACTGATAACAGTGCACCAAAAGACCTGCCGTCAAACCCGATTGATGAAGCTGCAATTCCCGTTTTTGTAGCGGAACAACGCGCTCTTTTCCAGAAGTCGCTGTTGGACTGGCTGCGCACTAAAAATGCAGACGCATTGAATGCCATGCGTGAAGCGATTGTCAAAGTCCAGCAGGTTCAAGTTAAAAACGCCCCGAAAACGCTGTGGTGGACAGCTTCGGCATTTGCCGATTCCCTCACCCAGGATAAAGTGGCTGCCAGCAATGGTGCAAAAAAACTTTGCCGCAAGCTGGATCGTCAGTTAGGCAACCTGGCATCGGGAGACGCCAAAGCGCCATCGCAGCTGCTGCGTGAGTTGCTTTATTACGTCGCGATCAGTGACCGCGTGACAGATCTGATATCCCGTGTTAAGGATGTATTCGAGCTGGATGATGCCTTGCCGCAGGATAGCGCGTCCGATAGCGAAGCAGCACCTTCGAGCGCTGCCGAGCAGGCTGCATTGGCGCAGCTGATTGCAGACCTGCCAGCCCTTAAGGAGCTATGGTCTAATATCAGCACCAGCACTGCCGATGCCTCAGTGGCTGATTTAACAGCGTTTATCAATAAGCTGGAGGCTATTTCCGCCTCGGTTCAGCAGAATATTTCCAGCCAAAGCGTTATCAGACTGATCAGTGCGACATATCAGGCAGTGCAGGCATTGCAGGCCAATAAGCAGCATCTGAATGAGTCTTCATTCATTGAAATAGCGGCATCTTTAAACCTGCTTGAACACTGCTGTGACCATTACCAGCATCTGGATGCAGATGTAAAACACAAAGTTGCCACGCAAAGCGAGCGCCTGCATGCAGTTGCCCAGGGCAATGAGCTTGCTCCTGCCGTTGATGCGTTTGCAACCAGCAAGCTCGATGCGAGTGTAGTGTCCGCTGTTGCCAAACAGATTATCGAATCCCTGGCCCTGATAGAAAAGGCACTGGATACTTTCTTCAGGAACCCGGATGATGTCAGCCCATTGAATGGCGCCGATAAGCCGTTGCAGCAGGTGATGGCTGCATTTGAAATGCTGGAAATGACCACCCCGAGGGCGATCGCGCAATTGAGCGCATTGTTTGTCGATATGTTCAAGAATAATGCTGAAAACGCTGTTCTTGGCGAGCCATACAGTAACAGCTTTGAACTGGTGGCTGAGAGTTTAAGTATGCTGGGGCTGTACGCTGAGGAGTTGCCCCATGTGCGTCCTGAGTCAGACCAGGCCTTGTCCTATGCGCTGCTGCGCCTGGAAGAGGGTGCCCGTGCGCTGAACCTTGGTGTCGAAGCGATATTGGAACCTGTGCAAGCCGCCGATGTTGCCGATGCGTCTGCAGAAATGATCGTGAGCTATGACGACATTGCATTCGATGAGCTGATCCCTGAGTTTGTTCAGCCGGCAGTGGCCGCAGAGCTTCCGCCTGGCGAAAAAACCGCGGTCGAACCTGCTGATGCAGCAGCGGATGCTGTCGTAGATAAAGCGCTGGATCCTGAGTTGCAGGATATTTTCCTGACTGAAGCCGAAGAAGTGCTGGCAACGCTCGCCCAGAACCTGCAAGCCTTACGTGTCAATGCAACGGACAGCGCAGCCTTGACTGAAGTACGCCGTGCTTACCATACCCTGAAAGGCAGTGGCCGTACCGTGGGCTTGGCAGCCTTGGGTGAAGTTGCCTGGGCGGTTGAGGATTTATTGAATGTCATGCTGGAGCGCAAGGCATTCCCGACCACGCCGATACTGGCGTTTATCGAGAAGGTCACGGCCAGGTTTGCGGCATGGGTTGCTGAATTGCTGGAAAAACAGAGCGTTAGCCTGAGCCCATCGCCGTTTCAGCAGCAGGCTAAAGACCTGATGGCAGAGTTCGAGCAAGCCCTGGTGGAAAAAACAGTACCGCAGAAAGAAGAAGTGCTGATTGGCGGTACCCGCAAACTCAGCAAGGCGTTCTTCGATATTTTCCTTGCCGAGGCCGAGCAGCATTATAAAACACTGGTTGATGCGCAAGACCTGATCATCATGGACTCCAGCGAGAGTTATCGCGCAGCCCATACACTGGGCAGCAATGCCTTGACTGCCGGATTCACGCCTATCGGTGATCTGGCGCGCGCCCTTGAGCATTGGCTGGATGAGCATAACGGCAACTGGACTGAACAGCATATTGAGCTGTATGCCAATGTGGTAAAAGCGCTGGGCGAAGGCCTGGAAAGCATCAAGGCCCTGAAAGAGCCGAAAACAACGCGTGCACTGATTGTTGCGCTGGGCGAGTCTACCACTGCCATGCAGGCCGCGGCTACACAGCAGGCTGAAGCCGCTGTGCTTGAAGTGGCTGAGACCAAGAAAACAGCCAGAAAGACAAAAGAAAAAGCGAGCGCCGAGCCCAAAGCGGATAAAGCTGCCGCCATTGCCGCAAGCGATCAGGCCGTTCCTGATCAGGCTGCTCCTTCGTTAGCGGTGATTGAGCCGCTGGCCGAAATAGCGCAGGTGCAGTCTGCTGCTGAAGCTGCACCGGCCGTGGCCGCAGAAGCACAGAGCCAGCAGCAGGCCGAGCAACGCAAAGACAGTGCAGTCAATGAAGAATTACTGGCTCTGTTCCTTGAAGAAGCGCGTGAGTTAGTGCCGCAAATCGGTAAAGACCTTCGTGGCTGGCGTGCCAACCCACAGGATCACGAGTACATTGATTCATTGCAGCGCGTGCTGCACACCCTTAAAGGCAGTGCACGCATGGCCGGCCTGACCGCAATAGGTGACAGCGTGCACGGTATGGAGGACCACGTGATTCGCGCCTTGAATCATAAGGTCACGGCCGACGACTTTGACCGCATGTTTCTGGAGTTCGACCACATCAGCCTGATGCTTGACCAGGTTTCAAGCGGCTCCGGTGCAGCGAAACCGGCAGCGGTTGAATCTAGCCCGGATGCGCCTGTAGAAGTGATTCCCGCACGCAGGACGGAACGCAAGACACAATTCCTGCGTATGCGTGCCGATGTGCTGGACAGGCTGATCAATGAGGCGGGCGAAGTTTCGATCATGCGCTCCCGTATGGATAGGGAGATGCAGAACTTCAAGCAATCTTCCATTGACCTGACCGACAGTATTATCAGACTGCGTGCTTATCTGCGTGAGCTGGAAATCGAAGCTGAAACACAGCTGCAATCGCGCATGAGCCTGCTGCAGGAAGCCAATGAAGCATTCGACCCGCTGGAGTTTGACCGTTTTACGCGCTTGCAGGAGCTGACACGTATGATGGCGGAAAGCGTGAACGACGTTTCGACCATTCAGCATGGCCTGTTGCTTAACCTGGATCAGACGGACGCCGCGTTGCAGCAGCAAAACCGCATGAACCGTGAATTGCAGCAAGGTCTGATGCGTGTCCGCATGCTGCCGTTTGCCACGATATCGGAGCGTCTGCAGCGTATTGTGCGTCAGACCGCACGTGAGCTGAATAAGCGTGTAGAGATGACGATTGATGGCGAAGGCATCGAACTCGACCGCGGTGTGCTGGACAAGCTGGGTGCACCCCTGGAGCATTTGCTGCGCAATGCCGTAGCGCATGGCCTTGAAACCACCGAAGATCGCGTCAAATCCGGCAAGCCTGAGATTGGCCATATCCGGCTTAAAGTCAGCATGGAAAATGATGAAATTACGCTGATCATTACTGATGATGGCGCAGGTGTCAATTTAGCCAAAGTGAAACAGAAAGCGACTGAGAAAGGCATTCTGGCTGCCGGGCAAGAGGTCACGGAGCAAGCATTGATGGCGGTTATTTTTGAACCGGGTTTCTCTACGGCAGACGCGATTTCACAGATTGCAGGTCGTGGCGTAGGCCTGGATGCTGTCCGCAGCGATATTGCCGCACTTGGCGGCCGTATTGATGTAAGCAACGTTTCAGGTTCAGGAGCGATGTTCAATATCTACCTGCCGGTGACATTGTCTGTTGCGCAGGTGGTATTGGTTCGTTCAGGAAACAAAGTGTTTGCCGTGCCAACCGTGATGATCGAGCAGGTGCAGAAGCTTAAGCAGAAAGACCTGGACAGTGCTTACCAGAACGGGAAAGTCGAGTGGGCAGGGCGCGATTACCCGCTGCATTTCCTCTCCAGGCTGGTAGGTGACATTGAGCATGTGGCGCTATCGCATATTTACACGCCTATTATCCTGATGCGCAGCGGTGCGTACCGCACAGCGCTGCATGTGGATGAGATTATCGGCAACCAGGAGGTTGTGATGAAGCCTATGGGCACACAGCTTTCGCATGTGCCTGGCATGATCGGCGCCTCTGTACTGGGTGACGGTGCGATTGTGCTGGTGATTAATGCAGTGCAGCTGGCAAACCGTGAAGTGTTCGTAGTTGGTGCGGCTAAGGTCGCAGAAATGGCGCCTGAGGTTGAGAACTCAAGAAAAGTGGCGCTGGTGGTCGATGATTCCCTGACCATGCGTAAAGTGCTTTCACGCGTGCTTGAGCGTGAAGATTTTGAAGTGGTCACGGCCAATGACGGGATGGATGCGATTGAGAAACTGCAGGAAGTGACGCCGGATATCATCCTGACCGACATCGAGATGCCGCGTATGGATGGTTTCGAGTTCTCCCGTTATGTCCGGGATAACCCGGCAACCCTGAATACGCCATTGATCGTGATCAGCTCACGTACTGCCGATAAACACCGTAACGTGGCAACGGAAATCGGCGTGAATGCTTTCCTGGGTAAACCGGTACAGGATGAAACCTTGATCGAGCAGGTAAACGCCTTGCTATCGAAGTAAAACTGGCGTAGTCGTTATCTTAAATTTGTTTCGTCATTCCCGCACAGGCGGGAATGACATTGAATTTCATTAGAGCGACAGGCTATTCTTAAATATTCGGTTGGATCGCGGCTCGCCATGCCATGACCTTGTTTTCAAAAGGCATGCCGGCATGGGCAGGGCTGGTCGAGGGTAACCGGATATATTTCACGGAAAAATCCCCAAGTAACGGTAACACACGCTTTTTGAAGATTTTTTCAGCACTGCCGCCATTAAAGCAAATGACGTTAATCCCCGGATGTCGCTGAATAAGCGCTTTAATGTCATTGGCTTTTGCAGAATCCATCTCAATAGCCGCATCCAGGCTTCCCGGGCGTATACAGCTTTCAAGCACATCCCATAATGCAATATTGAAGTGTTTTAGTTTTTCAACCCGAGTTTCGTAACCATCAACTGCAGGTATGTCCAATACCGCTTCCATAATCTTCCAGAATGCATTCCGTGGATGCGCATAATATTGCCCCGCGGCCAGCGAGGCGACGCCAGGCATGGAGCCAAGGATCAGCACACGTGGCGAATCGCCTTCGATCGGCGCGAAACTGCTAACGGTGGTCATGGTGCGCGACGAGCAGAGAGTGATTGATGTAAGCGCTACTTGATGATGCAGTGTTTTGCAAAATCAGCCGCTTCATTCATGCTCCAGTCACCGGCTGGTTTGGCTTTGAGGTTGGCACACCACTGGTCGCTGCCGATTTCCGGTGCGCAACCCCATAAAGGAATTGCCAGGAGGGAGAGCAGGGCGCATATGGTAAAACGAGTTGTTTTATTCATGGCAAAAATCCTTGAGGTTCAGGTTCTTGGTATTCAGCATTATCGTATTGTTTTGTATCGTTGAAAATACAGCAAGACATTATTGGATTGTGTTGTACAGCTTAATGCGTTTGTACTGAATGTGCACGGTATTTATTGCAGGTGTTAAGCCGAGGATGAATGCGCTGCTATGCTTTAAAAACATATCCATTTAAAAATGGGTATAAATGACGCTAAAAAAGCAGAGGTAAATAAGGTAAAATTTGCCTTATGTCAGAGACCAGTCAAACACATCCAGCAGTACCTGTATTCGTCCATTTGCGTTGCCACAGTGAATATTCCATTGTGGATGGCATCGTGCGGATTGATGACTACGTGAAGCACGCCGCTGATGACCGCATGCCTGCATTGGCGCTTACCGACCTGAACAATCTTTTCGGTGCCATCAAGTTTTACAAGGCCGCACGCGGCAAAGGTGTCAAGCCCATCATCGGCTGTGATATCTGGCTGGAAAACCCGGTTAACCGCGAACAGCCTTCACGTGCCTTGCTGCTGTGCCAGACGCATGCGGGTTACCTTCTGTTGTGTCAGCTGTTAAGCCGCGCTTATTTATCCAACCAGTACCGTGGCCGCGCTGAGTTCAAGCAGGAGTGGTTCGCTGAATGCGGCACCAATGGTTTGCTGATGCTTTCCGGCGCGATGGCTGGCGATGTTGGCCAGGCATGTGTGCAGGGTAACCAGGCAGCTGCGGTTAAGCTTGCCGCTACCTGGAAAGACTTGTTCCCCGATCGCTTTTATCTTGAAGTGCAGCGCATCGCGGTAGGCGCGCAAAAAACAGCGGAAGAACAATATATCCAGCATGTGCGTGCGATTGCCGCACAGCTTGAATTGCCGGTGGTGGCAACGCACCCGATACAATTCACTACGCCGGATGATTACCGTGCGCACGAAGCACGCACCTGCATTGCCGAGGGGTATGTGCTTGCCGATACGCGCCGTCCCAAGAACTTTACCACTGAGCAGTATTTCAAGACGCAGGCTGAAATCAGTACGCTGTTTGCCGATATGCCGGAGGCGCTTGCCAACAGCGTGGAAATCGCCAAACGCTGTAACCTGGCTTTGACGCTGGGTAAAAATTACCTGCCGAATTTCCCGACGCCTAATGGCGAAAGCCTGAATGACTACCTGATTGCAGAGGCAAAGAGCGGCCTGCTTAAACGCCTGGAAGTGCTGTATCCGGATGAGGGTAAGCGCGCAGCCAAGCAGCCCGCTTATGATGCGCGGCTGGATTTTGAAACCGGCGTGATTAACCAGATGGGGTTTGCCGGTTACTTTCTGATCGTGGCCGATTTTATCAACTGGGCAAAGAATAATGGCGTGCCGGTAGGGCCGGGCCGTGGTTCCGGCGCGGGTTCCGTGGTTGCTTATAGTCTGGGCATTACCGATCTTGATCCGCTCGAATACAACCTGCTGTTCGAGCGTTTTTTGAACCCGGACCGTGTTTCCATGCCTGACTTTGATATTGACTTCTGCCAGGAGGGCAGGGATCGCGTCATTGATTACGTGAAGCAGAAATACGGTATCGACGCGGTATCGCAGATCGCCACCTTCGGTACCATGGCGGCAAAGGCCGTGATTCGCGATGTCGGCCGAGTGCTTGACTTGCCGTTTAACTTTGTAGACGGCATTGCCAAGCTGATTCCGCTGGAACTGGGCATCACGTTATCAGGTGCGCTTGAAAAAGAGCCGCAGCTGGCCGAGCGGCGCGAGAATGAAGAGGAAGTGCGTGAACTGCTGGAGCTGGCATTACGGCTGGAAGGCCTGACACGTAATATCGGCATGCACGCGGGCGGTGTGCTGATATCGCCGGGCAAGATTTCTGACTTTTCTCCTGTTTATTGTCAGGCGGATGGCGCCAGCCTGGTAAGCCAGTATGATAAAGACGATGTGGAGGCGGTGGGCCTGGTCAAGTTCGACTTTCTGGGGCTGCGCACACTGACCATTCTGGATATGGCACTCGAGAATGCCAATAAGCAGCGTGCCGAGAACAACCTGCCGCCATTGTCGTTCGAAGACCTGCCGATCGATGACAAGCCTACGTTCCAGCTGCTGAAAACCGCGAATACTACCGCGGTGTTCCAGCTTGAGTCGCGTGGCATGAAAGACATGCTCAAGCAGGCGATGCCGGATTGCTTCGAAG
>Ga0123388_1025331_pt1 | contig 11694 bp, 12 predicted proteins | sample T0HHNO3metaT_FD_89916 | JGI IMG/M metagenome (GOLD analysis project Ga0123388, IMG submission 89916) | Methane-oxidizing artificial microbial communities from Washington, USA to study methane cycling - T0-HHNO3 metaT (Metagenome... | ecosystem: Engineered > Modeled > Simulated communities...
CACGCCGGTCACGCCGGCGCACCGGCGCGCTTTCCGATGGCACCGGTCGATTCGATCCGCAAGGTGCTGGAACGCGCCGGTTGGTCGAAAGCCGATGTCGACCTGTATGAGATCAACGAAGCCTTCGCCGTCGTGACGCTGGCCGCGATCCGTGACCTCGGCCTCGATCCGGATACGGTGAATGTCCATGGCGGCGCCTGTGCGCTCGGTCACCCGATCGGCGCCACCGGCGCGCGGCTGCTGGTGACGCTGATCGGCGCGCTGCGACGCAGCGGCGGCCGGCGCGGCATCGCCAGCCTGTGCATCGGTGGCGGCGAAGCCACTGCGATCGCACTGGAGTTGTACGAGAATTGAGCTAACCTGATTTGATTGGCCGGGTGGCGCCCGGCCTGCGCCTTGAAGATTCACCCGGCGGCTGACATTCCGCGGCTGCCGGTGCAACATGGTTTTCAAACAAGCCTGCGAGACGATGCGCCTCGAAGCGGATCGCTACGCCGGTATCGGAGGAGTCGGGTGCTGCATGCATCACGTCCGTGGTGCCTCGCAGCCTGTCTACCTCCACTACAAACAGGAGGTGGCCATGGAATTGCGGGACGACGATCAAAGCCAGATGTTTTCGCGCCCGGAGCGAGACCGGGACGTGATGAACCACTGGGAGCGGCTGCTCAACGGCGAGGAATGCAGTTCCGACGCCCTGCGCCGCCTGATTGACGACTCGTGGCGCCGCTGCCTCAACGCCCACGTCGATCCCGGCAAGTACCAGGCGCCGCCGCCACTGAGCGAGAACTCGCTCTATTCGCTGCAGCAGAAGCACGGAGACCTGCTCACCGCCAGCACGCCGGTGATGGCGATGGCGCGCGACTTCCTCGCCGAAACCGGAACCATCATGGTGCTGACCGACCACAGCGGCACCATACTCAGCCTCGAAGGCGACCCGGCCACGCGCGACGAAGGCGCGATGATGAACATGATGCCGGGGGCGAGCTGGAGCGAGACGGCCTGCGGCACCAACGCGATAGGCACCGCCATCGCGGTGCGCCACCCGGTGCAGATCCATTCCGCCGAACACTACTGTGCCGGCATCAAGCGCTGGACCTGTTCGTCCACCGTCATCCTTGACCCCTACGACAACAGCGTGCTCGGCGCGATAGACGTGTCGGGCCTGCAGCAGACGTACAACAAGCACAGCCTGGCGCTGGTGGTCGCCACCGCCAGCAAGATCGAAGGTCGTCTGGCCAAGCACGAGATGGGCATCCGCTTCCGCCTGCTCGAGCGCTGCATGCACCGGCTCACCCACTCGACCTCGGACGGCGTCATCGTGTTCGACCGCCGCGGCAATCCGGTCAAGGCCAACGAGCGCGCCGAACAGGCGCTGAACCAGCTGTCCGAGGGCCGCATCGGTTCGCGCAAACTCGACATCGCATCGCTTACGCTGGGTCACGCCACCGACGACGGGCTGCCGGCCGGCCTGCAGGGCTGGATTGCGCCGGAATGGCTGGAACCGGTTCTGGACAACGGACAGCGCATCGGCACCCTGCTCACGATTCCGATCTTCAAGCCGCGTTCGGTGCAGGGCACGACGATGCCGGTCGGCGCCACCAGCGCAGCGCACGAGCCGAGCAAGCTCGACTGCGTGGTCGGCAAGGACCCGGTGCTGATGGAAGCGGTCGAACGCGCCCGTCACCTGTCGCGTTCCAACGTGCCGGTGCTGCTGCTCGGCGAGACCGGCGTCGGCAAGGAGGTGTTCGCCAAGGGCATCCATGACTGCGGCAGTGCGAAGGCGGCGCCCTTTGTCGCGGTGAATTGCGGCGGCCTGTCGCGCGAGCTGCTGGCGACCGAGCTGTTCGGCTACGCCGAGGGCTCATTCACCGGTGCGCGGCGCGGCGGCATGATGGGCAAGATCGAAGCGGCCAACGGCGGCACGCTATTCCTCGACGAACTGGGCGAAATGCCGCTCGACATGCAACCGCACCTGCTGCGCGTGCTGGAGGAGGGCGAGATCTACCGCCTCGGCGAGAACACGCCGCGCAAGGTGAAATTCCGGCTGATCGCGGCGACCAATCGCGATCTGCGCAAGGAAGTCACCGATGGCCGCTTCCGCATGGACCTCTACTACCGGGTCGCGGTGACCAGCGTGCGCATCCCGCCGCTCCGCGAGCGGCTGGGTGACATCCCGGTGCTGTCGCGCGCGCTGATGGAGAAGCTGGCGGCGCACCACGGCGTGCCGGTGCCGCAGCTCACCGAATCCGAAATCAGCGAGCTGTCTTCCTACTCGTGGCCGGGCAATGTGCGCGAACTGCGCAACATCCTCGAATCGATGCTGCTGACCGGCGAGCGTCCGCGTGCGCTGATGACACCCGAAGCGCCGCGTGGCATCCAGCTGTTCGACGCGCCGATGGCCACCGATCACGGCATGGTCTTCGGCGGCGAAACGCGCGAGAACCGGCGGCTCGAAGAAGCCGAGCGCGACGCCATCCTTGGTGCCATCGATGGCAGCCACGGCAATATGGCACTGGCCGCGCGTTCGCTCGGCATCGCCAAGAGCACGCTCTACCTCAAGCTGAAGAAGTTCGGCCTCGACGCCCTGGTCGAGCGCGCGCGCGAGGTTCACGCCAAGGGACACTGACGGAAGCGAGCGCCGGCGACGATGGAGCGCCCCCCTGTGGGAGCGGCTTTGGCCGCGACAGGGCCGCTGCAGTCCGCCGGCTTCGATCCAAGCTGTCGTCGGGGTCAAGACCCCTCCCACAGAATCCTGACTCCAGCTCCGGCCGCAACTCCGACGTCCCCTCTGTGGGAGCGGACTTGGCCGCGACAGGGCCTGTGATGCCGAAAGCTTCGACTCAGGCCGCTATCGGGGTCAGAGGACCCCTCCCACAGAATCCCGGCCCAGCTCGGGCCACCGTCCTCGCCTCAGACTGATGCGGATGGCCTCGCCGGCGCAGGCGCTGCACCGTCGCGACCCGTCACATCAACCTGCAGACGTGCCAGCAGGTCGGTCACAAAGCAGGGTCACATCACCTTCACCGCGCGCCCGATGTACAGGATAGGACCGGTCGGGCGACCGATCGGCGAGCCGTATTCGGGTTCGAGCGTGATTTCGAACAGCTGATTGGGCTCCAGCGGCGGCAGTTCCTTCATCTGCACGTCGAGCGGGCGGCCCGGCTGCACCAGGCCCAGCGAGACCGGCCCCTTCCATTTGTCGCCCTTGGTCCAGAACTGCAGCGCCTTGGCCTGCGGCACCTCGGTCACGCCAAGCGGGATGAGCTTGAGCGACTGTTCGGTGCTGGCCTGCACCACCCAGCCCGGCGCCTTGTCGTCCGGCGCCACCAGAACCACCATGAACTTGGGTTCGCCGGCCTGCTGCGTGCCGGGCAGACCCACGACGGCGAGCAGCATGGCGGCGGCGAAGCCGGTGGCGGCCAGCGAGCGCCAGAACGCGAGGCTGTCCCACAGCCGGCTGAAAAGAGAGGAGGGCGCCGATGCCGCGCTCGCGCGCGGCGCCGGCCACAGGCTGCGTTCGATGCGCGACCACAGCCCGGGTGGCAGCGGTTCCGGTTCGACCATGCGTGTCAGCGGCAGAAGCCGCTCCTCCCAATCGGCGACGCGTGCCTGCAGCGTGGTGTCGTTCTCCATGTCGCGCTCGACCTCATTGCGGCGGGCCGCGTCGAGCAGGCCCAGCACATAGAGGCCGGCGATGTCTTCGGGGGTCTGGATCATGCGAGGCACTCCTTCAGTGCCTGCAGGCCGCGGCGTATCCAGGCTTTGATCGTGCCGAGCGGCGTGGCCAGCCGGTCGGCGATTTCGGTATGGGTGCAGCCTTCGAGGTAGGCGAGCAGGATGCTGGAGCGCTTCGCGGCGTCGAGCCGTCCAAGGCAGTCGTAGAGCATGCCGGCCTCCGAGGACAGCAGTACCTGCTGGTAAGGGTCCGGCACGCTGGAGGAGGTTTCGTGCTCGAAGTTGTCGGTCAGCGATTCGTCGGCCGGCACCTCGCGCGCGTGGTCGCGAATGTGGTTCAGCGCGCCGTGGCGCACGATGCTGTAGATCCAGCCGCGCGCGCTGCCGCGGCTGGCGTCGAAACTGGACGCCTTTTCCCAGATGCGCACGAAGGCATCGTGCACGACGTCCTCGGCGACGTCGCGACGGCGCACGATGCGCAGGGCCACGCCCATCAGGCGGCCGCCCTCACGCTCGTATATGCGGCGCAGGGCGCTGCGCTCGCCGGCGGCACAGGCGCCGAGCGCCGCCTCGAAATCGAAATCGTCCGTGGTGCTTGTCATGGTTCTGCCTTGAACGGGTGAAGGATCGCCGAGCACCGCTGCCGTGAGCCGGCGCCAGCTTCTCACGGCTTACCCCCGAGTCGCCCACACGGATGCAGTCGGACGCGATTTTTTTCGATGCCGGGTTGGAGGTCGATTGTTGCAATGCGAAAAAGAGCTTGCAAACATACATGCCCGTCTGTAAAGTTCGCGCCTTCGTGCTTTCCCCGCGTCTGCTCCTGGCGACGCATTCCCGGTTTGGTCCGGCGCTGGCACGAGAAAGTTATCGTCCCTGGCCTGTCTTTTTCTCCCGCCTGTTTGGTCAAGCGTGGTTGATCGGTTAGTGCCGATAGAACGTCGGGATTTCGCCCGACCAACCCGCTCCTTCCGCACTGCTCGTCGCAGCGCGGCGGGTAGCCATTGTGTGGAAAAAATACATGGAATTCTCAGAACTCGGTCTTAACGAATCCCTTCTTGGCGCAATCGTCGAGGCCGGTTACCCCAATCCCACCGCCGTGCAGGAAAAGGCCGTCCCCGCCGCTCTGGCCGGTCGTGACCTGATGGTGTCCTCGCAGACCGGTTCGGGCAAGACCGCGGCCTTCATGTGGCCGGCGCTGAACCGCCTGACGCAGGACTCGGCCGTCAAGGCCCGCGGCCCGCGCATCCTGGTGCTGACGCCGACGCGCGAACTGGCCATCCAGGTCACCGACGCCTGCCGCAAGTATGGCCGTGGCCTGCGCTACGCCAAGGCGGTCAGCGTGGTCGGTGGTACCTCCTACGTGATGCAGAACAAGCTGCTGGCCCAGCCCTATGAAGTGCTGGTCGCCACGCCGGGTCGTCTGATCGACCAGATGGACAGCGGCCGCATCGATTTCGGCCGTCTGGAAATGCTGGTGCTCGACGAAGCCGACCGCATGCTGGACATGGGTTTCATCGAGGACATCGAAGCCATCGTCGACCGCCTGCCGCAGAGCCGTCAGACCCTGCTGTTCTCGGCCACCTTCGAGCCGCGCGTCTGCCGTCTGGCCGAGCGCCTGACCAAGGACGCACAGCGCATCGAAATCCAGGCAACCGCCGCCCAGCACGAGAACATCGAACAGCGCCTGCTGTTCGCCGACGGCATGGGCCACAAGCAGCGCCTGCTCGACCACCTGCTGCGTGACGAGGGCGTCGAACAAGCCATCGTGTTCACCGCCACCAAGCGCGACGCCGATCAGATCGCCGAGCAGCTCGGCGAGAACGGCTTCCTGGCTGCGGCACTGCACGGTGACATGCACCAGGGCGAACGCAATCGCACGCTGGGCCACCTGCGCCGCGGCGCGCTGCGCGTGCTGGTCGCCACCGACGTTGCCGCCCGCGGCATCGACGTGGCCGGCATCAGCCACGTGATCAACTTCGATCTGCCGAAGTCGGCGGAAGACTATGTGCACCGCATCGGCCGTACCGGTCGTGCCGGCCGCAGCGGCATCGCGGTCAGCCTGGCGTCCGGCGACGACGTGCGTCGCGTCAAGACGATCGAACGCTTCATCCGTCACACCATCCCGGTGCATACCATTCCGGGTCTGGAGCCGCGCGTGCAGCCGCGCACGTCCGCTCCGCGCGGCCCGCGCACCGGCACCGGTCGTCCGGGCAGCTGGGGCAACAAGCCGGGCAACGGCCCGCGTCGTCCGGGTGGCGGTGCGCCGCGCAGCGAAGGCGGCTGGCGTGGCAACAGTTCCGGCCGCAGCGACCGCGCGCGTCGAGCGGACTGATCCACGCGCTGACGCATTCAATTGAAAAAGGCGCCGGTTCTCCGGCGCCTTTTTTCATTTCCTCCTGCATACCTGCCCGGTTCGGGGGCGGTCAGTCTGCCGTGATGCGTGCAACCAGCCTGCGCGTGAGCGGCGCCATGATCAGCACCACCGGGAACGCCACCAGCCAAGACGACAGCCAGGCACCGACCCAGACGCTCGGAAGCGCCTGAACGACACCGACCGAGCGCACAGTGGCGATGCCCGATACGAGCAAGGACATCAGCCCGGAGAGGATGAGCCCGAAAAGGGGCGGCGCCAGGTGACGAGGCAGTTTCATTCCGACACCTCCGCGCTGTCCGCTACGGCCGTGAGGCTGCGTCTCTCCGCAGACAACCGCAGCAGGGCGTGCGCGAAATTTTGGCCGAACAGCCGGGCGGTTTTCGCGTCACCCGGCGCAAACGCATCTGCAGGTGAGGCATGGTCGGCCTGCGCCATCAGTCCGGACCACGAGCCCAGGCGATTGGCGGCCTCATCGTAAGGCACGCCGAGGTGCTGTTCCGGCAGTATCGGATTGCCGATCCAGAGCATGCCGTGCTGCATCGAGAACACGAACAGCGATAGCAGCGTGGACTGCTTGTCGCCAGCCGGTAGTGAGGACACCGTGAAACCTGCGGCCAGCTTTCCCTTGAGCGACTGCCGACGCCACATGCCGCCCGTGGCGTCCATGAAGCACTTGAATGGTCCCGACACGCCACCGAGGTAGGTCGGGGATCCGAGCACGATCCCGTCGAAGTCGCTCAGTGGGGCGGGGTTGGCTGCGAGTTCTTCCGCGCGCAGCAGCGTTGCGACGACGCCGTTTACTTCGTCGCAGCCTGCGCGGATCTGTCGGGCGATGTGTTCAGTGTGACCATGGGCGCTATGGTGGACGATAGCGACTCTCTTCATGATGCAGTCCTTTCCAGAATGAGCGCGCTGACATGGAGGCCTGCGCCGAAAACGATGTGGTTGGTGATGCTGCGCAGACGGTTGATGTTAGGTGTCGACGTCTTCGAGGCCGCGAGTCCTGCACCCATAGCGGGCTGCATCACGAAGAACGGTGCGGCAACGGTGAGCAGGCCGAACATCAGTGCAGGCAGCAGCGTCGGCTGATGCAGCCATTCCCGGCCAAGCACCAGCACCAGAAGCACGGCGTAACCGACGCCGACCGCGTAGTGGGTGCACCAGCCCAGTGCCGATTCGCCAGGTACGCTTTCGGCCCGGGCAATGGACGCGTGCATGAAGCGGCCGTGCCGCATATGGCCCACCCAGCGGCCGATCAGGCCGAATCCGGCGAATGGCTGGCCCAGGTATTTCTGCGAGAGCAGCCAGATGTCCATGATGATGGTTGCGCCGAGTCCGATGAGCAGGACCCGTGCCGGGACTTCGGGATGGAACATTTCGAAACCTCCAGGATTGACGGCGAAAGAGCCTGGATGGCACGATAAAAGTTGAAGTCAACTTCAAGTCAAGCCCCGTCATGGACATCGCTGAAGTAGCAAAACGTTCGGGTGTGCCTGCTTCAGCTCTGCGCTACTACGAGCGGCGCGGACTGATCCGCTCGCTGACGGACACGGGTATGCGTCGACGTTTCGCGCCGGCCGTACTGGATCAGCTGGCGTTGATTGCACTGGGTCAGGCGGCCGGCTTTTCGCTTGACGAGATCCGTCTCATGTTCACGCCGGACGGCAAGGCCGACATCGACCGTGACCTGCTCGTCGCAAAGGCGGACGAACTTGAAAAGCTGGTTCGACGACTGAAATCCATGATCGAAGGGCTGCGTCACGCGGCCGTCTGTCCGGCGCCGAGCCACAGCGAGTGCCTCTCGTTCCAGAAGCTGCTCCGGGCGGCAGTTTCCGGTGCGCTGGACCGACGCGAGCGACAGCCAGCGAAACGACCTGAGGCCTTGCGTCCCGCCGGAGGGTCGGTCTCCGCCCAGCGAAAGGCACGCTGACGCGCCCGCAGCGTAGCCAGGGGCTTCAGGGCAGGGCGTCGGCAGCGTGGCTGCACCAACGGGTGTGACGATGCCGATGAGCCATTTCCTCCTGCCTCACGCCGGGCTTTTACGCGCCAATTTATCCGTATCGGTCAAATCACTTGCGCACGGGTGTAGAATCCGCGCCTTTTTCCGGGCCGACGAGGCCGGCGGAGGATGAAGCCGATGAGTGCTGAAGACCACGCCCGCACGCCGCTGGTTGGCGTCGTGATGGGATCGAACTCGGACTGGGACACCATGCGCGCCGCCTGCGCCATGCTGGAACAGTTCGGCGTGCCGTTCGAGGCGCGCGTCGTGTCGGCGCACCGCACGCCCGACCTGCTGTTCTCGTACGCAGAAGAGGCGCGCAACCGCGGTCTGCGCGCCATCATCGCCGGTGCCGGTGGCGCTGCCCATCTGCCGGGCATGCTGGCGGCCAAGACCACGGTGCCGGTGCTCGGCGTGCCGGTGCAGTCGCGGGCGCTCAATGGCATGGATTCGCTGCTGTCCATCGTGCAGATGCCCAAGGGCATTCCGGTCGCCACCTTCGCCATCGGCGAGGCCGGTGCAGCCAACGCCGGACTGTTTGCGGTGGCCTTGCTGGCGGGCGAAGATGCATCGCTTGCGCAGGCGCTCGAAGACTTCCGCGCCCGGCAGGCGCAGACCGTGCTGGACATGAAGCTCGAAGGCTGACCGCCGTCGCTGCGTCTGCCGTCCGCTGCATCCATTTTCAGGTTTTAATCCGCGTTCATCCGCCACATCCGCATCCGTCCGCGGTCACGAGAAGTTGAGCCGGATCTTTCGGAGCCTTTGCTGATGATTCTCCCTCCCGCAACCCTCGGCATGCTCGGTGGCGGCCAACTCGGCCGCTTCTTCGTGCTCGCCGCGCATGAAATGGGCTATCGCGTCGTCGTGCTCGACCCGGACCGCAACAGCCCGGCCGGCAAGGCGGCCGACGAGCATCTGTGCGCCGCCTACGACGACATGCAGGCGCTGGAGCGACTGGCGCAGACCTGCGCTGCGGTGACCACCGAGTTCGAGAACGTGCCGGCGGATACGCTGGATCACCTGTCCAAATTCATCCCGACCCGACCCAACGCGGCCTGCGTGTCGATCGCGCAGAACCGCATTGCGGAAAAGACCTTCCTGTCCGACCGCGGTTTCTCGGTCGGCCCCTTCGCGGCGATCCGCAGCGCGGCCGACATCGAGGCGGCCGATCCGTCGCTGTTCCCCGCGGTGCTCAAGGTGGCGCGCTTCGGTTACGACGGCAAGGGGCAGGCGAGGGTGAGCAATGTGGCGGAGGCGAAGGCGGCCTTCGAAAGCTTCAAGCGCGAAGCCTGCGTGCTGGAGCAGATGCTGGCGCTCGAGCTCGAGGTGTCGGTGGTGCTGGCCCGCGACGCTGCCGGCCGTGTCGCGCCGTTTCCGGTGGCCGAGAACAGTCACAGCAACGGCATTCTCGACGTGACCATTGCGCCTGCGCGGATCAGCGGTGCCCTGGCGGCCGAGGCGACCGAAATGGCGGCCGGCATTGCGGCCGAACTGGGCTACGTCGGCGTGCTCGGCGTCGAGTTCTTCATCGCCGGTGGCCGTTTGATGGTCAATGAAATGGCGCCGCGGCCGCACAACAGCGGCCATTACACGATCGATGCTTGTGTCACCAATCAATTCGAACAACAGGTGCGCATCCTGTGCGGCCTGCCGCTGGGCGACGCGCGTCAGCATTCGCGCGCGGTCATGGTGAATCTGCTCGGTGACCTGTGGTATCAGCAGGACGCCCACCACGCGCACGAACCCGACTGGTCGCGCCTGCTGCGCCATCCGGGGCTCAAGCTGCACCTCTATCAGAAGCATCACGCACGCCCCGGCCGCAAGATGGGCCACTTCACGGTGTTGGGCGAGAGCGGCGATCCGGTCATCGACACCGCGATGAACGCGCGCGGCGCCATCGGCATCGCCGGCTGACCCGATGAGCGCGTCGGACGCCGATATCGCTGACGCTGCGCGCCGGCTGCGCGCCGGCGAACTGGTCGCGCTGCCGACGGAAACCGTCTACGGGCTGGGTGCCGACGCGATGAACCCGGCGGCGGTTCGCCGCATCTTCGAAGCCAAGGGGCGGCCGGCCGACCATCCGCTCATCGTGCATCTGCCCGACGCCGAACAGATGACCGTCTGGGCGCGCGACATTCCGCGCGAGGCGATCGCGCTGGCGAAAGCCTTCTGGCCCGGACCGCTGACCCTCATCCTGAAGCGCGAAGACGACGTGCCGCTCGAGGTGACCGGCGGTCAGGACACGGTCGGGCTGCGCGTGCCGGGGCATCCGGTCGCGCTCAAGCTGCTGCGCGCCTTCGGCGGCGGCGTGGCGGCGCCGTCGGCCAACCGCTTCGGTCGCATCAGCCCGACCACGGCGCAGCATGTGCGCGACGAGTTCGGTGACTCGGTCACGGTGCTCGACGGCGGGCCGTGCGAGGTCGGCATCGAATCGACCATACTCGACCTGTCCGGAGACACGCCGCGCATCCTCAGGCCGGGTGCCATCAGTGCCGGGCAGATCGCGGACGTGATCGGTCGCATGCCCGCGGGCAAGGGCGATGAGAACTCACCGCGGGTGTCGGGTGCGCTCGCCGCGCATTACGCGCCGCGCAGCGCGATGCGCAAGATCGCGCCGGCACGGCTTCGCGACTTCCTGAACGCCTTCCGTCACAGCGGGCGACATTGCGCGGTGATCGCACACAGTCAGCCGCCGCTGTCCGATTGCCCGCATCGCTGGTTCATGCTGCCGGCCGAACCGGCCGGTTACGCGCGGGGTCTCTACGCCGCGATGCGCGAGGCGGATGCGGTCGGAGGTTCGATGATCGTGATTGAAGCCATTCCGGAAACGCCAGAGTGGGCCGCAGTCAACGACCGCCTCGGACGCGCGCTCGCCGGCGCTGGCATTACGCCACAGTAAAGCGGGTCAGCTCCCACACGATCCAGTCCTCACGCAGCAGCGGATGCCGGCTGCGCAGCTTGGGCATGTACTGGCCGCGCCACTCGCGCTTCACCCAGCGTTTCACCTCCGGCACGAACCACAGGTGTTCGACGCGTTCCGACTGCGTGCGGAAGAAATCCGGATGTTCGAACTTGATCAGCCGACGCACGCGCAAGGCTTCGAATTCACCCGCCGGTACGGTCACGCGCTCGTAGCCGAGCGTGTCGATCTGCACGTGCCAGCGGCGCGGCCGCTCTTTCGGATCGGTGGTCACCATCGACTGCCACGACTCGCGCACGCTGGGTTCGAGCAGCGCCGGCAGCACCGGCAGCGGCGCCTCGTAGCGGTTGTCGCGGTCATACACGGTGTCGCGGCTGACCACCCAGGGCGCCGCATATTCTTCGAACTGACCGCTGCGCAGGCTGCTCAGCGGCTTGCCATCGACCTCCACGCGCAGCCGTGGCGGGTCCGCCTGCTCGACGACGTAGCGTATCCCGGCCTGACGTTCGCGGTTGTAGCCATTCAGTTCTTCGTACTCCCACTCGTCGCCGGTCGCGAGCTGCGCCGCCATGTGCTCGGCCTGCTCGTACTGCCGCGCTGTCGCGCAGCCAGACAGCCACAGCGGTGACGCCACCAGCAGTGCCCCGGCGGCGCTGCCACCGATGAAGCGCCTGCGATCCATTCCGTCGATTTCCTTTTTCATCGTGTCTGGAGTCCGTTCCGATC
>Ga0123388_1014622_pt1 | contig 11689 bp, 13 predicted proteins | sample T0HHNO3metaT_FD_89916 | JGI IMG/M metagenome (GOLD analysis project Ga0123388, IMG submission 89916) | Methane-oxidizing artificial microbial communities from Washington, USA to study methane cycling - T0-HHNO3 metaT (Metagenome... | ecosystem: Engineered > Modeled > Simulated communities...
CATTGACGCCTTTACTAAAGCGCTTGGAAAAGGTGGGTTTTATCTCAAAGCAAAGAGCGCTCGATGACGAACGGCGAGTGATTGTGACGCTGACATCGGCAGGCAAAAAGCTGCGTGACCAAGCATTGCAAGTCCCGATTCAGGTTTCTTGCAATACCGGCTGCTCATTGCCTGAAATGCGAGCACTGCATCATCAGTTGATCAAGCTCAGAATTTCGCTGGGAAAACATTAAACCCTGCAAACATTTAAACCCTTAATTTAACAATATTTTTACTGAGGTTAGCTATGGATATAAAAACTTATGGATTGCAACCGCTCGATTTTAATCTGGCGGATCAGGAATCAGATGAATCGGTCACTGTAAGTTCTGGAGGATTGTCGCGCCGCGCCTTTATGATGACATCGCTGGCCGTGGGCTTTGCCATTGCCTCCAAGCCGGTACTGGCCCAAGCCATTAATACAGATACGCATGGCTTAGTGGCGGGAGAGGTTAGTGTGCCGGTTACGGATGGTCACATCCCCGCCTACCGTGCCATGCCCAGCGCTGGCAAAGATTTCCCGGTCATTTTGGTAATCCAAGAAATCTTTGGCGTACATGAGCATATCAAGGATATGTGCAGGCGCTTCGCCAAACTGGGCTACATGGCGATTGCCCCCGAGCTGTTTGCGCGCCAGGGCGATGTGTCACAAATGACGGATGTAGGAGAAATATTAAGCAAAGTTGTCAGCAAGGTTCCCGATGCGCAGGTGCTTGCCGACCTTGATGCAACTGTGGCTTATGTGAAATCCACCGGCAAGGGCGACCTAGCTAAACTGGGCACCGTAGGTTATTGCTGGGGTGGCCGTGCTGTGTGGTTATACGCCGTGCATAATCCATCGGTTAAAGCGGCAGTTGCTTATTATGGCCTGCTCAACGGCATGAAATCCGAGATAAAGGCTAATGATCCTATTGATATTGCGCAGACATTGAAAGTGCCTGTGCTGGGACTTTATGCAAGCATAGATGCGTTTATAAAACCTGAGATCATTGAACAAATGCAGGCTGGGCTGGAAAAGTCAGGCAGCGGTTCAGAAATCGTGGTATTCCCCAATGTGAATCATGGCTTCAATGCAGACTATCGCCCAACTTATAACAAAACCGCAGCGCAATACGCTTGGAAGCTGACACAAGATTGGTTGAAAAACCACGGCGTTTAACTTTCTTTCTACTTATCAATCTAAGGACTTAATCATGGCTCTGGAAAAAATTATTTATACCGCCCACGCGATGGCCAGCGGGGGTCGCGACGGCATTGTGAAATCTGATGACGGTAAGCTCGATGTCAAACTTAATCCACCCAAGGAAATGGGCGGCAACGGTAATGGCACTAATCCAGAGCAGCTATTCGCTGCGGGTTATGCCTCATGCTTCATAGGTGCCTTAAAGTTTGTCGCAGGCACGCAAAAAGTTGTCTTGCCTGCTGATACATCTATCAATGCCAGTGTGGATTTCGGAACGCGCACGAATGGGGCCAAAGGTTTTAATGTTGATGTTGCCCTGAGCATCAGCGTACCTGGCATGGACCGCGCTAAAGCCGAAGCCCTGATCCATGAAGCGCACGAAGTCTGTCCATATTCCAATGCTACCCGCGGCAATATTGACGTTACACTTATCTTAGGATGATTCTCAACATGAATACTAAACTACGTCTGTATACCTCGCCCTCGGCATTTCCCAACCCGCAGCGCCTGCGTTTGTTCATCCACGAGAAGGGCATTAACCAACACATCGAAGAAGTCATTTATGATATGGCGCCAGGCGGTGAACAGCGTAAATGGCCGCACCTGAAAATGAATCCATGGGGCGAAACGCCGACCCTGGCACTAGGTGACGGTACATTCTTATCAGAATCCAGCGGGATTGCCAGATATCTGGATCATTTGTTTCCGGGTCGCAAAATAATGGGTGAAACGCCTTTGGAGCAGGGCCAGGATGACATGTGGGATAACCGTATTTTTGTGCATATCCTGTACCGTATCGTCACCATGTTCCATGTGATGCATCAAGGGCTGGGGCTGAAGATAGAACTTACCAGCAACCCGCAATGGGGCGAACATTGCCGCAAAGAAGCATTGGCGCATGCCAGCCTGGTTAATCAGCATCTGGCCGATGGTCGCGAATGGCTGCTAGGCGGCAAGGAGCCAACTTTTGCTGACATTACCTTGTGCACGGCCATTGCATTTTCCAAATTTCCGACCAATCAAACGCCGCTCGATGAGCGTTTTGAGTACCTCGATTATTTTTGGCGCAGATGGCAAGCCCGTGAAAGTTTCAAAGCCGCCTATGCAGACGGCAATAGCGGCTAAACAGTCAGCACAATCTTGCCGGTCTGCTGATTGGATTCCATATAGCGGTGTGCTTCGACAATCTGCGCCAGTGGAAAGGTTTTGACCACCAGCGGTTACAGCTTGCCTTCAGCCAAACCTTGTACAATGAACGCTTTGGCGCTTGCTATGCGTTCAGGATGAGTGCTGATTTCAAACAGGGTATACCCGCGTGGTTATACTAAAATATTTAATTAGTTGTAAATTCAGATAATCTGCTAATGCCCGCTTAGGGCCCTTTTCTGCCTGTTGAACTACAAATTTGGTTGCCACAAAGCAGACCATTCATATTAAACATTTAATCATTAATTTGAGAAATTATTTGAAGTTGTATCTTTCTGTTATTGCGATACCAATTACTTTTTAAACTATAAACAAAACTCAAATTACTCCCAATAGTAAACAGCACTTCATCACCACTTTGAACTGCATTGAACCAAATCGCATCTTTAGAATTCAAGCCATCATACAGCGACAATTTTAAATGGCTACCATCTCCAAGTTTCTTAATGCTTCTAACTTCAAACTTACCCTTAAAAGTTGGATAGGGGAAATCTCGACCCCAAGGCTCTAATTTATCCAGCTCACTTAACACATCAAAATCATTGACTCCTAGTGGCAACTCTCCATCAACCCAAATCGTAGGCTTTAATTCTTTATCACCAATTTGAGCTTGAACTGCTTCTTCATAAGCAATTACAAAATCATCAAATGAATCAATTAAAATTGAGCCTCCCCCAGCCCCCACATGGCCGCCATGACTTAGCAATAGTTCAGGATACTTATCACCAACATAGGAGAGTGCTTCTTTCACATTAAATCCTGGTATACCTCGAAACGAACCAGATGCTAACTTAACTTCATCTCTAGAGGTCGAGTTTTTCACACCTGCCCCCTTCGGAGAAAATATTGCTGCAGGTTTTCCAAAAGCTTCAACTAATCTACTTGCAGTAATCCCATGCACCCCACTGTGACCATCTTCAAAAAATAAAACAATGGATTGCCCTAGCTTTTTACATGCCTCAGGAATAGCTTTCTCCCTTAATTTTTTTTCAATATCTTTTCGTAAGGCATTTTCATGCTGCAACTCTATCCAATATTTTTGAGCATCTTGCGTAGTCTTGGATATTAAAAATTTAAATCCAATCTCAGCCCAATCTAATCTCCCTGCGGCCGCTACTGCAGGAGCGAGTCTAAAGCCTATAGTTTCGGCATCGACTGGCCCTTGCAAATCAGAACTAAAGACTTCCCAGCAAGGCCGTGATTTACTATTTATTAATTGCAAACCACGTTTCACAAATGTTCTATTTGTTGAAGCTTTGCTTGGTTTCATTGATACGCAGTCTGCAATAGTTGCAACTGCGACATAATCCAAAAGGGGTGCTATGCTTGGAATATGGTTTCTAACTCCAGCTTGAATCAATGCTGTTCGAACTTTTGCCATTGTTAAAAAAGCCACCCCAGCGCCACATACATGCTTGTCGTAGCTCGAATCAACCCTAATTGGGTTAACAACGGCAATGGCTGACTTAGGGGGGCCATTAGCACCAATTTCATGGTGGTCAGTAACAATTACATCAATTCCAGCTTCGGCTATTTTTTTAATTCTTGGCTCATCACTGCTACCTTTATCTGCGGATATTACTAAGCCAGGCTTTAAATCAATAATTCTTTGAGCAACTGGTTCTGTAATTCCATAACCCTCTGTTAAACGATGGCTAGTGACTACGTTAACTAAAGTGTCTTTGACTTTGAAAAAATCAATGAGCGCAGACCATAAAACAGCAGCTGATCCAGTACCATCCATATCATGATCACATACGAGGGTGATTTTCTCTTCATCGTTAATTGCTCGTACAATTCTACTGACTGCGATATCCATGTCAGGGATAGCAGATGGATCCTCAACATCGGTAAGGTCGTTAGAATAGAGTGAATTAAACCCCATAGGCTTATCTAATCTTGAGGACAGAATTTTAGCCAGCCAATCTGGTGATCCACTTTCAATCAATGTGGCAATAACGGCATCATCACTTTCACGAAATTTAAATATAGGTTTTGGTGGCTTTAGCATTTTTGTACTCAGAGTACTTTTTGAGGAGATATTGGTTATAACGTTTTAATAGAAACTGTTGTGCTCTTTTATATTTTGGATAATTATCGGCATCATGAAATCGAGATTTTGATGCTTAATCTTTACTATAAAATTAAGTATCCAATTCTATATTAAGATAGGTAATTCCATAGAGTAATATATAGGTATTGATATTTATGAATTTGTAAATAAATCTGAAGAATTGCTGAGATGTTTACAAAACAAGTAAATATGGCGATATTTTATGATAAATTTATGTGGTGTTTATTTATGTGACCATTTAAATATATGGGTATGAAGGCAATCAATTAATTAAACAAAGGATTTTATTTACATTTTTCTTCCACAGAGCAATCACCATTTGCCAGGACAAGTCACACCAAAGGCCGCTTGTATTATTAACCCTAATCAACATGGTTGTAGTTTTCCCAGCAAGAATCTGGCCGGCGTAGGCGTCATGTTTTATTGCTTACTCGGTTTACGTGCTGAAATGCGAGAGCGTGGTCTTTTTGCAGAAAAGCCAGAGCCAAATTTAACGGAATTGCTCGATTTAGTTGCATTGGGTACAGTGGCAGATTTGGTGAAGCTTGATGACAATAATCGCATTCTAGTGGAGCAAGGTTTACGCAGAATCCGGGCGGGCGCTTGTTCGCAAGGTATATTGGCTTTATTAAGAGTTGCAGGCCGTCAGCCGCAAAGTACCAATGCACAAGATTTAGGTTTTTATGTAGGCCCTCGCTTGAACGCCGCTGGCAGGCTGGATGATATGACCTTGGGCATACAATGTTTACTCGCTGAATCTGAACTTGAAGCCACAACTATTGCACAGCGATTGCAAGATTTAAACGTGCATCGCCGTAGCATAGAAGCTGACATGCAAGATGGCGCAAGCCTATCGTTGGAAGAGATTAATATCGATAATCAATTTGCCATCAGCATTTATCAGGAAGATTGGCACCAAGGTGTCATTGGTATTTTGGCATCGCGCATTAAAGAGCGCTATCATCGCCCTGTGATTGCCTTCGCTAATGCTGGCGATGGCTTGCTTAAAGGGTCGGGTCGATCTATTGCTAGTTTGCATTTACGCGATGCGCTTGATTTGCTCAGCAAACATCAACCGGATTTAATTTTAAAGTTTGGCGGCCATGCCATGGCGGCAGGCCTCACTATTAAACAGGCTGATTTTGAATTGTTCAACCAAAGCTTTGAAGCTGTAGTGAAAAGCTTGATTACTGAAGCCGATTTGGAATCAGTGCTAGAGGTGGATGGTAATTTGAGTAAAAGCGAAATGACCTTCGCAACCGCACAAGCGCTGGAAAACCAAGTGTGGGGACAGGGGTTTGCTCCACCGTTGTTTTATGATGAATTTGAAGTGCTGAATCAGCGCTTATTGGGAGAAAAACACCTTAAACTTAGCCTGAAAAAAGATGCAAGCGTCATCGATGCGATTTACTTTAATCACGCCGAGTTTTTACCAGACGAGATTCAAGCCGCCTATCAGTTGCAAACCAATAGTTATAACGGTACACAAAAAGTGCAGTTGAATTTGCGTTATGTAGTAGTGCGAGACTAATTAATCGTCGCTTTTTTCTTTTAACTTATCAAGATTAACGGCATATTCGAGATGCTCTTTCTTCAAATGAGAGACCCACCAATTTTTTAAAAACTTAAGCAGTATAAAAGGATCTTTATAATCGATAGCTTCTTGGGCGGCAGCATCTACATCTTTTATGAATTGCTTTTGAGCCATAATGTGCTTATGTAGCTCTGGATATCCAGCTTTGGCCAATATTCCTTCTTCAGTTTTAAAGTGAAAGCTAGAGTAACTTTTAATAATATTAAGAGTCGGCGCAAGTGCAGAAAGCCCCCAGCCCTCTTGGATGAAATAGTAGAGTGAGTTAATGGTGGCAACAATCGCGTGATGTTGTTCATCAATAATGGGAACTCCTATATCATCATCTGGTTTCCAAACAATATAAAGTACATTCATCATAAAATACTCCTGCCTCTTAAGTTATACGGCTCTAGTTTTGTCTTAGGTACTTGTAGTCGTATAAAATATCTTCAATACAGATTGAGTAAATTTTATGGCTAAGTTTATGACTATAATAGCTTACGCATTTACAAGCTTACTGCTAATGAAAGCTCAATAAGTTAGTTAGTTTTACTTTTGGCCACCAAGTAGAGTTATGGATTTATCGTAAACTGTAGGAATTCATATTATCAAAACAATACAATCTAACCCGCATTTGTTAATACAAAGTATGCTTGTAAGCGCTTTGCCAGCACGTCATGCTGATGCGCATAAAGGCACATTTGGCAGTCTGGCGATTGTTGGTGGTGACACTGGCATGGTCGGCGCTGTGCTTTTGTCAGCAAGAGCTGCCTTATTGAGCGGTGCGGGGCGTGTGTATGCAGCTTGTTTATCAAACAACACGCCTAGTGTGGATATATTGCACCCAGAAATCATGTTTCGTAAACCTACTGACTTAACCAATTTAGCGCAATTGGACTGTGTTGTGATTGGCCCCGGTCTTGGTCAATCGCAAGCAGCAATTGAGTTGCTGGAATTCTGGTTGAGTCAAGATTTAAAGATGTTGATAGATGCAGATGCACTTAATTTAATTGCCAAGCACCCACACTTAACTGCAATTTGCAAAAATCGTTGCGCTGACACCGTCATTACACCTCACGCAGGAGAGGCCGCTAGATTGCTAAAAATCACTACTGAAGACATTCAGCAAAACCGAACTGAAAGCGCACTTACCTTAGCTCATAACTTGCATGTCACTTGTGTGCTTAAAGGCGCCAAAACCTTGGTTGCGCACGATGATGGCAATTATTTTATTAATACTACAGGTAATGTTGGCCTGGCTAGTGGAGGTACCGGTGATGTACTTAGTGGCATTATTGGTAGTCTTTTAGCGCAGGGTTTAAGCGGTCTAGACGCCGCTAAACTTGGTGTTTTTGTACACGGTGCGGCAGCTGATGCTCTGGTTGCAAAAGGTATGGGCCCTGCAGGGCTTTCTGCATCAGAGGTGGCGATTGAGGCGCGCAATATCATTAATCAGCTAAGTTCATATACTACCTAGTTAAACCTATTGTCGTTAAACGATGACTATCCACAATTAAAAATGTAAAATCACGCCTGTCAATATCAACTAAGGTTAGCATGGGTAAAAAATTAGTCGTTGCCAATTGGAAAATGCATGGCAATCTGGCAGAAAATAAGCTGTTATTTCAAGCTTATATTGATCAGCTATCCTCCCTAAAAAATACCGATGTTGTCGTTTGTGTGCCATATCCTTATTTAGCTCAAGCGCAATCCATGCTGCAAAATACCAATATCGCTTGGGGTGCGCAAAACCTAAGTAAAGATGCAGTAGGTGCGCACACAGGTGAAGTGAGTGCCGCAATGATTAAAGACTTTGGTGCAAGTTATGTGATTATTGGTCATTCGGAACGTGCAACAGCCTATTGTGAATCAGATGAAAATATCGCCACTAAATTCGTGCAAGCGCAAGCACATGGTTTAATTCCTATTCTGTGTGTAGGTGAAACCTTGATTGAGCGCGAAGCAGGCGTCATGCAAATGGTGGTAGGCAAACAATTAGATACCATTATCAATACATATGGCGCAGCCGTATTTGCTAATTCGGTGGTTTCATATGAACCAATTTGGGCGATTGGCACAGGTTTAGCCGCAAGCTCTGACCAAGCGCAAAGCATGCACGAATTTATTCGCGGTAAGGTTGCTGTGCTGGATAAAACGGCCGCAACAAGCATGAAAATCCTCTATGGGGGCAGCGTAAACCCGCAAAATGCGGTACAATTATTCGCTATGCAAGATATAGACGGTGGTCTTATCGGTAAGTGCTCATTAAATGCACAAGAATTTGAACGAATATGTTGCGCTGCGGCCTGAAAAAGGCAGAGTAGATTGCTGCAGGATGTTCTTCGGTACTGGTCGTAAAAATTAAATAGTATTAGGTGGAAAATGGAAAAATTAGTATTAGTAATTCATGTAATTGCAGCACTTGGCGTAATTGCCTTAGTCCTTTTGCAGCACGGCAAAGGTGCAGATATGGGCGCTTCATTTGGTAGCGGCGCATCTGGCAGCTTATTTGGTGTATCTGGCTCAGCTAACTTTATGAGTCGCGCAACTGCTGTTTTTGTGTTGATATTCTTCACTACAAGCTTAACGCTAGCCTATATGTCTAGCCATAAAGAGGGTGACGGTAGTGTGGTTAAAGCTTTGGCTGAGAAAAGTGCCGTTGTGAATACAACTGCCCCGGCAGCAAAGGCTGATGCTGTTACGCCGCCTGTAGCGCCAGCACAAGATATACCGAAATAGTTAAACGTTCTGAGCTTGGTCTCAGAAAATTGCCGTCGTGGTGGAATTGGTAGACACGCAACCTTGAGGTGGTTGTGACGAATAGTCGTGAGAGTTCGAGTCTCTCCGTCGGCACCAGCAGATAGTTTCAGGATGTATCACTTCGTATTAAATAGCAATAAATTCAATAAGTTATATTTCTCATTCACCTCACAATGCATCTCTGTGTCTCACAATGTCGCTTTACAATTGGTATAAAAGAAGGTATAAAAACTAATCGTAATAATTATTTATACCTTTCATGGCAAAGTTGAATTCTGATTTACTAGATGATCTAACAATTAAAGCGGCAAAGCCCAAGGCGAAACAATATACACTTCGTGATGGCAACGGCTTATTTTTATTAGTGCACCCTAATGGTAGTAAATATTTTCAATTGCGTACTACGTTACACAATAAACGTAAGTTAATCCAATTGGGTACCTATCCTGCGTTATCATTAAGTGAAGCACGAGACCAATCACGCGATAAACGTAAACAAGTAAAAGTTGAGCATATTGATCCAATACTTGAGGGTAAGCTAGCTAAGCAGCGAAAATCTAAAGATGCTGATAATACATTTCAAAAAGTAGCTGAGGACTGGCTAGTCATCAAGCAACGCACGCTTGCACCTTCTACACTCCTAAAAATTAAGCAAACGTTCAACGCTAATGTTTATGGCGTTATCGGTAAATACCCAATTAAAGATATTGACAATTTGCTAGTACGCAAATGCTTACTGATAATGCAAAATCGAGGAGCATTAGAATTTATGGAAAAAACACGTGGCTGGATTAAGTCAGTGTTTGACTTTGCTTTGAGTGACAAGCTTATTGCAGAGAATCCAATTCCATTAAAAGACGAACGATTAGAAAAGCATGTCAGTGAAAAATATCCGCATCTAGAAAGTAAGCAGGATGCTGGCAAGTTTTTACGTAACCTTTTTGAATATGGTGGGAGCTTTGAAGTTGCAACATGTGTTTACTTGCAATTGCATTTTGCACAAAGACCAAGTGAACTAAGATGTTCAAAATGGGTAGAGTTCGATTTAGATAAAGCAATATGGACACTACCGTTAGAAAAATCTAAAAGTCGTAAGTACATGAAGAAGCCTCATACCATCATGCTATCAAAACAGGCTATATTGGCAATAAAAGAATTGCAGGCATACACTGGGCATAGCGAATATTTATTTGCAGCTAGATTTGTCGATAGGCCTGTTTCTGAGGCATCAATTCGTAAAGCTTTTAGGTTAACTTTTACTGATTATCATACAGTCCCCCATGGATGCCGACATTTTTTTAGTACGCAGGCAAATGAAAGCGGATTGTTTAGGAATGATGTAATTGAGTCATTTCTATCACATAGTGATAAAGACAAAATAAGGGAAATTTACAATGAAGCTACCTACGATAAAGAGCGCAGACAATTGGCGCAATGGTGGAGTGATCAGTTAGACATTATGCGTGATGAAGTTAAATTTGTTACATCAGAATTGCAATAGTTTAGTAGATGGACTTATGACTCGATAGAAAGCTAGGCAATAATTTGAAAAAACTTTTTGAGTTTAAAACTTGGTTGACACTAGATGCGGCTGCGCAATATTTATCATCGATATTGGGTGATTCTGTTAATTCTGCGGATGTATTACAGCTTGGTCTAGATGGTTACTTAAAGCTATCCGTAAATTTCTTGAATGAAGTTCCAGTTAAAAAAGCAAGATTAGTATCTCGAGAACAAGTTGTGCTTGCAAACACTTCTCAAATTGAACTGAAATTAAAGGCTAATCAAATTCTTACTATTAAAGAAGATGAAATCATCTTGATTGAAGGAGTCTGGAATCTACCAATGATTGATGGAGAGCGCTATTTGGTTAAGCAGAAATGCCATGCCCTTTCAACAAAATCAAATCAAAACGAAATGCCTACGGGACAATTGCTTATAGAGGGTGAGGATGGGCAACTATTTATGCTGTTTGTGAGGCTAGCAGATCCCTGTTTTGTTGAGACGTGTGATACCGATGATTTAGAAAGCGTTACAAAGAAAATTGCTGAACAGGCTTATGTACCTGCGATTGGTTTGCCTGAGTTTGCTGATTTAGTTATTCGTAGAAATTCGTTAGATGCTTTTGTTGCAAATCCTTCTAATCCAGACAGGGAATTAATTGAAAGAGAGCGTGACACCCTATTATTGATTATCGCTTTACTTGCGAAAGAAGCTAATATTCCTGTTTCAAAATCAACTAAGGCTGCTGGCATTATTGCTGATCTGAGTAATTGCACTGAAATTTCAATTAGCAAGACAACGATAGTGAATAAACTAGAAATGATACGTGGTGCTGTTGAACGTCGCACTCCCGCAAATACCGCGCCAAACAAAGCGCCTTTAGCCAATTGGTTATTTAAAAAACCAACTGGCTAAATCACATAAGGCTGTCATATAAACTTTACTCACTTAAATTAATTGAAAGAGAGTGAAATCTTATGCGACATACAACAACCCCCTTATCACTAGAGTACTTTGATTCTCTTCCGATGTCAGCTTTTGTTCGGCTGCCCATAGTTAAAGCACTCTATGCTTGTTCACCTGCAACCGTATGGAGAGAAGTAAAAGCAGGGCGAATACCCAAACCAAAAAAATTATCTCCGAGAACAACTGGCTGGAATGTCGGTGAGTTACGCCAAGCTTTAGCGGCTGTTAAATAAAAGGATGATGTAAATGCAAAATCCAATTATTAAAACTTGCCAATCTGATACCTATATTAAGTTCTTAAATAACTTATTGGTATACAAATTGCAAAATTTACAATCATCAACCTTAATTTATGCATGGGTGATCCTGCACGCTACAAAAGTGG
>Ga0123388_1065260_pt1 | contig 11596 bp, 11 predicted proteins | sample T0HHNO3metaT_FD_89916 | JGI IMG/M metagenome (GOLD analysis project Ga0123388, IMG submission 89916) | Methane-oxidizing artificial microbial communities from Washington, USA to study methane cycling - T0-HHNO3 metaT (Metagenome... | ecosystem: Engineered > Modeled > Simulated communities...
ATCAATTAAATTTTTGAGAATTAACCAGATTATTGCACTTTTGATCATCAGCGTACTCACGTGCACGCTAACCACAGCTTGCCAAGCCGCAATCAAACCAGCTCATACAAACTTAGCCTATATTACCAATCAAGGCGAAGACTCAGTATCAGTCATTGACACCTCAACAAACCAAGTCACTAACACTATCAAGGTTGGTAAAGGGCCTGTGGGAGTTGCTGTTTCAGCTAAGCTAAATCGTGTTTATATTTCTAATGTAGAAAGTCAGGAAATATCGATTATAGACATCCAAAATAACACCTTAGTAGAAACCATAAAAATCAAAGGCTCTCCTGTAGGCCTAGCACTATCGCCGGATAGCAAGACGCTCTATGTGGCGGATTGGTTTGATAATCGCGTCTTAGCCATTAGTACGAGTGAAGACCACACGACAAATGAAGTCAGTGTTGGCGATGCACCGGCTGGCATGGTAGTCAGCCCGAATAACAAATGGCTGTATATCGCTAACCGAGATAGCAACGATGTTGAAGTGATAGACACGGCAAGCCTTACTATCAAAAAACGTATTCCAGTAGGTAAGCACCCTTTTGGACTTGCTATCAGCAAAACAGGCTTATGGTTGGTCAGTGTCAATGTAAAAGAGGATACGGTCAGTATCATTAACACCAAAACCAATGCGCAATATAAAGTAAAAGTAGGCTACCACCCCTATTGTGCGGCGATCAGTTTGGACGGAAAGAAACTCTATGTGAGCAACACGCAGGACGACAGCGTGACCGTTATTAATATGTCTACGCGCAAAGCCATTGCCACGATTAATGTCGGCAACACACCAGAAGGTGTCAGCTTAGATTACGCCAACAGCCGCGCCTATGTTGCGAATTGGGGCAGTAATAGCGTTAGCGTGATTGACACTGAAACCAACCAAATCCTCACTATAATAAAAACTGGCGACAAAAGTCGCGCATTTGGGCAGTTTGTTTTAAATCGTTAAAATGACCTCGCTCGTTCATCACCCCTCACGTCTTTGTCAACCAAGATACGGCAATAGCGTTAACCTAAATGCAAGCAGCAGTGCATTTGCAAGGCTTAGTTTCTAAAAACTATCTTTCTCATTTATAATGCATCGTTGTTTTTTAAGTAGTTTAAATAGAGCCTCTCTTAATTGAGAGTTTTAAAGCCTCTCGTCCAGAGAGTCATGGAGATTAGTAAATGAAAAAGATTTTAGCATTGCTTGCGCTTGGCTTAAGCGTAAGTCTAGTTCCGTTCACCGCAGCAGCGCACGGCCCATCACCACAAAAAGTTGAAAAAACCATTACAATCAAAGCTGATCCAGCTAAAGTTTGGGCAATCGTTAAAGATTTTGGTGGCATTCATAAATGGCATCCGGGCGTAGCCGGCACAAAAGTAGAACAGAAAAAAGATGAAAATGGTGACATGGCTACTTTCAGAACACTTACTTTTAAAGATGGCGGCAATGTGTACGAAAAGCTGCGCAGCATTGATGACGCGTCAATGAAAATCAAGTATGAAATCGTTTCTGGCACACTACCACTAACAGACTACAACGCAACAATGACTGTAGAAAAAGGCGACAAACCAGGCGAATCAAAAGTAACATGGGTTGGCCGTTTCTACCGCTTATACAAACTTAACCCACCAATCCCAGCGGGTCAAGATGACGAAACAGCTGTTAAAGCCATCACTGGTATTTTTGATTCAGGTTTGGCTAACTTACAAAAGGTAGCCGAAAACTCAAAGTAACTGGCCAGTTAACTGGCGCAGAAGCAGGGACATCTGGCAAAAAACCATGGTGGAAGTTTTGGTAAAGTGACAATATCTGACAAAAGTGTCAATTTTTGTCAGTCAAATAAAGAAGAAGCGAGGGAAACTTCGCTTTTTTTATTGTTTAAATAAATCTAACAACAAGTAATTTTTTGTATCATATACGTATATTCACACTTATCACCCACTTGTATCAATATCGGAAATTCCCATCATGATTGGGTCACAGCCAAGTAGGAGCGATCTTTAGATCGCGAAAATGTGGCATATTAAATCACCAACCTTTCCCGATCTACAGATCGCTCCTACAGAAAAATAATAGTTGGCACGACCATTGCTTAATGTATTCCAAGCACGGCAACACCTAGTGCTTAGGGTGTAGTGCAAAAAATTTAATTTTTTTTCAAAGGAAGCTAAAATGAAACAAGTACAAAAAGGTTTTACATTAATCGAGTTAATGATTGTTGTTGCAATTATTGGTATTTTGGCTGCGATCGCAATTCCACAATACAGTGACTACACATCAAGAACACGTGCAGCAGGTTCAGCAGCTGAACTTGAATCAACTAAATCAGCTATCGGTTTGTGTAACGCGGATCTAGGCAAGTTTACAGGTTGCAGCGCTGGTAGCAATGGCGTACCAACTTTGGCAGTATCAAAAAACTTAACCGCGATCACCTCTGTAACTGATGGTGTTATAAGCGTTACAACTGGCGCTACCACATCAACGGGAACTAACCTCACTACAATTGACACACCAACTTTTGCTGCTGGTGATGCTAATATCCTTTGGAAAAATACTGGCACTTCATGTGATGTTAAACGTGGCTTCAAACCAGGCCAAGGCGACTGCCCATAATTATTTATTAAGTCGCATACCTAAATAAAAGCCTCTTTTAAGAGGCTTTTATTTTTTTTCCTTATTGATATAATCAAATTATCCACCACCATTGATTTGATTGTTATGACTAGATTTAAAGCAGCAGGCATCCATTTATTGATTAGTTTTTCTATTGTCGCTTTAGTGTTAACTGCCATGTATTTTTTATGGTATCCCGGTGCTTACTTCACATTACTTGGCGGTAAAAAACTGATTGCATTGATAGGTTTCGTTGATGTTTTTTTAGGTCCTCTACTTACGTTAATTGTTTTCAAAATAGGTAAGAAAACACTCAAATTTGACCTACTCTGTATTGGAATCGTGCAAGTTTTAGCACTATCCTATGGTGTTTCTGTGATGTTTGATTCACGTCCAGTATTTACCGTATTTAATAAAGATCAATTTCAAATCGCCGCAGCAGTTGACATTACACCAGAAGAGCTGACTAAAGCGAAAGTTCCAAAATGGCGTAAACTATCAATTACTGGACCTGTCCTAGTAGCTATTGGCATTCCCGATAAAAAGGATAGAAAAGAAACTATGTTTGCAAAAGTGGCATCTGCAAATGCCTTTAGATACCCAAGACTATATGATCAATATAACAATCATATTGATCAGGTAATTAAATCTGGAAAACCTCTTGAACATCTTGGGTCTAAAAGCGCTCAAAATAAAACAGAGATTGATAAATTTATTATCGAGGTTGATCGACCTGAAAGTGACTTCTTGTTTTTACCAATAAGCTCTGTGTTAGCAAACATGTCCGTCATTGTGGACAAAAAAACCGGGGAACTGATTAAAATTATTGATGCAAAAGAAAAATAGGAAAATTAGTTACAGCTAGTGTAGCCTCGATAAAATGAAATGTAATCGAGGAACAACGTAACAAACAAAACCCCTGCATCATATTGCGGGGGGTTTTGCTTTTATGTGTCACCAAAACGCCCTTGATTCCGCTGCGCTGCATCACACTGCTACAAAAACCAAATCACATCGGCTAGATTGCCCTCGATTATCATCGAGGCTACTTTAAGAAAATTTACGGCTCGCCATAACCACCATTATCCTGCGTATCACCTGCCCAATCACTTGGGTAAATGCCGCGTTTTACATCACGATGAAAACTGGAGTACGGCCAATCAACTACGGCTTTAACCAAACCATGTTTTACGGGGTTAATATAACAATAATCAACGCAACGGCGTAAATCGTCATCATTTCTAATCGTATGCTCCCAGAATCGACGTTGCCATAATATGGCTGAACCATCTGCCCGCATGGTGATGGGTACTCCAATTTTTTTAACTATCCGAACAAAATGTGACTTAATCGCCCGCCAACACCCTGAATAATCACGATCATCCTTTGGCGATGTCCACACAGCGTGTATATGATCGGGCAATACCAACCAAGCCACAATTTCAAACGGATGATGTTGTTGCACTTTTTTTAATGATTTTCGCAATACATCAACATGCTGTATCAGTAAGTTTGAGCGGCGGTCAACTAAAGTCACCCTAAAAAAATACGCTCCACCTGTCACAAAATTACGCCGATATTGCACCATAGGTAAAGTCTAACGGAATCGAGGGGATTGCGGTAACTTGTAGAGTTACACTCAATTTTCATCGAGGCTACAAACTAAATCGGATACAAAATAAAAGCTAACTTTTATTTCTCGTTCCTCCAGTTAATACAAATGCCTTTACCCCACTCTGCGCCAATACAAACGCTCCAGCAGAACTACGTCTACCAGTTTGGCAGTAAAGTATATATTCTTTATCTTTATTCAGACTGTTGGCCAACCGACGGATTTCATTGAGTGGTAAATTGATTGCACCATCAATATGCTCGTATTTATATTCTGAGGGCAATCGTACATCAACCCATACTGCGCCGTTGCTTACTTTACTTTGTGCTTCTAGCAGGTTGATTTGGTTAATGATGGGCGCCTTTAATAACTCTACGAAGTCTTTTTTGTTGAGTCGCAGTAGTTCGCCATCAGTTTTCATGGTGAGAGTGGCATTGCGTTTGTTATCTGACACTAGTGCATCTTCGCCAAATGCACCGCCTTCATTGAGTTCAGCCAACATAAGTGCTGGTTGGCTGGAATCTACAATTCTGGTCACTTGCGCACAACCGCGTTGAATAAGGTAATAGTAATCGCCTTCACCACCTTGCTGAATGACAACCTGACCTGCAGTTACAGTTATGCTAGTCATACGTTTGAACATCTCTTCTACATTCGCAGCTGGTAGACGGCTAAATATTCCACTTTGTAGATTGAAAGCGCTAAATACGCTGGTTTCATTTATCCAATCGCCTACGCTGCGTGCGGATTTTTCAGTGATGCTGGATTGAGCAGTCTTGGCTGGATTGTCGTTGTTGGAAAGTTGATCCCAAGTCATCATGATATCGAGCAGATCCATGTCTATTCGAAGTATCTCAATGTCCGTAAGCGCAATGGTATCTGTAATTTTAGGGTCGGCATTGACAGGATGCTTAGTAACTTCAGTGCCGCCACGTAATCTGACCTTTCTACCATCATCATAGCGTAAGCCCAAATCGCCTTTAATTAAATACATGGCTTGTGCGGCTTTAGCCATATTCATGCGCATTGGGTCAATGTCTTGATTGACCTTCTCAATAAAACATAGCGCAGCAAGTTCTTTTCTGCGGCCTGCTGACAACCTAGCAATCGGCTCTAGATGCTCTAATAATGATGAATCAGCAATTGCCATAATGAAAACCTTAACGGGTACTTTTATAATGAGTACTGCGAAATTAGTAACGTGCTAAGAAGCTATAAATGAAACTTTTGCTGCTGCTTAAGCGCTTGAATAGCGAAAGCTAAATGACTTTCTGCAATTTCCTGCATAATGCTTTCTCCCTCACCTGGTTTTAGGTGAGTGATATAAATTTCAACAGCATTATGCGTATGATGCATAGCTAGGCTAGCAAGTTCACTCATTAATAAAGATGGGCATAGATGCTTAGAAAGCTGCGCCAATGCCAACTCACTATTGCTGAACGCAGTTTCAATAATCAAGTACTTAAGATTTTTGATTTTATTGACTTCAACCCACAAGCCATCACAAACAGTGGTGTCGCCAGTGAATACAAGGCTCGCTTCCCCGCTATCAACATGGTAGCCAATAGCAGGCACAACATGGTTAGCGGGCAATGGTGTGAATTTCCGACCATTGAACTCAAGTGTCTCGCCAAGTTTGACTTCGTTATAGCGTAAAAATGGATTGTCTGCACTGGGAATCGCATTAAAATCTGGCCATACTTTCCAGTTAAAAATATGGAGGCGTAGGGTTTCTAAGGTTTCTTTATTGGCATGTACGGTGATAGGCTCAGCGCGTATTCCCATGACTGTATCGAGCAAAAATGGAATAAATGCGATATGGTCTAAGTGTGAATGTGTCAGTAAAATATGGTCGATTTTCAGCAGTTCGTCCATAGACAAGTTACCCACACCAGTACCTGCGTCGATCAATATATCTTGATCAACAAGCATGGACGTAGTGCGCAGTTCAGCACCTATCCCACCACTGCAACCTAATATTTTTATTTGCATATAATTTTTTATAGTTATATTTAATACAATGCTATGATTTCACTGCCTATTAACAGCATATAACAGATATTATTTTTTTAATAGCAATCTTATTTTAACCAAACATAACTTCAAATTTCACTTAAATCGATTGTACTCTTACTTAACGATAAAGCTCCCAATATGATCTATAAAGCGCCTCTAGAATTAATCAGCAACCATCATGAAAGTAACCTAAAAGTAAACGCCAGTGTCATTTGGTTACATGGTTTAGGTTCGGACGGCCATGACTTTGAGCCTGTCGTACCAAAGCTCAATATTCCCAATGTGAGATTCATATTGCCCCACGCGCCAGAAATGGCGGTCACTCGCAATAGTGGTTATATTATGCCGGCTTGGTATGATTTATATGGCGTGACAGGTAATAGTAAAGAGGACGAAGATGGCATAAAAAATAGCCAACATTACGTTAACTCACTTATTCAAAAAGAGTTGGATAGAGGCATTGCTGCAGAGCGCATCGTGATTGCTGGCTTTTCACAAGGTGGAGCGATTGCTTTATATACTGCGCTGCGCTACCCAAAGAAATTAGGTGGCGTGATGGCTTTATCTACCTATTTACCAGTTAAAGCCAAGCTAGCAACTGAGGCGAACCCTGCCAATGCAGCAACGCCAATCTTTATGGCGCATGGCGTGTTTGATGACGTGATAACGCTGGATATGTGCAAAATATCATTACAAACATTACAAAACAATCACTATTCCGTCAGCTGGCATGAGTACAATATGGCGCATTCCGTATGCATGGAAGAGATTAGCGATATTCATGGATTTTTAAAGCAGTGTTTGGCATAGGATTTGGTAGAATATCGCCTTAACGCCATTTAAATTACGCCATGACCGCACCTAAATCCAAAACAGCAGCACCCCTAGAAAATAATGTCGCACCGCCAGAGAACTTTGAGCTGGCATATGCTGAATTAGAAAGCATTGTTGCGCGCATGGAATCTGGGCAAATGACTTTAGAGTCCTCATTGGCTGCGTATCAGCGCGGCAACAGCCTGCTACAATTCTGCCAAAAGTCACTAGCAGACGTTGAACAACAAGTTCAAATTCTGAATGAGCGCAATCAGTTAATGCCATTTAAGTCTGATGATGAATAATAGTAATTCATCTGAAACAGCATTGCTGGATTTTTCAGCGTGGGCGGCAGCAAAACAAGCCCGCATTGAAGATGTGCTAAACAACGCCCTGCCTTCCACCAATGTAGCTCCACAAAGGCTACACAGCGCGATGCGTTACAGCGCACTAGAAGGTGGCAAACGTGTGCGCGCCCTGCTGTGCTATGCCGCATCTGAGTTGTGTAAGACCGATGCTAAAGTGGCGGACGCTGCGGCCTGTGCTGTTGAGCTAATTCATGCGTATTCGTTGGTGCATGACGATATGCCCTGTATGGACGATGACGACTTACGTCGTGGTAAGCCTAGCTGCCATAAACAATATGATGATGCCACGGCACTATTAGTCGGCGATGCGTTGCAAAGCTTGGCTTTTGAGGTGCTATCGCAAGCTAACTTATGCACACAAACTAATCATCAGGTTAGCATGCTCAATATTCTAGCCAAAGCCTCAGGTTCTACAGGCATGGCAGGCGGTCAAGCAATAGATTTAGCTTCGGTAGGCAAAATGCTAAGCCAAACTGACCTTGAACAGATGCATCAACTGAAGACTGGCGCTTTGATTCAAGCTGCTGTTTTATTAGGTGGAATCAACGGCGAAATAGAAAAAACTGCCGCAATAAGCACTTACGCAAAAAACATCGGCTTAGCATTTCAAGTCATCGATGATATTTTAGATGTGGAAGCAGATAGCTCTACACTTGGCAAAACTGCGGGTAAAGATGCCGATACTAACAAACCTACTTATGTGTCTATATTAGGTTTAGCTGAAGCCAAACTTCATGCTCAACAACTTTATGACAATGCAATTGACGCTTTAACACCTTTTGGTGAGAGTGCCTTACGTTTACGTGAGCTAGCTGGATTCATTACACAGCGTAGATTTTAGATCTTCATCTTTTTTATAATCATCTTTTAATCATTAATTTTCTAATAGCGACTCTATAACTTGTGACTTCACTCCTCAACAGCGTAATACTGAACACGATAGACTCACCGCTGCAACTGCGCCAACTTGAGCGTAAGCAGCTTGTTCCACTCGCCCAAGAGTTACGCACTTTTCTGATCAATAGTGTTGCAAAAACTGGTGGTCATTTATCGTCTAATTTAGGTGTAGTTGAACTAACAATCGCGCTACATTATGTATTCAATACCCCTGATGACCGATTGGTTTGGGATGTCGGTCATCAAACTTATCCGCATAAAATACTTACAGGTCGCCGCGAGCAAATGCAATCATTACGCAATCCGCAAGGCATTGCGGGGTTTCCACGTCGCAGCGAAAGTGAATACGATACTTTTGGCACAGGTCATTCCAGCACATCTATCTCTGCCGCGTTAGGTATGGCGGTGGCCGCACAAAAAGCGGGCTTAGAAAGACGCGCTGTAGCGATTATCGGCGATGGCGCCATGACAGCAGGGATGGCTTTTGAAGCGCTCAACAACGCTGGTGATATGGATGCTAACTTGCTGGTGATTCTTAACGACAATGATATGAGCATCTCAAACAATGTCGGTGCGCTGAATAACTACCTCGCAAAGCTTTTATCTAGCCGGTTCTATGGCACTGTTCGTAAGTCTGGTAAAAAAGTACTTTCCGCAGTACCTCACGTAATGGAGTTTGCTAAACGCGCCGAAGAACACGTGAAAGGCATGGTAACGCCAGGTACGTTATTTGAAGAGTTTGGCTTTAACTATATAGGTCCAATTGATGGGCACGATATGGATGCGCTTATCGATACCTTAAGCAACATCAAGCAGCTTAAAGGCCCACAGTTTTTGCATATCGTCACGCAAAAAGGCAAAGGTTTTGAACCCGCTGAAGATAATCCTAATAAATTTCATGGTGTAGGTAAGTTCGATCCATTTAATGGTGATGCGCTCACAAGTAACACCAAAAAAACTTATACCCAAGTATTTGGTGAATGGTTGGTCGATATGGCGGCGCTAGACAACCGCTTAATTGGTATTACACCTGCCATGTGCGATGGTTCAGGCTTAAATGCTTTTGCAGAAAAGTATCCTGACCGTTATTACGATGTAGGCATTGCCGAGCAACATTCACTCACATTTGCGGCAGGCATGGCTTGTGATGGCTTAAAGCCTGTCGTGGCTATCTACAGCACATTTTTACAACGTGCTTACGATCAGTTGATTCATGATATTGCCTTGCAAAACTTACCAGTATTATTCGCGATAGATCGTGCAGGACTAGTTGGCGCAGATGGCCCTACTCATGCAGGTAGTTTTGATTTGAGTTATCTCAGATGCATCCCTAACATCGTGATTATGGCACCTAGTGATGAAAATGAGTGCCGGCAAATGCTATACACAGGTTTTCAATATAACGGCGTTGCGGCCGTCCGCTATCCTCGTGGCGGCGGAGCTGGTGTAGTGATACAAAAGAAAATGCAGGCGATTGAGATAGGAACTGCTGAGATTAAACGTCACGTTGCAAGCAATACGAAACAAAAGGTCGCAATTTTAAGCTTCGGCAGTATGCTCAATGCCTGCTTAAAAGCGGGTGAAAAACTTGATGCAACCGTTGTTAATATGCGCTTTGTAAAGCCAATCGATAAAATAATGCTTGAAAATCTGGCAATTGACCACACATTAATTATCACGGTTGAAGAAAATAGTGTCATGGGTGGTGCAGGCTCTGCCGTGTTAGAAGCTTTACAAGCCATACAAAACCCAAATAAATCGCCAATTAGAACTTTATGCTTAGGCTTGCCAGATAAATTTATTGAGCACGGCGTGCATGAAACTATGCTGGCAGAATGTGGTCTAGATGCAGAAGGCATTGCATCGACAATTGCGAAGCTAATAACCTAGTGATATACTCAACTATCTCGCTATGACTAGGTCATAACTAGTCATAGCGTGCATTTGCTAAACTGGAAACATAATGAATCAACCTATACCAAGCCCAATTGAAGATGTACAAAACACTGTTGATACACGTCATATCGCCATCGATAAGGTGGGTATCAAAGCCATTCGCCATCCAGTAGTAGTGAAAGATAAATCGGGCGGAGAGCAACACACTGTTGCCATGTTCAATATGTATGTGCATTTGCCGCAGCAATTCAAAGGTACGCACATGTCTCGTTTTGTTGAGATTCTCAACATGAACGAACATGCTATTTCGGTTGAGTCGTTTGAAACAATTTTACGTGAGATGGTCAAGCGCCTAGAGGCGGAATCTGGCCATGTTGAAATGACTTTCCCATACTTTGTGAACAAAGCAGCGCCAATTTCAGGCGTAAAAAGCTTACTAGATTACGAAGTAACGTTTATTGGCGAAATCAACCAAGGCAAGTTTGACATTACAGTAAAAGTACTAGTACCAGTGACAAGCTTATGCCCATGCAGCAAAAAAATCTCAGATTATGGTGCGCACAATCAACGTTCACACGTCACTGTAACCGCACTCATTAACAACTTCATTTGGATTGAAGACATTATTGATTTGGTTGAGAAACAAGCATCGTGCGAACTTTATGGTTTATTGAAACGCCCAGATGAAAAATATGTGACTGAGCGTGCATATGACAACCCTAAATTCGTAGAAGATATGGTGCGTGATGTAGCCGCTCAACTGAGTAAAGAAAGCCGCATTGTAGCTTACACGGTAGAGAGTGAAAACTTTGAGTCTATACACAACCATTCGGCTTATGCGTTAATTGAGCATGACAAACGCAAACATTAATACCTTGCTTGACTAACATTTTTAGCTCAATAAAAAGCCACTTATACAGTGGCTTTTTATTTAAGAATAGCTTTTAATTTAAATCTAATACTTTCACTAAGTTAGACCTCATTTAACCGAAATATAACCTTTACTGTCGTACCAGTCTGCTTTTTCATGTCGCTATACTCCAGCAAAACACGTGCTTGATGCTGGTGCGCAATTTCCTGCACGATTGCAAGCCCTAAGCCACAGCCATTTTCTGCGGTACCCAGCACACGATAAAACCGTTCAAATACCTTCTGCTGCTCAAGCAAAGCTATACCCACGCCGTTATCTTGCACTGATAATATCGCCTCATCATTGACCTTATCCAAAGCCACCGTAACCTTTGCACCTACTTGGTTGTACCGGATTGCATTGTCGATTAAATTATTCAGTAGTTCTTGTAACAAGACATTGTTCGCGCTGACATTTAACTCTTTAAGCTCACATTTAAC
>Ga0123388_1001554_pt1 | contig 11595 bp, 11 predicted proteins | sample T0HHNO3metaT_FD_89916 | JGI IMG/M metagenome (GOLD analysis project Ga0123388, IMG submission 89916) | Methane-oxidizing artificial microbial communities from Washington, USA to study methane cycling - T0-HHNO3 metaT (Metagenome... | ecosystem: Engineered > Modeled > Simulated communities...
GAGGACGGCCAGCACGCGCTGTGGGCAGCCACCTCAGGTCGCATCGCGCTGATCGACGAGCACTTCGTGCCGGGCACGCCGCCGCCCAGCCTGTCGCTGACCCAGGGCGGGCTGCCGGTGGAAATGCGCGATCTGGTGTTCGAGCACCCGGCCCCCGAGGGCGCGCCGACGTTCAACGCGTCCGGCGTGTTCCGCATCTACGCCCAGGCAGGCCTGGACCCGGCGCGGCCGATGCAGCTCACGCTGACGCTGACCCGCGCCAAGGGCATGATGCTGCCGCGCATCACGCACCAGACCGTGTCCTTCGACTACGCGCCGGACAGCGACCTGTTCGTCTATCCGCCACAGCCACTGCCGGAATGGCTGGTCGCCTGGCAGGGCCGCTGGCCGGATCTGGCGGCCATCGGTGTCGCGCTCGCCCTGCTCTGCGCGGTGCTGGCAAGGCCGGACTGGATGGCGCGCGACGTCCGGCGGCTGGCGCTGTTCCGCAACGCCTTCCTGCTGTTCACGCTGGTGTTCATCGGCTGGCACGCGCAGGGCCAGCTGTCCATCGTGCAGATCACCGGCGCGATCAAGACGCTGGCCGCCGGATCGGATCTGTCGAGCTTCCTGTACGACCCGGTGTCGCTGCTGCTGATCGCGTTCACCGCGGTGAGCTTCTTCATCTGGGGTCGCGGCACCTTCTGCGGCTGGCTCTGCCCCTTCGGCGCGCTGCAGGAATTCGTCGCGATCGCGGCACAGAAGCTGCGCGTCCCGCAGATCCGGTTGCCTCGGCCGCTCGCGCGCGTGCTCGACCGCGGCCGCTACGCGCTGCTGCTGGCGCTGGTCATCGCCGCAGCAACCGCGCCGCGGATCGCCGAAAACCTGGTCGAGGTCGAGCCATTCAAGACCGCGATCACGGTCGGCTTCGATCGCTCATGGCCGTATGTGGCGTGGGCGGTCGGGCTGCTGCTGGCGGGTGCCTTCAGCTACAAGTTCTTCTGTCGCTACCTGTGTCCGCTGGGTGCCGCGATGACGCTGGGCGGCAAACTGAGGCGCTTCGACTGGTTGGTGCGCCGCGCCGAATGCGGCAAGCCCTGTCAGACCTGTCGCCACCGCTGCCAGTACGACGCGATCGAGCGCAGCGGCGACATCCGCTACGACGACTGTTTCCAGTGCCTGGACTGCGTCGGCATCCACGCCGACCCGCAGCGCTGCGCGCCGGTGCTGCTGTACGCGAAGAAGGGGCGCACGGTGACGCCTTTCCCCGTTCCGGTGCGGACGGCGGACGCCACGAACTGAGCGTTCAGCCGCCCTGCTTCCAGCGTTCGGCCGCGCTGTCGTCGGAATCGCGCGCATCGACCCAGCGGCTGCCTTCCGGCGTGTCCTCGCGCTTCCAGAACGGCGCGCGGGTCTTCAGGTAATCCATGATGAATTCGCAGGCGGCGAAGGCTTCGCCGCGGTGACTGCCGGCGACGACCACCAGTACGATGCGGTCTGCCGGCTGCAGCGTGCCGACGCGGTGGATCACCCGCACCGCCAGGATGTCCCAGCGCGCCTTCGCCTGCGCGACGATGTCCTCCAGCGCCGCCTCGGTCATGCCCGGGTAGTGCTCCAGCGTCATCGCATGCACGCCGGAGCCGTCATTGATATCGCGCACCAGACCGGTGAAGGTGGCCACCGCGCCGACGTCGGTGCGCCCGGCCAGCAGCGCGTCGATCTCTGCGCCGATGTCGAAGTCGGCCTGCTGCACGCTCACACTCATGCTTTTCTCCTCAGCCGCCGGTGACCGGCGGGAAGAAGGCCACTTCGTCGCCGTCGGCGACCGCGGCGTCCGGTTCGGCCATGCGCTGGTTCACCGCCGCACGCAGGTTCTTCATCTGTGCGAGCTTGTCCCAGTCGCCGCCGCGGCTGGCGATCAGCGCGCGCACGCCGGCCAGCGTGGTCACATCGGCCGGCAGGTCGACCGTCTCACCGGGCGAACCCAGCGCTTCGCGCAACGCGGCGAAGTAAAGCACCTTGATCTTCATCGTCATGACTCAGTACAGCAGGGATTCGAAGGACAGGAAGGGCACGGCGTCGCCCCGCTTCACCGGCTGGCCGGCGGCGATGTCGGCCAGACCGCTGCCCCACACGGTGGAGGTGAGCACGCCCGAACTCTGGTTCGGAAACAGTTCGAGACCCCCTTCGGCGTTGCGGCGCACGCGCAGGAATTCGCGGCGGCGGTCCGGCTTTGGCCAGTCGAAATCGGCACGCACCATGAATGGCTGAGCGGCGACGTCGGCCACACCCATGCGACGCAGGATGAAAGGGCGCACCAGCAGCAGGAAAGTGACGAAGCTGGACACCGGATTGCCGGGCAGGCCGAGGAAATCCGCATGACCGCCGTCTGCGCGCTTCACGTGGCCATGCGCCAGCGGCTTGCCCGGCTTCATCGCGATCTTCCAGCTGTCCAGCCCGCCTTCGGCGGTCAGCGCCGGCTTGATGTGGTCTTCCTCGCCGACGCCGACGCCGCCGCTTGTCAGTATCAGGTCGCAGCTTGCCGCGGCTTCGCGCAGCGCGGCGCGCGTGGCGTCGAGGCGGTCGGGGACGATGCCGAGGTCCAGCACTTCGCAGCCCAGCGTTTCACACAGCGCGCGCAGCGTGTAACGGTTGGAGTTGTAGATGCCGCCCGGCGGCAGCGGCTCGCCCGGCATGACCAGTTCGTCGCCGGTCGAGAACAGCGCGACGCGCGGCCGCCGCACTACCGGCACCTCGGCCAGACCGATCGACGCCGCCAGCCCGACTTCCTGCGCGCGCAGCCGGGTGCCGGCCGCCAACACCACGTCGCCTTCGCGGATGTCCTCGCCGGCGCGGCGTATCCACGCACCCGGCTTCGGGATCTCGTCGAAACAGACGCCGGCTTCCGTGGTGCGCGTCGACTCCTGCATCACGATGGCGTCGGCGCCCGGCGGCACCGGCGCGCCGGTGAAGATGCGGGCACAGGTCCCGGCGGCCAGCGGCGCGCCGACATGACCGGCCGGGATGCGCTGGCTCATCGGCAGGCAGCAGCCAGGCACGTCGAGGTCGGCCAGACGCACGGCGTAGCCGTCCATGCTGGAGTTGTCGTGCGGCGGCACGGTCAGCGTCGAGCGCTGGTCGGTAGCGAGCACGCGGCCGGCGGCAGCGAATGTCGATACGGTTTCGCTGTCGGCGATCGGACGTGCGGCCGCGAGCAGGCGTTCGACCGCAGCGTCCAGCGTGAGCATTTCGTTCATCCTGAGAACCTCGGCTGACCGCTTGGCATATTGATCAGAGTAGTTGTCGTCATCAATGTCGTCATTTGCCTGCCCTTCATACTCCCGGCCGAGACCGCTTCGACGCCGCGTACACGGCTGGCGAGGCGCCCTGCGGCGTTGCTCGTCCTTGCAGGGAGCCATCCTGCCGCGTCCTCGCGCCTTGCCGTACACCTCGCCAGCCGCGCCCACGACGCCGATCAACCGAGGTTCTCAGGATGATCTGAATCCCTGGTGGCGAAGGATGAAGCCGGCGATGGCTTCCACGTCATTCAGGTCGAGCCGGGGCAGCGGAAGTTCCATCGGCTCGTCGGTGGCGACCGCCACCACGTGCGGGTTGTCGGGATACATCAGCGGCCGGCCGTAGGACGGGCGGTGGATTTCCAGCTTCGGGATCGGCGACGCCTTGTAGCCCTCGACCAGCAGCAGGTCGCAGTCGCCCATGGCGGCGATCTGCTCGTCCAGCGTCGGTTCCGGGCGCCCGCGCAGTTCGTGCATCAGCACCCAACGGTTGTTCGACACCAGCATCACTTCGGTGCAGCCGGCCTCGCGCAGGCGGTGCGAATCCTTGCCCGGCTTGTCGATGTCGAAGCCCGCGTGCGCATGCTTGATCAGCGACACGGTCAGCCCCTCCAGCACGAAGTGAGGAATCAGCTGCTCGATCAGCGTGGTCTTGCCGGAACCGCTGTAGCCGGCAAATCCGAAAACTTTCATGGGGTGGGCGGGCGCGGGTAAAACGCGATTATCGCCCGGAAGCGGGCCCGACTGGCGGACCACGTCCGGAAACCGGACCTGAGCAGGTCGATCTCCGGACGCCGCCGGCCGGATGGAACGGTCGTGACGCAGACCGTTCAGCCGCCGGCTCAGCCGTTGTTGCGGATGCGGGCAACCAGTGCGGCGGTGTACTCCTTGGTGCTGGCGCGGCCGCCCAGGTCACCGGTGCGGACGTTGTCGATGTTCAGCGTTTCCGACACCGCCTTGCGAATGCGGTCGCCCTTGTCCTGCATGTTCACGTGATCCAGCATCAGCGCGGCGGCCAGCACCAGCGCCGTCGGATTGGCGATGCCCTTGCCGGCGATGTCCGGTGCCGAGCCGTGCACCGCTTCGAAGATGGCCGCATCGGCGCCGATGTTGGAACCGGGCGCCATGCCCAGGCCGCCGACCAGACCCGCAGTCAGGTCGGACAGGATGTCGCCGAACAGGTTGGTCGTGACCAGCACGTCGAACTGCCAGGGGTTCATCACCAGCTTCATGCAGCAGGCGTCGACGATGACCTGTTCGAACTGGATCCTGCCCTTGTAGCGCTCCTCGTACATCTGCTCGGCCGTTTCCAGGAAGATGCCGGTCAGCGCCTTCATGATGTTGGCCTTGTGCACCACGGTCACCTTCTTGCGACCGAGCGCGATCGCGTGTTCGAAGGCGTATTCGAGAATGTGGCGCGCGCCCTGGCGGGTATTCACGCCGGTCGACATCGCCACCGCGTGCGGGTCGCCCTCGATCGGGATGAAGTGCTCGTAGCCCATGTACAGGCCTTCGAGGTTCTCGCGGCAGACGATGAGGTCGATGTTGTCGTAGCGGCCGCCCGGGATCAGCGTCTGCGCCGGGCGGATGTTGGCGTAGAGCTTGAACTCCTCGCGCAGGCGCACGTTGATCGAGCGGAAACCGCCGCCGACCGGCGTTTCCAGCGGGCCCTTCAGTGCCAGCCGGGTGCGCCGGATGCTGTCCAGCGTCTTCGCCGGCAGCGGATCACCTTCGCTCTTCAGCGCGCCCATGCCGGCAGGCATCTGTTCCCACTCGAACGGAGCCCCCACCGCGTCGAGCGCCGCCAGCGCGGCTTCCATGATTTCCGGTCCGATGCCGTCACCGGGGATCAGTGTGGCGGGGATTTTCTGCGCGCTCATTCGGGGGTCTCCTGTAATGGTTCATTGTCCCCGGACCGCGTCGCCGGGTTGGCGACGCATCCGGAAATGTCCGGCCGCTGAAGCAAGAAACCTGCCTCGGCTTCGGGTCTGCCGACCGACCCTGTATTCATCCGGCCTGCGCCGGTTCGAGCTTGCGCCAGACCGTGGCGCCGCCGCTGGCCTTGTCGATCTCGGCCAGCACGCGTTCGTGCTCGGCCAGTTCCGCCTCGCTTGCCTGCACCCGGCGCAATGCACCACGCGGGCGCGCGGCCGCGGCGGCACGCACCGCCGAGGCTTCCGGTTCGAGGTCGATGATCAGGCTTTCCTGGCCCCGGGTCATCGCAAGATAGACCTCGACCAGCAGTTCCGCGTCGAGCAGCGCGCCGTGGAACTCACGATGCGAGTTCTCGATGCCGAAGCGCTCGCACAGCGCGTCGAGGTTGGCGCGCTTGCCCGGGAACATGTCGCGCGCCATGCGCACGGTATCGATCGCCGGCCACACGCAGGTTTCGCGCAAGGGCGGCCGGCCGACGATATTCAGTTCGTTGTCGAGGAAGCCGACGTCGAAGGCGGCGTTGTGGATGACCAGCTCCGCGTCGCGCACGAAATCAACGAACTCGTCGACCACGTCGCGAAACTTAGGCTTGTCGGCGAGGAACTCGGTGGTGATGCCGTGCACCGCCACCGCGCCCTCCGGCACGTCACGTTCCGGATTGACGTACATGTGCAGCCGGCGGCCGGTGCGCTTGCGCCCGACCAGCTCGACGCAGCCGATTTCGATCAGCCGGTCGCCGTTCTGCCACTCCAGGCCGGTGGTTTCGGTATCGAGGATGATCTGGCGAATCATGGGGAAAGGCGGCTCCTTGAGGCGGGCCGGATTGTACCGGCCAGAACTTGCAGTTCGCTGACAGCGATCAACGACGGGCCGGGATGGCCTCCCGCGCCAGGCGGTCGGCGCGTTCGTTCTCCGGGTGACCGGCGTGACCTTTCACCCATTTCCATTCGACCTGATGCACGCCGGCTGCGGCGTCGAGCGCCTTCCACAGATCGACGTTCTTGACCGGATCACCGCCGGCCGTCTTCCAGCCCTTGCGCTTCCAGCCATGTATCCACTCGCTGATGCCCTTCTGCACGTACTGCGAGTCGGTATAGACCACCGCGCGCACCGGTTTCTTCAGTGCGTTCAGTGCCTCGATCACCGCCATCAGTTCCATCCGGTTGTTGGTGGTCGTGACTTCGCCGCCCGACAGCTCGCGTTCGTGTTCGCCGCTCTTCAGCAGCGCGCCCCAGCCTCCGGGGCCCGGATTGCCGCTGCAGGCGCCGTCCGTGTAGATGATGACTTCGTCCAACCGTATCTCCAGTCATAGATGAGGGCGCCGCGCCTACTGGCCGGGCGCCCGGTGTTTCTGCGCGCGCGGACTGACCGTCGCCAGCGCGCGCGCGGCCGCCCGGCGGTCGCGCCAGGTCGGCATGATGAGTCGCATGCCGCGCACGCGCTTGATGCCTTGCAGCACATAAGCGCCGCCGAGAAAGGGCCACCAACGATCGCCGGCGGTCTCCATGAAGTGCCAGCGCGCCAGCCACTTCTCGCTGAGTACCGGCGGGCAGTAACAACCGAAGCAGCCGGCCTGGGTGTCCAGGCTGAGCAGCTTGAACCAGTCGCGCAGTCGCGGCACCGACAGCCAGTCACCGTTCCACGGGAAGGGGTCGCGCTCGCGCAGGCGCCGTCTGGCCCCCCACAGGCTGAACGGATTGAAGCCGGTCACCAGTACCTGCCCCTCCGGCACCAGCACGCGCTCGACCTCGCGCAGCACCGCGTGCGGATCGCTGGCGAATTCGAGTACGTGCGGCAGGACGACCAGATCGACGCTGGTCGCCGCGAACGGCAACTGCACCGGATCGCAGATCAGCGCCCGCGGCGGGCCCGGTTTCGCGTCCTCGCAGTAGAGCTTGAACGGCATCCGGTTGGCACGCAGGTAATCGTGCTCCAGCAGCCCGATCTGTACCGCGTTGTAGCCGAACACGTCGGCCACGATCTGGTCGACCCGCGCCTGCTCCCAGCGCTGGACATACTGTCCCTGCGGCGTGTCCAACCATTCGTGCAGACCGGGAATCGACATGGGCAAGAGGCGTGGGGCAGGCAGATCGCGGCCGGTGCATTGTCAACGCAGAGCCCAGCCGCCAGAATCGGGCGGATGAAGATATATCCGATCCCCGCATTTGGCGACAACTATCTTTGGCTCGCCGCCGCAGGTGACCGGGCGCTGGTGGTCGACCCGGGCGATGCCGCCCCGGTGCTGGCCGCACTCGACGAACATTCGCTGCGCCTGGACACCATACTGATCACCCACCACCACGCCGACCACATCGGCGGCCTGGGCGAACTGAAGCGCCGCACCGGCGCCCGCGTGTTCGGGCCGGCCGACGAGCGCATCGAGCATATCGACGAGGTGGTGCGCGAAGGTTCGCGCGTCGCCCTGCCCTCGCTCGCGGCCACCTTCGCGGTGCTGGAAGTGCCCGGTCACACGCGCAGCCACATCGCCTACGTCGGCGGCGACCTGCTGTTCTGCGGCGACACGCTGTTCGCCGCGGGCTGTGGGCGGCTGTTCGAGGGCAGCGCGGAACAGATGTGGCACTCGCTGTCGCGGCTCGCCTCGCTGCCGCTGCACACCCGTGTCCATTGCGCGCACGAATACACGCAGGCCAATCTGCGCTTCGCGCAGGCGGTCGAACCGGACAATCAGGCGCTGCTGGCCCGCATCCGCCGCGTAGCGAAGCTGCGCGAGGCCGGCCTGCCGAGCGTGCCGAGCGCGCTGGCCGACGAACTGGCGACCAACCCCTTCCTGCGCGCACGCGAACTGGCGGTCATCCGCGCGGCGGAGGCGCACGCCGGCCGCCGACTGGGCAGCCCGGTCGAGGTGTTCGCCGTATTGCGTGAGTGGAAGAACGTCTTCTGAAAAGCCGGCCTGCGCCGGCGTCAGCCGGCGACGGTCTCGACCTGTCTGAAACCGACGCGATCGCGCCCGCCCGACTTCGCCGCGTAGAGCGCGAGGTCGGCTTCGGCGATCAGACTCTGCGGGCTGCCCGCGCCGACGCCCGGCATCATGCTGGCGACCCCGACACTGATGGTGACGTGGCCCGACGTCGTCGCATGCGGCAACTTGAGCGCGCGGATCGCATCGCACAGCCCTTCGGCCACGTTGCGCGCGCCAGCGAGGTCGGTTTCCGGCAGCACCAGCGCGAATTCTTCGCCGCCGTAGCGCGCTACCAGATCGCTCGGGCGGCGCGACACCGCCTGCAGCGCACTGGCCACCGACTTCAGGCATTCGTCGCCACCCAGGTGGCCGTAGGTATCGTTGTACTGCTTGAAATGGTCGACATCGACCAGCGCCAGCGCCAGCGGTCGCTTGTAGCGCGCCGCACGCCGCCACTCGCGCATGATGGTCTCGTCGAAATGGCGCCGGTTGGCAAGACCGGTCAGACCGTCCAGCGAGGTGAGCCGCGTCAGTTCCTGGTTGGCGGCGTCGAGCTTGCGCGTCAGCACCACCAGCGAGTAACGCATCTGCAGGATGCGCTGCATCGCACGTACCTTGGCGGCGAGCACCACTTCACTGATCGGTTTGAAAAGATAGTCGTCGCCGCCGGCGGTAATGCCCTGCACGAGATCGGTATCGGCCGTGCGCGCGGTCAGGAAGATGATGGGAGTCCATTCGCCCGACTGCTCGATGGCGCGGATGCGGCGGGCGACCTCGTAGCCGTCCATGCCCGGCAGTACCACGTCGAGCAGCACGATGTCCGGATTGTGTTGGCGGAACGCCGCAACGCCGCTCTCTCCGTCGGTGGCGGCGATGGGCAGTATCCCCATCCGTTCGAGATGCTGGCTGACGACTGCGAGCCCTGTCTGGGAATCTTCGATGACCAGCGCTTTCATGGACACACCCTTTTTTTATTCGCCATCATAACCTTACAAAGCCCCGGGACAACATCGACGAACCCCGTCCGCGACGTGCGGTCAATCCGCACTCCTTCAACCCCACTCCGACAGCAAGGTTTGACGCTGCCCGCTCCGGCTGGCTAGCATTCGGGGTTTGGCTCTTTCGCCGCAATGCCGCATTTCATCGTTTCCCTGCTGCGCCGCTCGCTGCTCGTGCTGGCGGCCGCAACGCTCGCCGGCTGTGCGGCCACGGGCGTCGTGCCCGAAGAACCGGCCGAGCCTCCGGGCGCCTCGGTCGGCACCCGCTCGGTCGAACGCCCGGCAGCACGTCGTACCCCGGACACGGCCAGCCGCACGACGCCGGGCATCAAGCCGGGCAAGGCGGAGCCCATTCCCTTTCCGCAACCGACCGAAGTGATCGCCAATGAAGAGGAAGCGATCAGACCGATCGACCTCACCGTGCCGCCGGACGACCTGTGGGAACGCATCCGCAAGGGCTTCGGCATGGCCGACCTGGACCACCCTCTGGTGGCGGAGCACCAGGCCTGGTACCTGAACCGCCCCGACTACTTCCGGCGGATGACCGAACGCGGCCGCCGCTACATGTTCCACATCGTCGAGGAAATCGAGAAGCGCGGCCTGCCGACCGAACTGGCGCTGCTGCCCATGGTTGAAAGTGCCTACAACCCGGAAGCGCTGTCGTCGGCGCGGGCCTCGGGGCTGTGGCAGTTCATCCCGTCGACCGGCAAGCTCTACGGCCTGGAACAGAACGCGCAGCGCGACGACCGCCGCGACATCGTCGCCTCGACCGCCGCCGCGCTTGAATATCTTCAGCGTATCTACGAAATGCACGGCGACTGGCACCTAGCGCTCGCCTCCTACAACTGGGGCGAAGGCGCGGTCGGTCGAGCGGTCATGCGCAACCAGGCGGCCGGCCTGCCGACCGACTACGCCTCGCTGAACATGCCCAACGAAACGCGGCACTACGTGCCGAAGCTGCAGGCGCTCAAGAACATCATTGCCCAGCCGGAACTGTTCGGCATCGAGCTCGATACGGTCGAGAACAAGCCCTACTTCACGCTGGTGGCCGAAGCGCCGACCATGGATCTGGCCACTGCGGCGCGACTTGCCGACGTACCGGTGGCCGAGATCAAGGCGCTCAACCCGCAGCACAAGCGACCGGTCATCCGCGCCGGCGAGGGTGGCGCGCAGCTGGTGCTTCCGTCGCACGCGGTCGACACCTTCATGTCCAACCTCAGCAACCGCGACGCCGATGCCGCACCCGCAGCCGGTGCGCCGTGGCGCACCTATACGCTGGGTCCGAAGGAAACGCTGACCACCGTCATCCGCCGCTTCGGCGTGACCGAATGGCGCCTGCGCCGCTTCAACGGCCTGTCGCCGACGGCGAAGATCGGTCCGGGCACCACGCTGCTGGTGCCCGACGAGAACAGCAGCCTGTCGCTTGACGGTGCCGGCAACGCCGAAGAAGCGCCGCGCCTCGGTGTGGACAAACCGAAGTACAAGCGCGTCAAGCGGAACGGGCGCTGGGTGAACGTGCCGGTCGCAGCGCCGTCCGGCAACAAGGCGGTGAAACCGGCGGCACCGAAGAAGAAGGCCGCGCCCGTCGCCAAGAAAAAGGCCGTCGTCCCGGTCAAGAAAACCGCAACGAAAAAGCCTGCAGCGAAAAAATAGCGGTGTGGACCGAATGCCGGGCGGGCCGGCGCGCGGTCAGCGCGCGAAGCCGGCCGACAGCATCCGCGTCAGTTCGGCCGCCGGCACGGGCTGACAGCCCGCGGCGTTCTGACCGCACCACAGCGGAGAGAAATCGCCGCTTCCGGCCGCTTCGGCGCGCGCACGCAGCGGTGCGATCGCCGCTGCGGCGAGCGGAAACGCTGGCGCATCGGCACTGATCGGCCCCAGTTCGCGCATCGCCCGATTGACGATTCCGCGCGCCGGTCGCCCTGAAAACACATTGGTCAGCGCGGTGTGACGGGCCGCCTCGCTGCCCAGCGCCGCACGATGCACGGCTGAGGTCGTCGCCTCGGGGCAGCACAGATAGGCGGTGCCGACCTGCACTGCGCTCGCCCCGAGCGCCATCGCGGCCGCCACGCCCCGGGCGTCGGCAATCCCGCCGGCGGCGATGACCGGGCGCGACACCGCGCGCACCACCTGCGGCAGCAGCGCGAACGTGCCGAGCTGTTCGCTCAGATCATCGGTCAGGAAATGCCCGCGATGCCCGCCCGCCTCCAGCCCCTGCGCGATGATCGCGTCGGCGCCGTACGCTTCGAGCCAGCGCGCTTCGGCCACCGTGGTGGCGGATCCCAGCACGCAGGCGCCCCACGCCTTGACCCGCGCGAGCAGATCGGCCGCCGGCAGCCCGAAATGGAAGCTGACGACCGCCGGACGGAAGGCTTCGAGCACGTCGGCCATGCCGGTACTGAAAGGCATGCGCCCCGGCCCGGCCGGCACCTGCGCCGGATCGACACCGAACTCGGCGTAGTACGGC
>Ga0123388_1110275_pt1 | contig 11595 bp, 12 predicted proteins | sample T0HHNO3metaT_FD_89916 | JGI IMG/M metagenome (GOLD analysis project Ga0123388, IMG submission 89916) | Methane-oxidizing artificial microbial communities from Washington, USA to study methane cycling - T0-HHNO3 metaT (Metagenome... | ecosystem: Engineered > Modeled > Simulated communities...
CAGAAGCTTAACGCAAGCAACTGAACGATGACGTTGTGGGTTCTCGGAATCAACCACCAGACCGCGCCGGTAAGCCTGCGCGAGCGCGTCGCGTTCGATGCGGCGGCGCTGCCCGCGGCGTTGTCCTCGCTGCAGGCATTGCCCGAGGTCTCCGAGGCCGCGGTGCTGTCCACCTGCAACCGCACCGAACTGTATGCATTCGCCGAGGACGGCAATGCGCTGTCGCGCTGGATGGCCGCGCACGCCGAAGGCCTGGATGCCTATCTCTATCGTCATAGCGATGCCGCCGCCGTGCGCCACCTGTTCCGGGTAGCGACCGGCCTGGATTCCATGGTCCTGGGCGAGCCCCAGATCCTGGGCCAGGTCAAGGAAGCCTGGGTGGCGGCGCGCGAACACGGGGCCCTGGGCACGCGCCTGGACCGGCTCTTCCAGCAGACCTTCGCAGTGGCCAAGCGTGCGCGTACCGATACACGCGTCGGGGCCAACCCCGTCTCTGTCGCTTCAACCGCCGTGCGCCTGGCCCAGAACGCATTCGCGCGCCTGGATGAATCCACGGTCCTGCTCATCGGCGCCGGCGAAACCATCGAACTGGCCGCACGCCATCTCAGCGAAGGCAAGGTCCGCCGCCTCCTGATCGCCAACCGCACGCTGTCGCATGCCCAGGAGCTGGCCTCCCGCCACGGCGGCTTCGCCTTGCCGCTGGGCGAAATAGACCGGCACCTGGCCGAGGCTGACGTGGTGTTCTCGGCCACTGCGAGCCGCGAACCGATCCTGACCCGCGCCCAGGTCGCCACCGCCCTCTCGCAACGCAGGCACAAGCCGATGTTGCTGTTCGACCTGGCCGTGCCGCGCGACATCGAGTCCGGCGTTGCCAGCCTGGACGACGCCTACCTGTACACCGTGGACGACCTGGAACGCGCGGTAGAAGACAATCGGCGGGGCCGGCGCGAAGCGGCTGATGCCGCCGAAGCCATCATCGAACTGCAGGTCGCGCGCTACATTGAGAACCTGCATGCGAGCATGCGCCAGGAACCGCTTAAACGCCTGCGGGCGCACGGCGACCTGGCACGCGACGAGGTACTGGCCAAGGCCCGCCAACAGTTGGCCAACGGCCGCGAGCCGCAGGAGGTACTGGATTTCCTGGCCCATACGCTCACCAACCGCCTGCTGCATCCACCTACCGCGGCGTTGCGCGAAGCGGCCCTGTCGGGAGACGCCGAGCTGGCGCGTGCCGCCGACAGGCTGTTCCCGGCGCAGGCTCCCTATACCCATACCAAGAAAGACGATGACGCCGACCCTGCGCCGTAAGCTCGAGGCGCTGGCCGAACGCCGCGAGGAACTCGAGCGCCTGCTGTCCGAACCCGGCGTGGTCGCCGACAACGAACGCTTCCGCAAGTACTCGCGCGAGTTCTCGCAGCTGGAGCCTGTGGCGGTCGCGCTGCGCGAGGAAGCCAATGCCCTGCGTGACCTCGCCGCCGCAGAAGCCCTGCGCAGCGACCCGGAGATGCGCGAACTGGCCGAAGAGGAAATCGCAATCGCCCGTGCGCGATTGTTGCAGCTGGAGGACGAGCTGTCGCTGCTGCTCCTGCCCAAGGATTCGCGCGACGACGCCGACCTCTTCCTCGAGGTGCGCGCCGGCACCGGCGGCGACGAAGCGGCCATCTTCGCCGGCGACCTGTTCCGCATGTATGCGCGCTACGCCGAGCGCCAGGGCTGGAAAGTGGAAGTGGAATCGGAGAGTCCTGGCGAGCATGGCGGATACAAGGAAATCGTGGCCAAGATCAGCGGCCGCGGCGCGTTCTCGCGGTTCAAGTTCGAGTCGGGCACCCATCGCGTGCAGCGGGTGCCTGAAACCGAATCTCAGGGCCGCATCCACACCTCCGCCGCTACCGTCGCCATCATCCCCGACGACGACGCGGTGGAAGAAGTGGTCATCAATCCCGCAGACCTGAAGGTCGATACGTTCCGCTCCTCCGGTGCCGGCGGCCAGCACGTCAACAAGACCGAGTCGGCGATCCGCATCACCCATATACCCAGCGGGCTGGTGGTCGAGAACCAGACCGCACGTTCGCAGCACGCCAACCGCGAGCACGCGATGAAGCGGCTGAAGGCGCAATTGCTGGAAGCCGAACGCAGCAAACAGGCCGCCGCCCAGGCCGAATCGCGCAAGCTGCAGGTCGGCAGCGGCGACCGCAGCCAGCGCATCCGCACCTACAATTTCCCCCAGGGCCGCATCACCGACCATCGCGTCGAGGGACTCACCCTGTATGACCTGCCCAACATCATCCAGGGCAACCTGGACGAGTTGATCGAACGCCTGTCGCGCGAGCACCAGGCCGATGAACTGGCACGGTTGACCGAAGCCGCGTGACGCGACACGCGGGTCGCGACCTTCGACCACCGGGCAATCGATTCCCGCAGGCAGCTGCACCAAGACCTGCATGCCCCGCAGCCATGCACGCCTAGCCTGTCCGCATGCACCAGGCTGGCGCCTTTCAAACTGGCTTGCCATTGCCGGCGACGCGTAACCCGTGGCCTTGCTGCCAATGACCCAAGGTCACAGGTCGAACGGGCTGGGCAGTAAGATCCGGGCTTCCCATCCACGGCACGTCGAACCTGTCGACCACACCCTTTGCATCTCCCTGGCTTCCATGGGTTAGGCTTCGCCGCATGAGCGCCGACCCCGACTTCATCCCGCTGCACCTGTGCGTGCTGACCGTATCGGACTCGCGCACGCTGGCCGATGACAAATCAGGCGACTACCTCATCGCCTCGATATCCGACGCCGGGCATGCACTGGTGGAACGCGCCTTGCTGCCCGACGATCGCTACCAACTGCGGGCGCTGGTCTCCAGATGGATTGCCGACCAGGACGTCGACGGCGTGCTGGTCACCGGCGGAACCGGCTTCACCGGCCGTGATTCCACGCCCGAAGCGCTGCTGCCGCTGCTGGACAAGGAAATGCCGGGCTTCGGCGAATTGTTCCGCGCACTCAGTTTCGAGGAAATCGGCACGTCCTCGCTGCAGTCGCGCGCATTCGCCGGGCTTGCCAACGGCACCTTCGTGTTTTGCCTGCCTGGCTCGACCTCGGCCTGCAGGACAGGCTGGGAAAAGATCATTCGCGCGCAACTGGATGCACGCACGCGTCCTTGCAACCTGGCCACGCTCCGACCCCGCTTGAAGGAATAGACCATGGCGCTGAACATCCTGCAGTTGCTGGCCAAGGCCAGCGGACTGACGCCCACCGACATCGCCACCGCCATCCCGCGCGCCGGCGTGGCCACGGTGAAAGCCTGGCTCGACGGCGAGAAGCTACCCGGCAAGGACCAGGTCACCGCGCTGGCCCGCACATTCGGTGTTCCCACCGGGGCGCTGCTGTCGGGGCTCGCAAGCACATTCGACCCTGCCCGCACCGGGGGCGAGCACGACCTGCTAGCCGCCTACCGCCTGCTCAACACGCGCCAGCAGGGCGCCCTGCTGGAAGTGGCACGGACCATGGCCGACACCCATGTGGCAAGCCGCAGGAAATCGGGCAAATGAAGAAGCTCAAGCGCAAGGATTACGAGAAGCAACTGGAGCCGCTGCAGCTGGAACTGCTGGCGATGTCACGCTGGCTGAACCATACCGGCAAGCGCGTGGTGGTGGTGGTGGAGGGCCGCGACACCGCCGGCAAGGGCGGGGTGATCAATGCGATCTCGGAGCATCTCAATCCGCGCCAGTGCCACGTGCTGGCGCTGTCCAAGCCCAGCGAGCGGGAATCGAGCCAGTGGTATTTCCAGCGCTACGTGCCGCACCTGCCAGCCGCCGGCGAGATCCTGCTGATGGATCGAAGCTGGTACAACCGGGCCGGCGTCGAGAAGGTGATGGGGTTTTGCGACGACGCGCAGTACAAGGCATTCCTGAAGCAGGCGCCGGTGTTCGAGAAGCTGCTGGTCGACGACGGCATACTGCTGCTCAAGTACTGGCTGACAGTGGACCAGGAAGAACAGGAGAAGCGCTTCTGCGAACGCCTGGACGACCCCCTCAAGCGCTGGAAGCTGTCGTCGATCGACGTGGAGGCACGCGCCAAGTACGCCGACTACACCCGCGCACGCGAGGCCATGCTCAAGGCCACGCATACCGAGGACGCACCCTGGACGCTGGTCGATTTCAATGACCAGAAACGCGGTCGGCTCACCCTGATCCGCGACCTGCTCGATCGCATGCCCGATACCCAGGTGCCCGATGCCAAGCTGGATTTCCCCGCCCTGGGTACGAAGCCGCAGAAAGAGCGCTTCGGCGTGGTCAAGCCAATCCCCGCCTATGACCCGGAAGACTGACGGGGTCCGGGATCTCCCGGCGGGGCAACCGCTACCTGTCCAGTGCCGGACTCTTTCTCAGGTGCGGATCTTGAAGTCCGGTGATTCGTTGATGGACCCGTCGGCCTCCAGCACGGCATAGCGCGAATCGTCGCGGTTGAACAGTACCGCCACGGGCTGCAGGAACATCGGCCGGCGCACGAAGCGCAGTGTCCAGCGGAACTGCTCCATGGTGTGCAGGGTTGCCAGCTGCGCCGGGGTAAGCCCCGCCTTCAGCCTAGCGTCGTCTTCCTGCTGCTGGGCCTTGCGCCGCTCGCGCGCCGACGGTGGTCTTTCCTTGTTTTCCATGCCACGCATTTTGCGCGACCGCTTGTCGATGGTTCATTAACCAGAACACGATTCGCATAGAGCCAGTGCCCGGTGATTTCGAGGCAGCTCCGTCACACCCACACATTGGCAGCGGCGCCATCAGCATGGAGCGCGCGCAGCACATGCGCCGGCCAATGCTCAATAGCACCGGGGCGCGATCAACCCTTTGCCTTCGCCCCACCCAATGCGGAAATTGCGGCCTCGATTTCGCTGGCGGTTACCGGCCCCAGGAATTGCCTGGCCACCTCGCCGCGTGGACCGATGAGATAGGTCATGGGCAGTCCACGCGGGGTGGCGAAGTCGGCGGGCGGCGCGTAGACATCGACAATGGCGACGGGATAAACGACCGGCCGCTTTTGGAGGAAATCGCGCATTGCCTGTACTTCTATTTCCTCGTAGGCCAGGCCGATGACTTCAACGTCATCGCGTCCCTGGTCCAGCGCGGACAGCTCCGGCATTTCCTTGATGCAGGGCGCGCACCAGGTCGCCCAGAAATTCACCACCACCCACTTGCCGCGATGGGCGGCCAGGTCATAGGGTTGGCCTTGTACTGTTTCCACCTTGAGCACCGGGTAACCGGTGTTCGCCGTTGCGGCAGGCGCGCTGTCTGCAGGTGCGCCATCAGCAGGCGTTCTTTCCGCAAGCACCGATGCGGTCGCCGCGGCTTGCGGTTCCGCTGCTTCGCGCTTGCAACCCGACAGTGCAAACAGGGCCAGGGCCATGACGGCGGGCCATGATTTCATGATTTTTCTCCGGGCTGTGCGTAGATCTCACTGACCTTGCGCTTCAGCAGGTCACGGGTGGGCACGCGCAGCTGGTCCAGCGCGTTGCGGGCCGCCTGGCCCAGGGCGTCGTCCTGGCAGGGCAGGTGCGCCTCGGCGACCGGAACCCGCAACTGGCAGGCCTCGTAGAGCTCGGCTAGGGACATGTCGCCAAGGTCGCGCGCCAGCAGCCACTCGCCCTGTTCGTCGCGGCGCAGCAGGTTGATCTCCCCAAGCTGGCACAACAGCTGCTGGGCCAGGGAGTCGGTCAGGATGGGTTCCATATCCAGTATCTCCGCGCTATGCAGTCCCCTGCCCTGCGTGCGCGCCTCGCTGAACCTGCCCAGCAGCCGCAGCAACGCGTAGAACTCGTAGCCCAATGGCAGGCGCATCGACGCGGGCTGGTAGCGGAATGCGGAAATGGCCGATGCGAACGATGCGCCCAGCAGGATCACCACCCAACACAGGTAGATCCAGAGCAGGAGCAGGATCGGTGCCATCGCAACGGCCCCGTAGATCTTTTCATATGAATCGAAGCTGGCCAGGTAGATTCCCAGGCCCCACTTGATCAGTTCCAGCAGCAGCGTAGCCACCAGTCCGCCAGCGAGCGCATAGCGGAACTGGATGGTGCGGTGGGGGACGACGCGGTAGATGGCGGTAATGGCGCCAAGCTCGATGAACGCCGGTGCCAGGTTCACGCTGAGGTTTGCCAGCAGATGGCCGCCAGCGGTGGCGAACAAGGGCAGCGCGTAAAAGCGCGCCGAAATCGCAAGCGAGGCCGCGGCCACCATCGCGCCCAGGGTCAGCACCGTCCAGTACACCAGGAAGCGACCCAGTCGCGGCCGCGAGCTGCCCACGCGCCAGATCTGGTTGAAGGTGGTTTCCACACTGTTGAGAGTGATCAGCAACGAAACGACCAGCGCTATGACGCCTGTGATCGTTAGGCCGCGCGCGTTCGCCGAATACTGCTGGATCTGCGCGGAAAGTGAACTGGCCGCGCCAGGCACGAAGTTGGCGAAAACGTAGTCCGTCAGCTGCTTGCTCCATTGGTCGAAGACCGGGAAGGCCGACAGCACCCCGAACACCACCATGGCCAGCGGCACCAGCGCGAACACCGTGGTGTAGGCGAGCGCTGCGGCCGCCTGGAACAGGCGATCATCCAGGAAGCGCTTGGCGAGGAAGCGGAAGAAGGTGCCCGCGCGGGCGCGGTCACGCAGGCGTTCGGTCCAGCGGTTGACGGTGGCCAATGGTTCCATTGGCGCAGAGGTTAACCGATGCGCGCAAGGCGATGTGCGGCAACCACCATGCGCAGAACAGCCGACATCGCCGATACTAGCGGCCATTGCAGCAAGTGGAAGCATTGATGTCGGAAATCCTGGTGCTCTATTACAGCCGTGGCGGATCGGTGGCCCGGCTGGCCAAGCAGGTGGCGCGTGGCGTAGGCGAAGTCGCCGGCATGAGCGCACGCCTGCGCACGGTGCCACCGGTGGCCCCGGTGACCCAGCAGGCCGCGCCGCCCGAGCCCGAGGAAGGTGCTCCGTACGTGCAGGCGCGCGACCTGGAGGAATGTGCAGGCCTGGTACTTGGAAGCCCGACCCGTTTCGGCAACATGGCCGCGCCGCTCAAGCATTTCATCGATGGGCTGGGCGCGCAGTGGGCCAGTGGCACGCTGGTGGACAAGCCGGCTGGCGTCTTCACTTCCACCGCCACCCAGCACGGCGGACAGGAATCGACCTTGCTGTCGATGCAGGTTCCACTGCTGCACCACGGCTGCGTGATCGTCGGCATTCCCTTCACCGAACCGGCGCTCAGCACCACCCGCGGCGGCGGCTCTCCGTACGGGGCCGGTCATGTGGCCGGTGGTGACAACGATCCGCAGCCCAGTGAAGAGGAAAGCGTGCTGGCGCGCGCGCTGGGCAGGCGGGTGGCGCGTATCGCGCAGCAGCTGGGAGGACAGGCATGAAGAAGTCGCAGGCCCTCCTGGCGCTGGCGCTGTTCGCGCTCTCGGTCCTTTTCGCGCTGTGGTTCGATGGCAGCAGGTTCCGCATTGCCCTGCTCGCGTTTTTCATGGCGCCGCCGCTGCTGGTCCTGGCCGGCGTCCTTGCCCGTTATGCCAAGGCTTCGTTCTGGGCCGGCGTGCTGGGCCTGTTCTGGTTCAGCCACGGGGTGATGGAAGCGTATGCGGTACCGCGCGAACGCGGCTACGCAATCGTCGAAGTCATGCTGGCCGTGGTCATCGTGCTGGCCTCCAGCTGGCCCGGGATCAGCGCGCGTTTTCGCAAAAAGAACACGGTCGACGCGGCATGATCGCGTCGGCAAAGGAGTAGGCAAAGTGGAAGAACTACTGATCGTCACCACCGGCGGGACCATCGACAAGATCTATTTCGATGACAAGTCCGACTTCCAGGTGGGCGACCCCCAGATCGGCCGCATCCTGCAGGAACTGGGCGTGGCGTTCCGCTTCAACGTCATCCCGATCATCCGCAAGGATTCGCTGCACATCAGCGACGCCGATCGCGAACTGGTGCGCGACACCATCGCGGCACAGTCGGCACGCCACGTACTGATCACCCACGGCACCGACAGCATGGTCGCCACGGCACAGGTGCTTTCCAGCATCCAGGGAAAGACCATCGTGCTGACCGGCGCATTGAACCCCGCGCGCTTCCGCGGCTCGGATGCGGAATTCAACATCGGCTGCGCGGTAGGCGCGGTGCAATCGCTGCCGGCAGGCGTCTACATCGCCATGAACGGCCGCATCTGGGACCCGGCGAAGGTACGCAAGAACGTGTCCGCCAACCGTTTCGAATCCGCGGCCTGAGCGGATGAAAATGAAAACCCCGGCTTGCGCCGGGGTTTTCGTTGTTGCCTTGCTTCCCGCATCGATCAGAAGGTGACGCTCCAGCTGTTGATGTAGCCGGTGTCGCCGCTGGCGTTGTCATTGACGCGCAGGTTCCAGGTGCCGTTCAACACTTCGCTCGACAGGTTCACGGTGAAGGTCGAGTTGATGTTGTCGGTGCTGCCGCCCGTGCGGTTGTGGAGTACGTACACGCTGCCGTCCGGGGCCACCAGGTCCACCTTCAGGTCGCCCTTGTAGGTATGCACGATGTTCACCGCCACCGAGGTGCTGGCCAGGCCGTTGCCGCTGCGTCCGGAAACGGTGATCGGGCTGTTGACCGTGGTGTTGTCGCCGATGGTTACGTCGGTGCCATTGGTATAGGTCTGGGTGCTTCCGCCCCCACCACCTGCCGTGTAGCTGCCGGTCAAGGACAGGCCGGAGAACGCCGAGTACGCCTTCAGCCGCACGTAGTAGGTGCCCGCGGAGGCGGTGGCGATGTTGCATGTCTCCGCATTGCCCGATGCGTACGGGCGGCAGTCGTAGGACGTGTCGGTCGGCGCACTGCCGAACTTCACGTACATGTCCGAATCGCCCGTCCCGCCGCTGGTCACGAACTTGAGGCCGGTTGCACCGGCCGGTACCGCCATCGTGTAGTTGAGCGATGCGCCCGCCGCCGCCGCCAGACCGGTGACCGCCACCCCGTTCTGCAGGACGGTACCGCCACCGCCCCCGGCGCTCACCGTAACTGCGCTGGTTTTGGTATTGGTGGCACCGTCATCGTCGGTGACCGTCAGGCTGACGTTGTAGGTACCCGCCGCCGAATAGGTCTTGCTGGGACTGGTGGCGGTGGAGGTGGTGCCGTCGCCGAAGTTCCAGCTGCGCGATGCGATGGTGCCGTCGCTGTCGGTGGAGCTGTCGGAGAAGGTCACCGTCAGCCCGCTGGCCGAGGACGTGAAGTTGGCCACCGGTGCCGCATTGGTGCCACCACCACCGCCGGCCGCATCCACCGCCGCCTTGGCATTGACGATGCCCGTGCCGATCGGTTGCGACGGGGTGGACGGGAACGCACGCGCGGAGCTCTTCAGCAGGGCCTCGATCTGGGCCGGGGTCTTGGCTGGATTGGAAACGGACTGGATCAGCGCCACCACGCCCGCCACATGCGGGGTAGCCATCGAGGTGCCGCTGTAGGACGCATAGCTCTCGGCCCCGGGGCCGGCGGTACCGGCATTGAGCGTGGAGAGCACCGCCGAACCCGGTGCGGCCACGTCGACCAGGGTGCCGTAGTTCGAATAGCTGGCCCTGGCGCCTGTGGAGGTGACCGCGCCGACCGCGACCACGTTGTTGCAGTTGGCCGGCGAGGCATTGGAGACGTTGCCATTGTCGTTGCCTGCCGCGATCACCAGGGTGGTGCCGCGACTGACCGCGCCGTTGATGGCGGTCTGCGTGGTGGTGCCGCAGGCGCCGCTGCCGCCCAGGCTGAGGTTGATGACTTCCGCCGGATTGGCATTGGCGGGCACCCCACTTACCGTGCCGCCGGACGCCCAGATGATCGCGTCGGCGATATCCGAATCGTAGCCGCCACCGGCCCCCAGCACGCGTACGGGGACGACCTTCGCGCTGAAGGCAGTGCCGGCGACACCCTTGCCGTTGTTGGTGACTGCCGCGATGGTCCCGGCCACGTGGGTTCCATGCCAGCTGGAGGGGTTGCCACCGTAGGCGTCACCCGGGTCGCTGGGATCCGAATCACGGCCGTTGCCGTCGACGGACACCGCCGTATCGATGATGAAGTCATAGCCTGGCAGGATGTTGGCCGCCAGGTCGCTGTGATTGGTGATGCCGGTGTCGAGCACGGCCACCACCGTCCCGGCGCCGGACGTGATGTCCCAGGCCTCGGTGGCGCGGATACCGCCGGCGCCGGTGCCGAACCCGTACTGCTGGCTGAAATTGGTGTCGTTCGGCGTGAACAGGGCCTTGTTGAGCTTGTCGACTTCCACGTATTCCACGTTCGGGTTGTTGGCCAGCTGCCGCATCAGCGACTCGGCCTCGACGCGATCCAGCTTGCGGTCCGCGCGCACCACGTCGGCGCCTACCGCCAGCCTGCGAACCTGCGTGACCTGCAGGACCCGACCGGACTTGGCGGGAATGGCCCGCGTGGCCGAGGTCAGCGCCGTAGCCAGCGAGCTGGTGCTCGCCCGTTCGCTGCTGCCTTCCTTGTACTTGACGATGAAGCGATCAAAACCGGTCTGCCCGGGGGATTGCAGACCACTGGCATCAACGCGGCCTGCCGCGATTGCGGGCAGGGCGGACATTGACGCGATAGCGATGGCGGTGGCACTGGCCAGGACGTGCATACGCAAGCGACGCTTTGAGACATCTGACATCGAAGTTCCCTCTTTCATGCTGATGGTGCCGCTGGTGCGGCGATGCGAATGCGGCCGTGACGCGGAACAGGGTGGTGACGGCGCCTTCACTTCCTGGTGCGCCGGATGAACGTGCGCACCTGACTGGAACCTAACCGCCACTACGGCAGGTGCACAAGGTGCTTCAGCAGGGAATCCAATGGAATGGAACCGTCGTTACAGTACGGGCACGTATCCGTGACGGAAATCGGTTACATGTGTAACTGACAGCGCTGGACTTGTAAAAATACCGTGAAGACGGCCGGGGCGGAGGCACGCGAGCCCCGCCTGGATGCTGCAGTACAGGGCCGCCTTGCGCGGCCTGAGGGCCTGCGACGCTTAGAGCATGCCGGTTTCGAGACGGGCCGCTTCGGACATCATGTGCCGGCCCCAGGGCGGGTCGAAGACCAGTTCGACGTCGGCTTCGGCAATGGTGGGAATGAGTTCGAGCTTGTTGCGCACGTCATCGACCAGTATCTCGCCCATGCCGCAACCTGGCGCAGTCAGCGTCATCTTGACCTCGACGCCGCGCTGGCCGTCCTCGCGCTTGCTCAGGTTGGCCTCGTAGACCAGGCCCAGGTCGACGATGTTGAACGGGATCTCCGGATCGAAACAGGTGCGCAGCTGCTTCCAGATCAACTGCTCGACTTCCTCGTCGCTGGCGTTCTCGGGCAGGCTCAACGATTCGGCCGGTTCCTTGCCGATGGCGTCGCCATCCTGGCCGGCAATGCGGAACAGGTTGCCTTCCACGAACACCGTGTAACTGCCGCCCAGCGCCTGGGTGATGTAGCCGAAGCTGCCCGCGGGCAAGGTCACGCTGTCGCCCTGGGGCACGAGCACGGCGGCGCAATCGCGCTCGAATTGGACGGGTTCGCTGCTACGGGAATACATAAGGACCAGATGGGGGCCGGCACGGGTGGCCGCAAGCC
>Ga0123388_1018404_pt1 | contig 11589 bp, 9 predicted proteins | sample T0HHNO3metaT_FD_89916 | JGI IMG/M metagenome (GOLD analysis project Ga0123388, IMG submission 89916) | Methane-oxidizing artificial microbial communities from Washington, USA to study methane cycling - T0-HHNO3 metaT (Metagenome... | ecosystem: Engineered > Modeled > Simulated communities...
CACTTTGATATTTAACAAATATATTGTTTAATATGTAATATTGTGGTATTTTTTTTATTCGATATGTTTATTTATTCAAATAAAATAATTTTTTATATAATTTATTTGGATTATAAAGATTAAAAACTATATTTGTGCAATCGATTACATTAATTTGTTTTATTTGTATTAAATCCTTGTTTTTTAGTGCTTTTAAATTCGAATTGAGAGATAAAACTAACTAACTAAAAAACATAAATTTTTATACCAACCATGAGCCAAAAAGATTCAGTTACTACCAGCCAAAGCAGTAAATCAATAGGGAAATATCGATGGAGCATTTGTGGGTTGCTTTTTTTTGCAACAACAATTAATTATTTAGACCGTCAGGTTCTTTCGTTGACTTGGAAAGATTTTATTGCGCCAGAATTTCATTGGACAAATAGTGATTATGGAGATATAACTGCTTTGTTTTCGATATTTTACGCTGTTTCACTGTTGTTCGCTGGTCGATTTGTGGATTGGTTAGATACAAAAAAAGGATTTTTGTGGGCAATTGGAATTTGGTCTATAGGAGCTTGTCTTCATGCTTTTTGTGGGATTGCTACTTCTGGAATAATTACTGGAGATTGGTTTGTGGGCTTTCATGGATCAAAAGAAATAATAAGCACAGTCCAGGATACTGCTTTGGTAATTAATGTGAGTGTTGCTTTATTCATTTTTGCACGTTTTGTTCTAGCTGTAGGAGAAGCAGGAAACTTTCCTGCTGCAATTAAAACTACGGCAGAATATTTTCCAAAAAAAGACAGAGCTTTTGCAACAAGTATTTTTAATGCTGGAGCAACAGTTGGGGCTTTGGCGGCGCCGGTTACAATTCCTTTTATAGCTAAATCTTTTGGTTGGGAAATGTCTTTTATAATCATTGGAGCTTTAGGATTTATCTGGATGGGATTTTGGATGTTTATGTATGATAAACCAGAAAATCATAAAAATGTATCTGCAGAGGAATTGGCTTATATTCAGCAAGATGATATTGCTGAAAGTAAATTAGAAAATTTCGTTCCAGAAACTTCTTCAAAAGTGTCTTTAAAAGAATGTTTTAAATACAAACAGACATGGGCTTTTGCATTTGGAAAATTCATGACTGACGGGGTTTGGTGGTTCTTTTTATTCTGGACGCCAGCTTATTTGAGTTCAGTTTACGGAATGGATTCTACTGAGGCAGCTTTGCCGTTGTTTGTTCTTTATATGATTACGTTATTGTCAATCATTGGAGGATGGTTACCGACTTATTTTGTAGAAAAAAAAGGCATGAATCCGTATGAAGGGAGAATGAGATCGATGCTTATTTTTGCCTTTTTTCCTTTGTTAGCTTTAGCTGCTCAGCCTTTAGGTTATATTAGTTATTGGGTGCCAGTTATTATTATCGGAATCGCAGGTGCAGCGCACCAGTCTTGGTCAGCAAATATTTTTACTACTGTTGGAGATATGTTTCCAAAAAAAGCAATCGCAACGATTACAGGTATTGGAGGATTAGCTGGAGGAATTGGTTCTACAATTATAAACAAAGGTTCAGGCGTATTATTTGATTTTACACAAAGAAATTGGAGTACTATAAATGGTCAGCCATTATTAGAAAAATATCCACAATTCCAAAATGCAGTAACAGAAAAGGCTTTTCTGGCTGAAAGAGGAGTGGGGAATTTAGAAGATTTCTTAAAGTCGCTTACAACTGCGGGTGAAAATGTTGTAAACGGAATAAATACAGGATATATGATTATTTTTTCAATCTGTGCTGTTTCTTATTTGGTAGGTTGGTTAGTGATGAAATCATTAGTTCCAAAATACAGTCCAATTAAGAATCTTTAAAAGATTAACTGACTACCAACCAACTAAAACCAAAAACAACCATGAATCAAGCTAATGCAGCAATAGGAAAATACCGCTGGACTATTTGTAGTTTAGTTTTTTTTGCAACGACTGTCAATTATTTAGACAGAAATGTAATAAGTTACCTTAGGCCTTTTTTAGCAGAAGCTTTTCATTGGACACCTGAACAAGAAGTTATTGATTATTCGAATATTGAATTAGCATTTAAAATTGCATATGCTCTGGGAATGCTGGTTGCAGGTGGGATTATTGATAAATTGGGTACAAAATTAGGATATGCAATTGCAACCGGTTTGTGGAGTTTGGCAGCAATTGGACATGCATTGGCAACTGGAACAGGAGGTTTTTTAATTGCTCGTGTATTTTTAGGAATTACAGAAGCAGGAAATTTTCCGGCAGCGATAAAAGCGACAGCTGAATGGTTTCCACAGAAAGAAAGGGCTCTTGCAACAGGGATTTTTAATTCAGGAAGTAATATTGGGGCAATCATTGTACCGCTTACAGTTCCTCATATTGCAGAAAAATACGGTTGGCAATGGGCTTTTATCTTAACAGGGATTGTTGGTTTTGTTTGGCTTTTATTATGGTTTTTATTGTATGAAGTGCCTCAAAAACAAAAGCGTTTATCTCAGGCTGAATTAGAATATATTATTTCAGATCAAGTTGAAATTGCTGAAGTGGATTCAACAGAAAAAGTTTCATGGATAAAACTCTTATCATTTCGTCAGACATGGGCTTTCGCAATTGGAAAACTGCTGACAGACCCAGTTTGGTGGTTTTACTTATTCTGGCTTCCTGACTTTTTAATGAAACAATACAAACTGACTGCAACTGAAATTATTTGGCCTTGTGCGCTTGTATATATGATTGGAAGTGTTGGAAGTATTGGCGGTGGCTGGCTTCCGCTGAAATTAATAAATAATAATTGGCCGGCATACAAAGCTCGTAAAACAAGTATGTTGCTCTATGCGTTTGCAGTTTTGCCGGTTTTGTTTTCACAATATCTCGGAACGATAAATATGTGGTGGGCAATTTTAGTTATTGGTTTGGCAGTTTCAGCACATCAAGCATGGAGCGCAAATATCTTTACTACAGTTTCGGATATGTTTCCTAAAAAAGCCACAGCATCTGTTACAGGAATGGGAGGAATGTTTGGTGCGCTTGGCGGTATATTACTGACTTTATTAGTGCAAAAAAACATGTTCGTTTATTATACCAAAATTGGTAAAATTGAAACGGGATACTTCATTATGTTCTGCATTTGCGGATTCTCTTATTTATTAGCGTGGCTCATCATGCATATATTGGTTCCGAAAATGAAAAAAGTAGAATTATAAAGAAAAAACAACGCTAAGTGAAATATTTTTTTGGTTTCAATTATGGTATTTCAATATAAAAAATTAAATTTGTGCAATCGATTACATTAATTTAGAAATTATGACAAAATATAGTTCAAGATACGCATCAAGCCCCGAAGCTGTAAAAAAATATGACACACAACAATTGAGAGAAGAATTCTTAATTGACGACTTAATGCAGGAAGATGAAGTGGTGTTGGTTTATTCTCATTACGATAGATATATTGCTGGATCAGCAGTTCCTGTAAAAGGAGATTTGGCTTTGGAAACAATTGATCCGTTGAAAGCGCCTTATTTTTTAGAAAGAAGAGAATTAGGTATTATTAATGTTGGAGGAAGCGGTTCTGTTGTTGTTGAAGGAACTACTTATGAGTTAGGTTTTAAAGATGCTTTGTACATCGGAAGTGGTAATAAAGAAGTAATTTTCAAAAGTACTGACGCTAAAAATCCAGCTAAGTTTTATCTTAATTCAGCACCAGCTCATACAACTTATCCAACTGTAAAAGTAAGTTTGGCTGAGGCAAATAAATTAAACTTAGGTGCAGTGGAAACAGCAAATCACCGTACAGTAAACCAAATGATTATTGGAAGTGTGGTTACAACTTGCCAACTGCAAATGGGAATGACAGAATTAAATACAGGAAGTGTTTGGAATACTATGCCAGCGCACGTGCACGATCGTAGAATGGAAGTTTATTTCTATTTAGATATTCCAGAAAACCAGGCGGTTTGTCACTTTATGGGACAGCCACAAGAAACAAGACATATCTGGATGAACAATCATCAGGCAGTTATTTCTCCGCCTTGGTCAATTCACTCTGGTTCAGGAACTAGTAATTATACTTTTATCTGGGGAATGGCAGGTGAGAATTTAGATTACGGAGATATGGATGTTTGTAAAATCACAGATTTAAGATAAGAATTATGACAAACTTATTTGATATAAATGGAAAAGTTGCGTTAATCACAGGAAGTACACACGGACTTGGAATGGCAATGGCAAAAGGATTAGGTCAAGCGGGAGCGACAATTGTGGTGAACGGAAATTCTTCTCAAGAAAAAATTGACAACGCTGTTAATGAATTGAAAAGTGAGGGAATAAATGCTGTAGGATATAAATTTAATGTAACTGAAGAAAAAGAAGTTGCAGAAGCAGTTCAAAAAATTGAAAAGGAAGTTGGTCCAATCGCTATTTTAATCAACAACGCAGGAATCATTAAAAGAATTCCGCTTCTAGAAATGGAAGTTGCTGATTTCAGAGAAGTAATTGATATTGATTTGGTAAGTCCGTTTATCGTTTCGAAGCATGTTGCAAAAGGTATGATCGAAAGAAGACAAGGGAAAATAATCAACATTTGCTCGATGATGAGTGAATTAGGAAGAAACACAGTTTCTGCTTATGCTGCAGCAAAAGGAGGCTTGAAAATGCTGACTAAAAATATGGCGACAGAATGGGCAAAATACAATGTTCAAATCAACGGAATTGGTCCTGGATATTTTGCAACGGAACAAACAAAACCTATCAGAGTTGACGGACATCCGTTTAATGATTTTATCATCAGCAGAACTCCGGCAGCAAAATGGGGTGATCCGAGTGATTTAGCTGGAGCGGCGATATTTTTGTCTTCAAAAGCAAGTGATTTTGTAAACGGTCACATTTTATACGTTGACGGTGGTATTTTGGCAACTATCGGGAAACCATCAAACGAAGAATAATTCTCAATTTTTATTAAAAGAAGACATGAGCGCGAATACATTCATAAACGATAATTTTTTATTAGAAAATAAATTTGCTGAAGAATTATATCATAATTATTCTAAAAACCAGCCAATTATTGATTACCATAATCACTTAAATCCACAGTTTATTGCCGAAGATAAAATTTTTGACAATATCACACAGGTTTGGATAAACGGTGATCACTACAAATGGCGCGCAATGCGTACATTAGGAATCAACGAACAGTTTGTAACCGGAAATGGTTCTGATAAAGATAAATTCTTGAACTGGGGAAAAACAGTTCCGTACACTATGCGTAATCCTTTGTATCACTGGACGCATTTAGAATTGGCTCGTTATTTTGATATTTATGACCTTTTGAATGAAAAATCGGCTGAGAAAATTTATATCGAAACTTCTGAAAAAATAAATTCTCCGGCTTACAGCACGCAAAATCTTCTTAAAAAAGTAAATGCTGAATTAGTTTGTACTACTGAAGATCCTATTGACAATTTGGAATTTCATAAAAAACTGACTCAAAATCCAATTGGAACTAAAATGAGTACAGCTTTCAGACCTGATAAAGCGATTTTAATTTCAAATGACGGATATAATGCCTATGTAGATACTTTAGGAGAAGTATCAGGCATCGCGATTGAAACTTATACTGATTTACGTGCAGCACTGAGAAAAAGAATTGAATTCTTTAATGCAAATGGATGTAAATTAAGCGATCACGGACTTGATCAGATTTATTTTGAAAATTTCACTGAAAATGAAGTAAGCGCAATTTTCAAAAAGAAAAGAGAAAACGGAGAATTAGCTCCAGAAGAAGCATTGAAATTCCAAAGTGCCATTTTATTGTTCTTGTCTGAAACGTATCATGAATTTGGATGGGTACAGCAGTTTCACTTAGGTGCTTTGAGAAATAATAATGCACGTATGCACAGAATTTTAGGTCCAGATACTGGATGGGATTCTATTGGAGATTATCCGCAGGCGCAAAAATTGTCTAGCTTTTTAAATGCTTTAGACAGTAAAGATAAATTATCAAAAACGATTATCTATAATTTAAATCCTGCCGATAATGAAGTAATGGCGACGATGATTGGAAATTTCAATGACGGAAGCGTTCGCGGAAAAGTACAATTTGGTTCAGGATGGTGGTTTTTAGATCAGAAAGACGGAATGACTAAGCAGTTGAACGCACTTTCAAACATGGGGTTAATCAGCTGTTTTGTTGGAATGCTAACAGATTCTAGAAGCTTTTTATCATTCCCAAGACACGAATATTTCAGACGTATTTTGTGTAATCTCCTTGGAGATGAAATTAAACGTGGAGAACTTCCAAATGATATGGAATGGATTGGGAAATTAGTTTCTGATATTTCATACAACAACGCTAAAGAATATTTCAAATTTTAATTTTTTTTAACCATTAAGGCATTAAGAAAATTAAGTTTTTGGTTTATTAAATAGTTACTTAAATAATGAAGATAATTAAGCGAGTGCGCTTAATAAACTTAACCTTTAATCGCAAAGAGAACATAAAGTAAAGCTTAATTTTCTTAATGCCTTAATGGTAAAATTAAAAATAAAAAAAATGAGTAGAGTAGTTTCATTTGGAGAAATTATGTTGCGTCTATCTACAGAAAGACATTTACGTTTTTCGCAATCTACAGCATTTGGTGCTACGTACGGAGGTGGAGAATTTAATGTAGCAGTTTCTTTAGCAAATTATGGCGTGAATGCAGAATTCGTTACAAGATTACCGGAAAATGAAATTGGTTTTTCGGCATTAAAAGAAATCCGAAAAATGAATGTCGAGTCTAAAAACATTGTTTACGGAGGAGAACGTTTAGGGATTTATTTTCTTGAAACAGGTGCAGGAACCCGCGGAAGCAATGTAGTTTACGATCGTGCGCACAGTTCGATGGCAACTATTCAAAAAGGAAATATTGACTGGGATAAAGTTTTAGATGGTGCCGAATGGTTTCATTGGAGCGGTATAACGCCAGCAATTTCTGAAAGTGCTGCTGAAGCTTGTTTAGAAGCAATTAAAGTCGCTCACAAAAAAGGAATTACTATTTCCTGCGATTTAAATTATAGATCAAAATTGTGGCAATACGGAAAAACGCCAAGCGAAGTAATGCCAGAAATGCTAAAATACAGCAATGTGATTTTAGGAGATATTGATACGGCTTATTTTATGTTAGGAATCCCTAAAGTAAATCCTAATTATCAGGACGAAAAAACACTTCCGGCGGTATATGATAAATTGTTCGAATTGATTCCGAATCTTAAAGTTGTGGCAACGACATTACGCTATTCTGTTAGTGCTTCGCATCAAAGAATTGGCGGGATTTTATACGACGGAAAAGCAATTTACAGCGCTGCAGTTAAAGAAGTAACGCCTGTAGTTGACCGTGTAGGAAGTGGAGATGCTTTTATGGGCGGATTAATTTATGGTTTGCTACAATATCAAAATAATAATCAGAGAGCTTTGGATTTTGCCGTTGCTGCTTGTTGCTTAAAACATACAATTGCCGGTGATTATAACTTGGTAACATTAAAAGAAGTTGAAAATATGATTGATGGCGATGGTTCGGCATTAGTTTCAAGATAAAATAAAAATGGCAAAATATTCAAGAATTGAAGTAGCACAGCAAATGAAAGAAAACGGAATGGTTCCGTTATTTTTTCATTCTGATATAGAATTAAGCAAAAAGGTTTTAAAAGCTTGTTATGATGGTGGTTCACGTTTAATGGAATTTACGAGCAGAGGCGATTTTGCCCATGAAGTTTTTGGTGAATTGAACAAATATGCATTAGCAGAATTACCTGGAATGATGTTAGGAGTTGGTTCGATAACAGATGCAGCTTCAGCTTCACTTTATATGAGTTTGGGCGCAAATTTTATTGTAACTCCAGTTTTTAGAGAAGATATTGCAATTGCTTGTAATCGTCGTAAAGTATTGTGGTCGCCAGGTTGCGGAACGCTTACTGAAATTGCAAGAGCGGAAGAATTAGGTTGTGAAATTGTGAAATTGTTTCCAGCGGATATTTACGGACCAGAATTCATCAAAGCAATAAAAGGACCATGTCCTTGGACAAACATTATGCCAACTGGAGGTGTTTATCCAACGGTTGAAAGTTTAAGTTCTTGGTTAAATGCCGGAGCAACTTGCGTGGGTCTTGGTTCACAATTGATTTCAAAAGATATATTGGATAAACAAGATTTTGACGGTTTACAGACTAAAGTAAGTCAAGTTTTGGAGATCATTAAAAATATTAAAAATAAATAGGGAATAATCATACCAGTTCCTTATTTGGCATGCGGTTTTTTTTAGAGTTTTAGATGTTGTAATTGAGCATTACGCTTGCAAAATAAATCTTGTCACTCCTCACAGCAGGATTTATTTACTCTTTCAGGTGTAATGTTTCTTTTACAATATAAAGCCGAGAAAAAATGAATAAGGTAATGAAGATGGTTATTTATAACGCTCAAATGAATTTATAATGGAAAAAATAAACAGATCAAATACGGAGTTTTCACATAGACTTCCGATAAAAATAGTGCAGTTTGGAGAGGGAAATTTCTTGAGAGCTTTTGTAGAATATGCTTTTCAGGAATTAAATAAAAAAGCAGATTTCAATGCTGGAATTGCAGTTGTACAGCCTATTGACAGAGGATTAGTGAACATGATTAATGATCAGGACGGTCTGTATACTTTATTCATGAAAGGTGTTAAAAAAGGTGAGGAAATTCAGGAAAAAGAATTGATTACAAATATTGTAAAAGCGGTTGATCCTTATGCTTCTTTTCAGGAATTTTTGTCTTTAGCCAAAGAAGAAGAATTAGAATTTATTATTTCTAATACAACTGAAGCTGGAATAGAATATATTGAGTCTGATAAACCTACTATGCAGCCTCCAGTTTCTTTTCCTGCAAAATTAACCGTACTTTTACATGAAAGATTTAAGCATTTTAATGGCGATAAATCAAAGGCTCTAACAATTATTCCTTGTGAGTTAATTAATTATAATTCAGATACTTTAAAGGAAATTGTTTTGAAATATAGCAATGATTGGAATCTTGGAGAAGATTTTAAATCATGGCTAACTAACGATTGTTCTTTTCATAATACTTTAGTTGACAGAATTGTTCCTGGGTATCCAAAAGACCAAATCGAAGAATACAATAGTCAGCTTCTTTACAAAGATGATTTGATTGTAAGTGCTGAAAGTTTCTTTTTATGGGTTATTGAAGGAGATGACAAATTAAAAGCGAAACTTCCGTTTGAAAAAACAGATTTAGATGTGAAAATTGTGGCTGATATGCAGCCGTACCGTACGCGTAAAGTTAGAATTTTGAATGGTGCACACACTGCAATGGTGCCATTTTCATTGCTTTACGGAAACGAAACTGTAAAAGAAACTGTTGACAATGCCTTTACTGGAGAATTTGTAAATAAAGCAGTTTTTGACGAGATTAATGAGACTTTAAATATGGATAAAGCGGAATTGGCTAGTTTTTCTGAAGAAATATTAGACCGTTTCAGGAACCCATTTATAAAGCATTTATTGTCTTCTATTGCTTTAAATTCTATTTCTAAATTTAAAGTCCGTGTATTACCAAGTTTAACGGGATATGTTGATGTTCATCATAAATTACCGGTTCATTTAACTTTTGCATTTGCGTGTTTAATTCGTTTTTATAAAGGTACTTGGAAAGGTGAAAGCTTGCCAGTTCAAGACAGTGAGGATATTGTTTCGTTCTTTAACGGACTTTGGACGTCAGATGATTATAATAAAATAGCAAGATTGACTTTGCAAAATAAAAACTTCTGGGATGAAGATTTGACTGAAATTCCTTCTCTTACAGAATCAATTGCAAAAGCTTTAGAAGAAATTGATGCAAATGGAGTTGAGCAAGGCTTCATCAATTTTCAAAAACAATTAAATTAAGAATTACATACGATAGTTATGGCAACGCAAAAAAAATTAATAAAAGTCAACCCGGCAGATAACGTAATTGTCGCTTTAACCGATTTGGTACAAAACGAACAAATTATGTTTGAAGGAACCACTGTCTCGCCAACAACTGATGTTAAAGCAAAACATAAAATCGCAGAGAAAGATTTTTCAATTGGTAATGATATTATAATGTATGGTGTTTTGGTTGGAAAAGCTGCTAAACCTATAAAAAAAGGAGAAGTAATTACCACCGAAAATGTAAAACATCAAAGTGAAAAAGTTTTTGGTAAAAACGGAAATTTAGGTTGGACTCCACCAAATGTAGATCGTTGGAAAGACAAAACTTTCAACGGATACCACCGTACTGATGGACAAGTTGGAACCAAAAACGTTTGGTTGTTTTTTCCATTGGTTTTTTGCGAAAACAAAAATATCGAAAAACTGAAAGATATTTTTGAAAATGAATTAATGCCCAAAAAAGAAGTTTCTTATAAAAATTTGTTGCGCTCCTTAATTGAAGAAAAAAGCGTAGAAGAAGTTTCGAGTAAAAATTTAAATGAAAATCTTTTAGATAATGTCGAAGTAAAATTTATCAATCATCAAGGTGGTTGTGGAGGGATTCGACAAGATTCAGAATTGTTGGCAAAACTGCTTGCAGGATATGTGAACAACCCAAATGTTGCAGGTGCAACTGTTTTAAGTTTAGGTTGCCAAAATTTGCAAGTTGATATTTTTAAAAAGGCATTGAAAGAAATGAGTCCGAATAGTGATAAAGAAATTTTGATCTATGAGCAACAACAAATTGGAACTACTGATCAAATGTTTCAAATGGTGATTAAAGATTCTTATGAAGCCATTAAAAGAGCCAACAAAATTGAACGCAAACCTGCTCCTCTTTCAAAGCTAAGTATTGGTTTAGAATGTGGAGGGTCTGACGGATTTTCCGGAATTTCTGCTAATCCGGCATTAGGAATTGTTTCAGATATTTTTGCGGCTTTGGGTGGGAAAACAATTTTGGCAGAGTTTCCAGAATTATGTGGCGTTGAGCAAGAATTGATGAATAGATGTGTGGACGAAGAAAAAGCAGATAAGTTTTTAACTTTAATGAAAGCTTTTGAAAAATCAGTTGTAGATGCAGGTTCAGGGTTTGATATGAATCCATCTCCGGGAAACATCAAAGACGGATTAATTACAGATGCAATGAAATCTGCTGGCGCAGCTAAAAAAGGTGGAACTTCACCTGTTGTAGATGTTTTAGATTACGGAGAATATATTTCAAAACCAGGATTAAATCTTTTAAATACGCCAGGAAATGACGCAGAATGTACCACAGGATTGGTTGGATCGGGCGCAACAGTTGTTTTATTTACCACAGGTTTAGGAAATCCGATGGGAAATCCGATTGCACCCGTTGTAAAAATTTCTTCGAATACGGCATTAATTAATAGAATGTCTGATATTATCGATGTAAATGCCGGAACGGTGATTACTGGTGAAAAAACCATTACGGAGGTTGGAGCAGAAATAGTAGATTACATTATAGAATTGGCGAGCGGAAACGTGGAAACAAAAGCAGACCAGTTGAAACAAGATGTATTTATTCCTTGGAAAAGAGGAGTTTCATTGTAGTTTTTTAGGCTCAAAGTTACAAAGATACAAAGTGAC
>Ga0123388_1084422_pt1 | contig 11567 bp, 11 predicted proteins | sample T0HHNO3metaT_FD_89916 | JGI IMG/M metagenome (GOLD analysis project Ga0123388, IMG submission 89916) | Methane-oxidizing artificial microbial communities from Washington, USA to study methane cycling - T0-HHNO3 metaT (Metagenome... | ecosystem: Engineered > Modeled > Simulated communities...
CGGTCGGGATTTCATTCCCGGCAAAATCCAATCAACGCCGGACCACAGATTAGTGGCGCGTTAGGAGATTATCATGAGCCAAAATGTCGATAAAATAGAACCCAGTTATCCTTTATTCAGAAACGACGAATATAAGGAGAGTCTGGCCAATAAACGCGAACAGTACGAAGAACGTCATCCGCAAGACACGATAGACGAAGTATTCCAATGGACGACCACCAAGGAATACCAAGAACTGAACTTCCAACGCGAAGCGATTACTGTTAACCCTGCAAAAGCTTGCCAACCTTTGGGCGCGGTACTGTGCGCACTGGGTTTCGAAAAAACCATGCCTTATGTGCACGGTTCGCAAGGTTGCGTGGCTTACTTCCGTACTTACTTCAACCGTCATTTCAAAGAGCCTATCTCTTGCGTGTCCGACTCGATGACTGAAGACGCGGCGGTATTCGGCGGTCAGAAAAACATGTTCGCCGGTTTGGAAAACGCGAAAGCCTTGTACAAACCTACCATGATCGCGGTATCGACCACCTGTATGGCGGAAGTTATCGGTGACGACTTGAACGCGTTCATCAACAACGCCAAAAAAGAAGGTCACGTCGATCAAGACTACCCTGTACCATTCGCTCACACTCCTAGCTTCGTTGGTAGCCATACCACCGGTTGGGACAATATGTTCGAAGGCATTGCCCGCTACTTCACCCTTGAGAAAGGTGTGATGCCTGAAGGTAAATACGAAGTTGGCAGTAACAACAAAATCAACTTAGTCCCTGGCTTTGAAACCTATTTGGGCAACTTCCGCGTGATTCACCGGATGCTGAACGAAATGGGCGTCGACCATACCTTGTTGAGCGATCCTACCGAAGTATTGGATACGCCTGCTGACGGTCACTTCAACATGTATGCCGGCGGCACCACCATTGATGAAGTCAAAGACGCGCCGAATGCGATTACGACCATTCTGTTGCAACCTTGGCAATTGGAAAAAACCAAAAAATTCTTGGAAACCAGTTGGAAACATGACGCGCCTAAGCTGAACATCCCAATGGGCTTGGAGTGGACCGACCAGTTCCTGATGAAAATCTCCGAACTGACCGGCAAGCCGATTCCAAAATCTCTGGAAGTTGAACGCGGCCGTTATGTTGATATGATGACCGACTCCCACGCTTGGTTACACGGCAAAAAGTTTGCCCTGTACGGCGACGCAGACTTTGCTTTGGGTATGACCAAATTCCTGCTGGAAATGGGTGCCGAGGTAACAGACGTGTTAGTCAACCACGCGAACAAACGTTACAAAAAAGCGGTTGAAGAAGTGTTGAAAGCCTCTCCATATGGCCAAACCGCGACTGTACACATCGGTAAAGACTTGTGGCACTTCCGTTCCTTGATGTTCACCAATAAACCGGACTTCATGATCGGCAACTCCTACGGCAAATTTATCCAACGCGACACCTTCTACAAAGGCGAAGAGTTCGAAGTACCGTTGATCCGCATCGGTTTCCCCATCTTCGATCGTCACCATCTGCACCGGATGACGACTCTGGGTTACGAAGGCGGTATGTATCTGCTGACCACCATCGTCAACGCCTTGTTGGAACAGCTGGATAAAGAAACCAAAGGTATGGGAACCACCGACTACAACTACGATTTGATTCGTTAATGTAGCCTGGGATACGCTGAGCCTAATCACAGCGTATCCCAACATTTCAAAGCCCTCGTGTCGGGTTACGGCTCACGCCTAACCCGACCTACTCTTGTCTGGAGAATCCCAATGCCTAGCGTCATGCTCAGGAAACGCGAAGACGGCAAATTGCTGTTCTATATTGCCAAAAAAGACCTTGAAGAAACCATCGAATCCTTAGAATTCGACAGCGCCGATAAATGGGGCGGCGAAGTGGTTTTGGGTGACGGATCCAAATATTACTTTGATCCATTGTCACCTCCGCCTAAAATCCCTACGACGTTACAAGCTAAACGGTTATCGGAGGAATAAAGCTATGTCTCTGTATATTGTTGCCGAAGAATGCATCTCCTGCGGCGATTGCCTGCCGGTATGCCCTACCGACTCCATCAAGGAAGGGGCGATTGTTTTTGAAATCAACAAAAAAACCTGCACCGAGTGCAATGGCGATTACGACGAACCGCAATGCGTCAAGGTTTGTCCGATCGACAACTGCATTCTGCCTTTAGTGGCGTGACGCCATGAGCCAGTCTACCTTAACCCGGGAACTGGCACTGCGCATCGGGCTTGCGGCTCGCGCCCTGCCCGATACCCCACCCAAACTGTTTATCTCCGTGCTCCGTGCCTGTACCGGCACGGTTTTAAACGACAAAAGCCTGGCCGAACTCGGCAAAGCACAGTTCCAACAAGCCTTGAACAATTTCGGCATTGTGGCCGACACCGACAGCATCCGCGAGTCGTTGCGTATTCTGCAGAACACTGAGGCTCAAGTACCAAAAGCTGAGAACTCTCAGGCAATTGAATCGGCCAGCTCGATCCGAATTGCCATCGGCAGCGACGATCCGCAGTTAATCAGCGGTCATTTTGGCTCGTGCCGGCAGTTTTTGGTTTATCAGATTGCCGCGGACGACGCCCGTCTCATCGATGTGCGCAGTATCGATAGCGACGCGCAACGGCAGCATGACGACAAGAATGTGTATCGCGCGGAACTGATCGCCGATTGCAGAGTGTTGTATATTGCTTCTATCGGCGGCCCGGCGGCAGCAAAACTTATCAAATACGGCATTCATCCGGTCAAAGCCGATCAGGGCGAAGCCATCAATCAAATTATCAAGCAGTTGCAAATCGTTTTAGCACATGCTCCGCCACCGTGGCTGGCTAAATCGATGGGCATCCAGCCCGTGCAACGCGTTTGTTTCGAACAGGAATCCTAGCAATGATTAGTCCAGAGCAACTGCAAACCATAGCCGAGAAAATTAACGGCCAAGCCTTGAACGAAACCGTGGTGAGTGGACTACGCGGCGAATACCCCGGCGTGCATTTCACCTATTGCATGGACGACGACCTGCCCAACAATGAACCGTTATTAGAAGGCGCAGGCTTCAATCTGTATTTGGTCGATGGCCGCGAACATTGCTTACGCATTACCGATAATTACGAAAATGCCTCGGGCATTGTGATCGCCGAAGTTATCCCCGAATAAGGCGATAATATGGCGGAACAAGACAGCCCTGTTACCCTGCCCGTCGCCGATTGCAGCCTCTGCCCATTCCGGGGGAAAACCCTGCTGATGGGCCGGTGCATGCCCGGCGATACCTGCGTCTTCATTAATAGCGGCCGGCAAATCGACCGCTTCTTTCGGGTTAATCCGGCCTATGCCGCGCATTATCTGCAAGATCCTTTCTGGGAACGCCGCGCCATCGCCGTGCGTTACGCACCGCTAAAAGCCTTGTCGGCGCTAATCACTGACGAAGACGAAGTGGTACGCCGCGCCGTGGCTTTTCGGCTGCCGGCCCAGCAATTAAGCGCCTTGATCGACGACCCGGACCGCGAAGTACGCATGACGGTAGCGGACCGCATCGACCTCGAACAATTGGAATTGCTGGCTGACGATCCCGACTATATCGTGCGCTTAATGGTAGCCAAACGCTTGGCGCCAGGCCGCTTGTTCCGTTTCATCAAAGACGAAGACTTACAAGTACGCAAACGCGTAGCCGAAAGGCTGCCGGAAGTCAGCTTGGGGCTGATGGCCAATGACCGCTCGCCGGACGTGCGCCGCATCGTCGCGGAACGCATGGCCCCGGAAGACGCCACCATGCTGTTAAACGACAGCGACTGGGTAGTGCGCTACACTGCGGCATTAAAGGTCGATCCCGCGCATTTGGCCGGACTAGCCGACGATCCGGAACCGGATGTCCGCGAACTCGTGCAGCAACGCTTAAATTCAAACTCCACTCCTGAAGCCGATCATGACTGAATCACGACTCAATCTTGCCGGACAAGACATTACCGATTGCTGTAAAAAAATCATCCCCGGTCAAACCGACGATTTGCTGCTCAGCAAACTACAGGCGCTGATACCCGACCACCCCATCCGCCTGGCCTTAACCGGCGACGAATGGTACCGGCTGGGCGGCGTGGTGGACATGGACGGCAAACGCATCGCCAACGACTTGATCGAATGGGTGGAGCGCACCTATCTGGAATGCGGGCAAAACCTGCAAACCCTGATCGATTACACGCTGGAACAAAAGCTGATCGCCACCAAACAGACCGGTAAGACCCTGTACTTTGTGGTGCAGACCGGCACTAAAGCCGAAGATTTCACGCTGATCGAAATTGATAAAACCCACGAGGTTTCGGACCGGATGCTGGTAGACGAAAACAATCCGCCCGACGATTTGGAAGAATTCATCGACCCGCTGCAACCCTTTTGCATCGAGAGCTTCGGCTTTGGGCATTCAAGGTATACCTACCGGCGCAAAACCGATGTCAAGCTGTTCATGGAAGTCATTAACGAGCGCCATCCCGGTGAACACCCGGTACAACGCTTCATGGAAGACTGGAACCGCAGCAGCGCCGGCCAAAAACACAGCATGTCCGAAGATTGGATCATCCGTCCTTACCGCCATACCGGCCGCTTTGGCGAACAAATCGTCAACGTGGAAATCGTCAACACCCACAAAAACAACCTGCCGCATCTGGAAGACTTTGCCGGAAAAAAAGGTAGTGCATTGAGTAATGTGTTGAGTCGGTTTGACCGTCAGGCCGGCTATCCGTTTGCCTGGTTTTTTTACATGGTCAAGGGTAAGTTGGTTTCTACCTATAGCGCTGAGTCGGTTTATAAGGATATTTCCGGGGATTTTGCTTATTTGCCGGAACGGGATGAGGCGGTGTTGAGGGATTGGATTTCTACGCCGTATAACGTTTAGGCTTTGTTAAGGTCATTCTAAATTGGTCGTCATCTTTGCTGGGCGTAGGGTGGGCAAGGGTTTTTGTGCCCACGCGGGTTAAAGTGTCGCTATCGCGACGGCTAAGTTTAATGTCGGTTCGCGGACCGACAACCGCGATACTTTTCTTTGCTTGTCCAAAGAAAAGTATCCAAAAGAAAAGACACCCGGATGCCGCCTATTCCCTGCGCTCCGAAGCTTTTGAACGGGGTTGCCGAAAGGGGCTTCCTGCCCCTTCGGCAACGCGCCGCATCCCTGCGGCGCCCCTAACGGGCTGTTCCGTTCAAAAGCTCCGGTGCTCGGCGCGGCATGCGGGACTAACCCGTCCCAAAATCGCAGGTCAAACCAAGTCGAATCACTTTTCAATGTAGTTCCAGACAACTCTCTATTAGTATCCATACTGAATTGACGAGTAGAAACGCGTTGCCGGCCAAACTTTCACCAAATTAACGGAAATCAGCTATCATCTGATTTGGGAAAATATACAGAAACATAAAATTACTTGTTAGATCAACTGCATTCAGCATATGGGAAAAGAACTAACAAAGCTAAAACGCCGCCGTGAGGCCCAAAAGCGCCTTGCGGAGATCGATGAGAAACGAGAACTACATTTCGTAATTCACTACTCTTGCGAGTCCTTCTACGACATCAAGGACGGACATACACCCAGAATTACGTCAATTGCAATACGCAACTTCTCCACTGGGCAAACACACTCATTCTCTATTCATAAGAGTGCCGAACAGCAGCATGTAGCCTTCGCTGAAATCCCGGAGAAATACGACGACCTAGAGCGAAGTATGCTTGATGAGTACTTTGACTATTTGAAGTCTCAAAGCATTAGTAACTTCATCCACTGGAACATGCGAGATATCAACTACGGATTCCAGGCTATAGAACACCGCTATAAAGTTCTTGGAGGGAATCCATACATCATTGATGATCGAAGAAAAATCGATTTGGCGCGCGAACTCATATCACTCTATGGCGTTGCCTACATTTCTCATGGGAGCAATGGACGACTCCATAGTCTTTTGGATCTCAACAAAATAACAGCCAAAGACCTTCTTAACGGAAAAGAGGAGGCTGCAGCATTCGAAAACAAAGAATTTATTAAATTACATCAATCAACCTTGCGGAAAGTTGATGTCATGTCCAACATACTTGAGCGTGTTCTTGATGGCTCACTAAAGACAAACTCGTCTTGGCTGGAGGTCAGCGGCCTACACCCATCAATCCTTCTTGAACTCGCAAAAGAGCATTGGGCTTGGGGAGTAGCCGTATTTCTGATTGGGTGCATCGGGTTTGCCTCCTCTGTTAAGGGGCTGTTCTAACTAACTATTCAACTCGGACTCCAAAAGCTATACTTTTGCCTCCGATTAATCTGAGCGTTACGCATCAACTGGAGAAGGTCCATAGATTAGGGCCGTAAGGCACAATTTTAAGGCCATAAGTTGCAATACGTAGGGCGAGCCGTATTTCGCCGAATGTTGGCTTTAAATCATTCGGCGCATTACGCTACCGCTAATGCACCCTACAAAACTTTGTAAATAATAAGCTGTCGGATTTCGCGCGGGGGGTTCTCCCGTATGCCGCGCCGAGCACCGGAGCTTTTATCGAGAATAGCCCGAAGGGGTGCGGCAGGGATGCGCACGTCGGCGGAGGGACTGGGAAGCCCCTTCTGTCGACCCTCGATAAAAGCTCTGGAGCGCAGGATCAAAGCGGCATCCGGGTGGCGTTTCTTTTGGTGACTTTTCTTTGGCCAAACAAAGAAAAGTTACTCGGCTGTCGGGCCGAGACCCGACATTAAAACCAGCCGTCGCGCCAGCGACACATAAACTTCAACCACGCGCCCACCCGACAAATCCAATCTAATCACTAGCCGTCTTAAACCGCGCCGCCGCCCCCAACAAACCAGAAACAAAAAACGCCGTCCCCACCAAGGTAAACCGCAAATTCAATTTCTCAATTGCCAAATCGTCCGTCGCATACAGCATGAAAATCACCGCAATCCCGCCCCAGGCCAGAAAGCCCAACACGGCGGACAGAATGGTTTTGCTCAAGGCTTCGGATTCGCTGGCCGGCGCGTCCATCCGGTAGGCGACGAAACCGCAAATCAGCGCCGGCATAATCCCCCAGCGGGCATGGTCGAGGAAACTGTCCAGGAAATTAAAATCATCCCGGCGATAAAAGGTTAACTCCAGAATAAATGTCGAGATGGTGGTACTGACCAGGAAGCAGACGAACATGATTGCCATGTAGAAGCCGTAATTATGCTCGGCGGGTTCCTGTTGATGCCGGAATGCGACGCTGCGCAAAGCGAAAACCAGCGTGATCGGCACCACGTAAATCGCGATCGAATAGGCTATCCAGCGCAAGGTGGTATAGCTAAAGTGCGGCAACGGTTTATCCGGAAACAAAAATACATTGTGCAGAGCCACCGACACTTCGCGCCCCAAAATCACGCCAAACGCCGTCGCCGCAGCGAATATCAGCAAGTATTTATAGGTGTGCTTCAAGCGCGCTTCGTGCACATTACCGCCGAGCTTTCTGACCGTCTCCCACATGTCGTTTTCGCTGGGGCTGCCGAATACCACCGCCGCCGCCAGCAATCGGCACAGCAGACTGGTCAGTCGGTCCAAGTCCTTTAGCAAGTTGACGGTCTTGGTGTAATGCGGTTCGGCTTCTTTCCAAATATTCACTTTTTCCGACATTGCATTATAGGAAATGCAGATTTCGCCCCATTTCAGCGAAGGCTCGCTGAACAAGCGTCGGTAAGAGGATTGGTCGGCGTAATGTTGAATCTGGTCGAACAGCAGGCTGTTATGGGCCCATTTGTATTCGACCGTGGCGCCGGATTTATCGAAATCGCCGGCGTCGATGCTTTGCACCAACAGCCGATCGGCGATTTGGGCTTTTATTTTATCGTCAACCGCCGACAGCCTGGATTTGATCAGCGCGTTATACACTTCGACCGCTTTAGTCGGAATGGCAAAGGCGTCGTGAATGCTGTCGCGTAAAATTAGCAAGGGGTTAAACGGGCTTTCCCAGGCGACGAAAAATAACATGATGCCGGCAGCAATCAGCGGCAACAGTTTATTGCCATCCAAACCGAAGAGCAGATTCACCAGCTCGCCAGCGCGTAGATGGCTAACAATCAAGGTTACCAGCGGCTCCAACGGCAGCCACTGCCAGGTCAGCAAGTAGAACAAAACGGCCATTAACGCGCAGTAAAGGGCAACTCCGCTCCAGTAAGTGCCGCGCCGGATAAAATACTGCGGCAAAGTCGGTTCCGCTCCGAGCTGGATCCGGCGCTTTTGAAACGAGCGGTAAGCCAAAAACCCGGCGGCCAGAGTGCCGAGCAACAGAATCAGAAAATTGATCAGAAATTCGATGGTCATTGTTCCAACGTGATTGTGCAAAGTTTGGGAAAGCGGCCATGCCGGCTGACAGCCATTCTAAAGCAAAGCCTTGCGTTTTAGCGACGGCAATTGGTCGACCCGGTATTAGGAAGCGGTACCAGCAGGGTTGCCCCGCATCACAGGTGTATGACTGGGGTTGGCGCGTCAGACAGACAAGGCCAGCGAATCTTCCAGCGCAATTTCCAATTCGGCCAGCATAATCTCCGATAGGCCGAGCCGACCGGCTTCCTCGCTGCTGGAGATCACCAGATCGGGCTGCGGCCGAGGCGCAATACCCAGCTTGTAGGCCACCATGTCGGCTACTCGCACCAACAATTCCACCGTGCCGGTATGTTCGGTGGCCGGCTGATGATGGTTGGCGGCAACCGTACGATAGGTTTCCGGTAAATTCCATTCTTGCAGCAACCATGCGCCTTTGCTCTCGTGCTGGCGGATTATCAGTTCTCGTTGCAAATTGGCGGGTAAATTTAGGTTGGGGTCCTTGGCCGCCAGATCTTCGAGGCAGCGCAGCAGCAACAGTTCGCCAATATCGTGAAACAGGCCGGCCATAAAGGCTTCTTCCGCTATCGTGTGGAACGACAAACGCTTGGCCAGCCATTCGGCGCCCAAGGCTACCGCGACGCTATGCTGCCAAAGTTTGACCATGTATTGCTGAGTTGCGGCATCTTTTGCCGCGAACAAGCCTTTCTGCATGACCAAGGTGGCAATCTGGACGATGCGCGGCAAACCCAAGCGGACGAGAGCGTCCTTGACCGTGTTGATCGATCCCAAACCTGCATAGAATGACGAGTTGGCAACGCGCAAAATCTGGCTGGCCAAACTGGCGTCCATGGCCAATTGTTTAGCAATCGCGTCCAGCGATCTATTTTCGTCTTGCAAGGCCAAACGCAGCTCGGTTATCGCCCGCGGAAATACCGGCAAGGCGCTGGCCCCCGAGGTAATGGCCTCGTCTATTAATTCGGAAAGCGTTTTTTCACTCATAGGATTGTTTTATTCGTTCATCGACTGCCCAACAAACGGCGCAGCTCGTAAAGAGGACGGGGTTTTCCAAAACGCGGCAGATTGCGGATCACTTCCTGTAGCGAAGTTGCGCCGGCGGCGGCCTTTACCAAACCATCCTCGACCAGGGTAACCAAGCCCGCCGTCTCCAGGCTAACCCGACGGATTTCGTAGGAGGTTTTACGCTGCAATATCGCATCTTTGACCAATTCGTTCATCGACAACAGTTCGAACACGCATACCCGGCCGGAGTATCCGGTAAAACGGCACTTTTCGCAGCCTTTGCCCAACACAAATTGAGCGCCGGCAATGTCATCAGGCGTCACATTCAGCCGACGCAGCAAAGCCGGATCGGGCTTGAACGGTTCGGCACAATGCCGGCACACCCGGCGCAACAGGCGCTGGGCAACTACCGATACCACGGTCGAAGAAATCAGAAAAGCCTCGATTTCCATGTTCAACAGCCGCAGCAGGCCGCCTATGCTGTCCTCGGTGTGAAATGTGGTCAACACTTTATGGCCGGTCAGGGCCGCCTGGATCGCGGTGTCCGCAGAAAACTTATCGCGAATTTCGCCGAGTACGATGATGTCCGGGTCCTGACGCACGATGTGGCGCAGGGTTTCTTCGTAAGTCAGATTGATCTTCGGGTTGATCGAACATTGCGCCACGCCGTCAATCACGTATTCGACAGGGTCTTCGGCGGTAACGATGCTGACTTCCGGGGCGTTCAGATAATCCACTGCGCTATACAGCGTCGTGGTTTTACCCGAACCGGTCGGTCCGGTGATGATGATAACGCCGGTCGGCACGTCCAGCGAATCTTGAATAAAGCGTTCCAGCATCAAAGGCGCCATGCCCACTTCGTGTATGTCCAGCAATTCTGTCTTGCGGTTCAATAGCCGCAACACGATTTTTTCGCCGTTTATGGTACTGAAAAACGAAGCGCGCATGTCGATCACGCGATTGCTGCTGGCCTGTTCATACATGACCCGACCGTCCTGATGCCGGCGCTTTTCGGCAATATCGGCGCCGGCCATTACTTTGATCCGGCTAATCAAAGCCTGGGCGATTTCGATCGGAAAATCCCGGTAGTGCACCATTACGCCATCGATCCGTTGCCGAACCCTGACCTTATGCTCCAGCGGTTCGATATGGATGTCGCTGGCTCCCTGGCGTATCGCGTCTTCAAAGATCCGGTTGGCAACCGCGACGGCCGACTGCTCGCCCACTGCTGCTTTTTCGGTGCCGGTGTTGCGCTCGTAATTGAGGAGAAAACGCATGATTTGCGAATAACGCCCCACCGCCGGAATGATCTCGGCACCCAAGACGTGCCGGGCCATTTCGATGGCGTTTTGATCCAGCGGATCACCAAAAGCCACCAATACGCCGTCCACTTGCTTTTCGATAGGCAAAAAACAATGCTTGTTGGCGGACTTCAACATCGGCTTGGTCATCAGCGTCTGATCGATCACGGCAGTACTCAAATCGATAACCGAAATGCCCATCAGATCGGCCAAAACCTCGAGCATTTTCATTTCTGATATCAGATTGCGTTCCACCAGAATTTCGCCCAGGCGTTTGCGCCCTGCTTTCTGCTGTTGCTCTGCCAGCGCCAGTTCCAAGTCGGTGTTGGTGATGTACCCGAACTCCACCAAGAACAGGCCTAATTTGACTTTGACCGGATGGTTACGAAACAACTCGACCAGCTGGTTGTGAGTGACATAACCCAGATCGCAAAGCACCAACAAAATCGGCTTTGGCGACTCCAGTTTGCTTTGCACCCGCAAGGCGTATTTCAGTTTTTCCGCATCGATCAGGCCCTGACCAACCAATAGGCCCAAGAAGTTTTCTGTAAAGCTTTTACCGGAATCGCCAGTGTTCGTGTCGCTTATGTTCATTATCGCGTAATCGTTGTTGTCCAGCGGAGCGAAAAGGAAAGGGGCATGTTATCAAGAGATACTGGGGGACGGACTTAGTCAATACAGCGCTAGCTAACCGAATTTTGAGCCGCGATTATAGTCACCGTGCCTTATACCACCCTGCGCGCGAGCTACCAGCAGACTAACAACAAACACGTGGGGGAATATCGAAAGAGCACAGGAAATCGAGACAAGAAAAATCAAGAGATCTCCCGCCTGCGCCGTCTGATACTTTCGTCCTTGAACCGAAGGTTCAAGTGGAAACCAAATCCAGTCAATCAGGCTTCCTGAATAAACAGGCATGCGCACCATGAATGGC
>Ga0123388_1077773_pt1 | contig 11497 bp, 8 predicted proteins | sample T0HHNO3metaT_FD_89916 | JGI IMG/M metagenome (GOLD analysis project Ga0123388, IMG submission 89916) | Methane-oxidizing artificial microbial communities from Washington, USA to study methane cycling - T0-HHNO3 metaT (Metagenome... | ecosystem: Engineered > Modeled > Simulated communities...
AAAAAAGCATTGATAATCCCAATCATCGTGCCGGCGGCGGAAGCAAGGACGTAGTGGACGCCAACATAGACGAGACATGAATATATTGCCGCATTAATGACAACATTCATGACGCCAACTAGTCCGAAACGAAGTGCCTGTATAAACGTTGTTTTGAGCGCGGTGTTCATTCGATTAATTTTTGATCGCTTATCGGCTCTCGACGAGCTTCGCGATCTTACTCATTATCGCCACGGTTTCGAAACCGCGCTCAATCGAGATTTCTTCAGGAAGTGGGGCCCCGTCGAGCGCATCCAAGACATGGCTAACCACCTTATCGACGCCATAGTGCAGGTTTCCCGAGACGAGTCGAATGCCATTTGCGATAAATCCAGCCCAGTGTCCGATAGTGGAGAATGTCGAAGTCCGGAGGACATCCATTGCGAGATGGGATCCGTCATTCGGAAGAATGATTAGCGTATCCCGGAAGAAGTCATAGCACGCAAGCTTCTTGGATCCGGAGACTACGAAAAGCCATTCGCATACTGGGGCATTGAAGTTGATCATTAATTGGGCAGGCTTACCGCCCGCAGTCAATGTTGCATTCATGAGGATCGGCGTTCGATCCTTAGGATCAGGTCCGAGCTGACCTTGTGCGTCCAACACCTCAATCGGGCCACCCAGGCGCCGCAACATGTAGATGAAATGGGATGCTTCGTCGAAGAAGAGGCCAAGTGGCAAATCCTTGTACCAGACAGGTAGGCGTCTGTTACGGCTCGTAAACTGCAGCATGAAGAACGAGATAATTTCCCCAAGTTCGCCGCTCTGCATCAGTCGGTGAAGGCGCGCCGCACCGTTTGCGAACTGGAAGTTATGCATGACGGCCAATGTCCGGTTCATGCTGCGAGCCGTATCGGCGAGCGTGCGTGTCTCTGACGGCTCGATTGTCACAGGCTTTTCAACGAGAACATTTAGATTGCGACGGAGGGCCGAGGCAGCCAAATTTGCGTGTGTGCGCGGCGGCGTACCAATGACGACCAAGTCAACACCAGAAAGCCACGGAACATCTTCAATGCAGGCCTCAGTCATAGTTGTCGCCAGAGCGTGTTCCGCACCAACTCGCGTTGCGGTATGTCTTACAGCGGTTTCGTCGGACCCGATGACCCCGACAATCTTTGCTCGGGATTTATACTTGAGCAGAGCCGGAATGTGACGCAGGTTCGTGATGTTTCCGCCGCCGATAAGACAAACGCGCTTCATAATGTGGTGGCCGCCTTTGTAAAGTCTTTGCAAATTGGGTTGAGCATTGCAAGAGTATTCGCAGCAATGATCCGCCAGTCATGATTCAACCGTATTTTTTTTTGGAGATTCTGCCCGAGTCTTTTCCTGAGGGGTGCATCCTCAATAAGCCGTCGCAAGGCCGCTTCAAGTTCTGCCTCACTGTTAACAATAATGCCAAGGTCCGGGGAATCGATCAGCTCTGCTGTGCCGCCTCTCGGGGTCGCAATAACGGCGCATCCCATTGCGCCTGCTTCAAGTATCGTTGTGGGCTGCCCCTCGGGATAGCGAGAAGGGTAAGCCATTATGTCCGTGACCCCAAACAAGCTGAGCACGTCCGGGTGGCTGCATGCGCCCAGAAAATGAATCCGACTGTCGTTCCCCGCCGCAGCCCGCAGTGCGGGAAGCGCTGGGCCATCACCGGCAATAGCGAGAGCCGTCTTTATTGGGTTCAAGCTCTGAAAAGCTGACACTAGGCTATCGGCCCCTTTCTCCGGAAGCAGTCGCGCAGCGAAGGAGATAAGGCAAGTATCGTGGGAAATTCCAAGACGCGTACGAAAGTCGGAGGCCGGAGCCGGTATCGTGACCATATCCACGCCGTTTGGTATGACGCCTTGCGCAATTATTTCGAATTCGCTGAGCCATTCCGCCGCTGCCATCGAAACCCCGAACGCGGCGGAAGTGTGTTTGCCGATTTGGCGAGCCAGAAAACGTTCATACGCTTTGAGGCCTAGAGTCAGGATCTGACCACCGCCGCTCACGTAGCCAGAGCCGTGGTTGACTAGAACATAAGGCTTCTGCAGTCGCAGTGCGAGCCTTGCTACATACAAGTTTGAAAGAAACAGGTGAGTGTGTATTAAAAAAATATCAGGCTTCCAGTTTTCGATTGCTTTGAGCTGCTGCCTCACTGCTGCCGAAAACGGTGTCGGAATTGGAAGCCGGCCTCCGCCCAGTTGCAAAGACGGTAGCCTGAAGATGTCAATCCCTTCCAGTCGCTCGGTAAGTGGTGAGTGGTCAGTATGGGATGCTACAACGGCGATGTCCGCACCTTCTTGCAAGAACGCTTTGCTCAGGTTGTAAATATAGCGTTCTACTCCGCCAATGTTCGGTAGGAAATGCCCTGCCGCCATGCAAATTCTCAATGAATTGTCAGTGTTATTAGTCATGCGATGTCGGCACTCAGGATTCAATTGCTACAAACATCATCTGGGCCAAGCGTGCGGCAACTTGACGTTATGAAGCGTCCTCGTTTTTACGAGTTCAATAGCAGGTAGAGGTAATGATGATTGTGCCATTGCTCGGCGGCCTTGGTGCTGTCCAGCGATTATCTTTCGGCGCGTTCTAGGTCGCGGCGGGTTCCAGGTTCTTGATGTAGGACGGCAGAGCGCCGGCGCGGGGGAGTTCTGGGCAAAACGGGCGCCTGCGGGCCGATTGAGGCGGTGTGTCGGCCGGACGGTGTTTTATCTGACCCGCAAATGCGGGCGCAGCCACCCGGCGAAGCTGGCTTCGTCCAGGTCGCCGGCGGCGAGGGCAAGCATGTGGTCACGCAATCGCCGTCATCTGCGTCCAGCGCCTGCCCATTGAGTGCAAGGAACAGTTCCGCGGCGACGAAGGCCGTGCGTTTGTTGCCATCGATGAAGGGAGGATTGCGCGCGATGCCGAACGCATGGCTGGCCGCCAGGTCTGCAGCGTCCTGTTTGGCGTACTCGGCCAGGTTGCGCGGCCAGCCGAGCGCCAAGGCCAACAGGCCCGCGTCACAGATGCCGGTGGCACCACCGTGCTCGGCAGGCTGCTCTTCGTGGATGGCCAGGATGACGGCCTGCTCGATCCAGATCCAAGGGCGATCCATGACCGCCTACTTGGCCAGCTCGCGCAACACGGCGCGACGGTTTTCATGATCCCGCGGGCCGCTTCCATCTGCACTTCGAAAGCCGGATCGTGGGGCGTGATGCGGTAAGGGCAACCACCCTTCGTGGCAGCGTCCCATGGGCGCGAGCTCCTTAGACGACCCACATATAAAAGCTCGCGGGCATGGCCCGCTCCTACAGAAGCAGGGGGCGTTGGGCGTTATTCCATACCCAGTTTTTTAAGCTTGTAACGCAGCGCCCGGAACGTGATGCCAAGTTGCGCGGCGGCCTTGGTCTTGTTCCAGCGGTTATCTTCTAGGGCCTTGCTGATCGCCGCCCGTTCCAGTTGCTCTATATAAGAGGGCAGGGCGCCGGCGCCGGGGTCGATGCCGGCGAGCGGGGCCTCGTCGGCCAGCGCGGGCACCTCGACCGGGGCGCCGCGGCCGCCGTGGCCGTTGCCCTGTGGCAGGTGCAGGTCGGGCGCATCGATGGTGTCGCCGTCGGCCATGGCCAAGGCGCGTTCCAGGATGTTTTCCAGCTCGCGCACGTTGCCCGGGAACGAATAGCCGGCCAGGGCGGCTATGGCCGCGGTGGTCATGTGCGGCACGCTGCGCCCGTGGCCTGCGGCCAGGCGGTCGAGGATGGCGGTGGTCAGCTCGGGCAGGTCGCCGGTGCGCTCGCGCAGCGGCGGCACCCGCAGCTCGATCACGTTGATGCGGTAATAAAGGTCGTGGCGGAAGCGGCCGTCGTTGGCCAGTTCGCCCAGATCCTTGTGGGTGGCCGAGAGGATACGCACGTCGACGGCGACCTCGCCCGACGCGCCAACCGCGCGCACCGCCTTCTCCTGGATGGCGCGCAGCAGCTTGACCTGCATGGAAAGCGGCAGCTCGGCGACTTCGTCCAGGAACAGGGTTCCGCCATTGGCGGCCTGGAACAGGCCGGTCTTGTCCGCATGGGCGCCCGTGAAGCTGCCCTTCTTGTGGCCGAAGAACTCGCTTTCCATCAGTTCGGCCGGGATGGCGCCGCAGTTGACCGGCACGAACGGCCCGGCCACGCGCGCACCCTGCTCATGGATGGTGCGGGCAACCAGTTCCTTGCCCACGCCGGACTCGCCGAGGATGTAGACCGGGGCCTGGCTGCGGGCGACCTTGGCAATGGTGTCGCGCAGGGTGCCCATCGCGGCCGAACTGCCGCGCAGGCGGCTGGCGTGTTCCGGTGGGGCCGGTGGGGGCGGGGCGCGTTCGGTATTGTTGAGTTCCAGGGCGTGCTTGACCAAGCCGCGCAGCACGCTGATGTCGACCGGCTTGCTGACGAAGTCGAAGGCGCCGGCCTTCAGTGCCTCGACCGCCAGCTCGACGTTGCCGAAGGCGGTGATCATGGCCACCGGGATGTGCGGGTAGTTGCGGTTGATGTCGCCAACCAGCTCGATGCCATTGCCGTCGGGCAGCTGCATGTCGGTGAAGCAGAGGTCGTAGCGGTTGCGGGTCAGCAGCTCGCGCGCTTCGCCCAGGTTGGCGGCGGTGTCGATGCGCAGGCCCATGCGGCCCAGGGTCAGGGTGAGGAGCTCGCGGATGTCGCGTTCGTCGTCGACGATCAGGGCGCTGCGGTTTTCGCTCATTCTTTTCTCTCGAATCTGCCCTGTTCCTGAAGTGTAGCGGTTTGCGGGAGGTTGTAGGAGCGGGTCCCTGGGCGCGCGTTTGCCTTGTAGGTCCTGGCCTGCTCGGATGCTTTGCGCTGCCGTCAGCTCAAGGGCGTCCGGGCAAGCTGGCATCTAGAAAGCCTGTTCCTACGCGGGCATCAGCGTATGCGGGGCGGCCAGGGTGATGCGGAAGCAGCTGCCGCCGCCGGGCACGGCGACGTGTTCCAGGGTGGCCTGGTTGGCGCGGCACAGTTCGCGGGCGATGTAGAGGCCCAGGCCGGTGCCGTGTTCGGAGGTGGTGTAGAACGGGCGGAACAGCTGCGCCGCCACGCCTTCGGGAATGCCGGGCCCACGGTCCAGCACGTCGATCATCGGACGCTGGTCGACCAGGAACACGCGCAGCCGCACGCGGGCCGGCTCGCCGGGAAGGCGGCCGTAATACAGCGCGTTCTGGACCAGCACCGTCAGTACCTGCTGCAGGTGGCGCTGGTCCATCAGCCCGTGCACAGGCTTGCTGCCGATCACCGTTTCCAGGCTGTCGGTCTCGATCGACATGTTCTGCTGGTACTCGGCCACGAACTGGCGCACGTAGCCGTTGAGGTCGAGGTTCTCCGGGCTGGCGCGTTCGCGCCGGGCCAGGCCGAGCACGCTTTCGACGATGCCGTTGGTGCGCTGGCATTGCTGGTGGATGATCTGCAGCAGGCGGCGGTCGCCGTCGATGATGCTCTTGGACTCTTCCAGCAACTGCACCGCGTAGTTGATCGCCGCCAGCGGGTTGCGGATCTCGTGGGCCAGGCTGGCCGAAAACCGGCCCAGGGCGGTCAGGGTCAGCGATTCGGCACGGCGCGAGACCACGCTGGTGTCGTCCAGGAACACCAGCGACAGTTCGCTGCCGGCCAGCAGGCGGGCGAAACGCGGCTGCACCTCGGGCTGGTCGGGCGACAGTTGCAAGGCGCTTTCGTCGCCCTGCCAGCCGTTGCGCCACTGGTCCAGCCGGCGGGCCAGCTCGGGCGCGACCTGCGGCAGGTGGATGCCACGGCCGTCGGATTCGCCGTCGCCGCCGTCCCCCAGCAGCAGCGAGGCAGCCTCGTTGGCCAGGCGGATGCGGTTGCCCGCGTCGACCACCAGCACGCCGGTGCGCATGCGGCGGATGATCAGTTCGTTGACTTCGAACAGGTTGGCCACCTCGGCGCCGCGCTGGTCGGCCAGGGCCAGGCTGGAGCGCTGACGCTGGCCGGCCTGGCTGGCGAGCAGGCCCACCGCGGCGTAGCTGATCGCGAACATGATGACTTCGGCGACCGGCCGGTCGGTGACCTGCTTGGTGAATACTTCCACCAGGAATTCGAGGATCACGGCTACCGGGGCAGCGGCTGCCACCGCGAAGCCCAGCCGCATCGGCAGCAGCAGGCAGGCGGCGGCGACGTTGAAGAGCAGCAGCATGGCGATGCCGGCGGTGGCCTGCGGCACGGCATAGGTCGCCAGGCAGGCGACCAGGATGTCCACGCCCACGCCGACCAGCAACAGCGGCACCAGCCAGCGCTGCTGCCGGCCCAGCAGCATCATCGCCATGGCGAACAGCAGGTAGAAGCCGGTGACCGCGGTACCCAGCCCAGGTGCCCGCAGCTCGCCCAGCACCCCGGACAGCGGGCTGAACATCAGGCCGGCCAGGATGCCCGCTTCGAGCACCCGGTACAGGGAGAAAAAATAGAGTTCGCGCCCGGGAGCGGATTCGATGTGGGCGATGATCGAGTGGCGCTGCGTCAAGCGGGGGATTCCCGACGGCGGAGCCCACAGTATAAGGAGTGTTCCTCCCGACCGGCCGGTCTACGCCCAAGGTCGGTTTTGCACCGCAGCACCCGGTGGGGGACAATGGGCGGCCCATCCACGCCCTCCGGCCCGCCCGGACCTTCGCGTGCGATGTGTTCTGTTCCTCCCTCAAGGTGATGCATGAACTTCCACGAATACCAGGCGAAGCAGTTGTTTGCCGAATACGGCATTGCAGTGCCGGCCGGGCGCATCGCGCGCACGCCGGATGAAGCGGTCGAGGCCGCGAAAGCCATTCCCGGCGACCTCTGGGTGGTCAAGGCCCAGATCCACGCCGGTGGCCGCGGCAAGGCCGGCGGCGTCAAGCTGGCCCGGACCCTGGACGAAGTGAAGCAGTACGCCAAGGCGATGCTGGGCACGAAGATGGAGACCTACCAGTCCGCTGGCGTGGCCCTGCCCATCGACACGGTGCTGATCTCCGAGGGCACCGACATCGCCAAGGAGCTTTACCTCTCCGTGCTGGTCGACCGCGCCAGCCAGGCCATCACCTTCATCACCTCCAGCGAGGGCGGCGTCGACATCGAGACCGTCGCCAAGGAAACACCCGAGAAGATCCAGACCCTGGACGTCAACTTCGTGCAGGGCCTGCAGCCGTACCAGACCCGCGAAGTCGGCTTCAAGCTGGGCCTGACCGCCAAGCAGGTCAACCAGCTGAGCAAGATCATGCTGGGCCTGTACAAGCTGTTCAACGAGAAGGACCTGGCCCTGGTGGAACTCAATCCGCTGGCCATCCTCACCAACGGCGACCTGGCCGTGCTTGATGGCAAGGTCAATTCCGACGACAACGCCAGCTTCCGCCACCCCGACCTGGTGGCCATGCGCGACAAGGCGCAGGAAGACGAGACCGAAGTGCTGGCCAGCGAGCACGACCTCAACTACGTGACCATGGACGGCAACATCGGCTGCATGGTCAACGGCGCGGGCCTGGCCATGGCCACCATGGACGTGATCAAGCTGAGCGGCGGCGAGCCGGCCAACTTCCTCGATGTGGGCGGCGGCGCCACCAAGGAACGCGTGACCACCGCTTTCAAGCTGATCCTGTCCAGCGACAAGGTCAAGGCGATCTTCGTCAACATCTTCGGCGGCATCGTCCGCTGCGACATGATTGCCGAAGGCATCATCGCCGCGGTCAAGGACGTAGGGGTCAAGGTGCCGGTGATCGTGCGCTTGGAAGGCACCAACGTCGAAGCCGGCAAGGCGCTGCTGCGCGAGTCCGGCCTGGACATCATCACCGCCGACGACATCAACGATGGCGCCCGCAAGGCGGTTGCCGCGGTCGCCCAGGCGGCCTGATCCACATCATGCAGGAGCGGCGCGAGCCGCAGCCGTGACCGCGACGTCTTCCGGAAATTCCGCAGGACGTGATGTTTTCCGGTCTCGGCTTGCGCAGCTCCTGCGAATCCCAAGGATTTAAAAATGAGCGTTTTGGTCAACAAGAACACCAAGGTCATCGTGCAGGGCTTCACCGGCCAGCAGGGCACCTTCCACGCCACCCAGATGGTCGAATACGGCACCAAGGTGGTCGGCGGCGTGACCCCCGGCAAGGGCGGCACCACCCACATCGAACTGCCGGTGTTCAACACCGTGCGTGAAGCGGTCGAGGCCACCGGTGCCGACGCGTCGGTGATCTACGTGCCACCGCCGTTCGCGGCCGATGCGATCCTGGAAGCAGCCGAGGCCGGCATCAAGGTCATCGTCTGCATCACCGAAGGCATCCCGGTGCTGGACATGCTGCGGGTCAAGAACACCTTGAAAGGTTATCCCGACACCACCCTGATCGGGCCCAATTGCCCCGGCATCATCACCCCGGGCGAGTGCAAGATCGGCATCATGCCGGGCCACATCCACCTGCCGGGCAAGATCGGCATCGTCTCGCGTTCGGGCACGCTGACCTATGAAGCGGTCAAGCAGACCACCGACGTGGGCCTGGGCCAGAGCACCTGCATCGGCATCGGCGGCGACCCGATCAACGGCGTCAACTTCGTCGACGCGCTGAAGCTGTTCAACGAGGATCCGCAGACCGAAGGCATCATCATGGTCGGCGAGATCGGCGGTTCGGCCGAGGAAGAAGGCGCTGCCTACATCAAGCAGTACGTCAAGAAGCCGGTGGTCGGCTTCATCGCAGGGGCTTCGGCGCCGGCCGGCAAGCGCATGGGCCATGCCGGCGCGATCGCGTCGGGCGGCCAGGGCACGGCCGAAGGCAAGTTCGCGGCGATGGAAGCGGCGGGCGTGGTCACGGTGCGTTCGCCCGGTGACCTGGGCGCGGCGATTGCGAAGCTGGTGAAGAAGTAGAATCGCGTCTGGTACGCGCTCACGAAAGGCCGCCGCGTGCGGCCTTTCGTTTATCCGGAGTCCGCATGAGCAACACCCTACGCATCGCATTGGCCCAGTTCGACTTTCCGGTCGGTGCGGTCTACCAGAACGCCGAACGCATCGCCGCGATGATCGCCGAGGCGCGTGACGTGCACGGCGCCGACCTGGTCCTGTTCCCGGAGCTGGCCATCAGCGGCTACCCACCGGAAGACCTGCTGATGCGGCCGGGCTTCCTGCGCGATTGCGAACTCGCGCTGCAGCAGGTGGCCCGCGCCACCCAGGGCATCGTGGCGGTGGTGGGCTGGCCGCAGTCGGCCGGCAGCGTGCTGTACAACGCCGCCAGCGTGCTTCGCGATGGCGGGGTCGAGACGACCTACCGCAAGCGCGAGCTGCCCAACTACAACGTGTTCGACGAGCGCCGCTATTTCGACGTCGACCCCGATGGCGGCGCCTGCGTGTTCGAGGTCAAGGGCGTGCCGGTGGGCCTGGTGATCTGCGAAGACCTGTGGTTTGCCGAACCACTGGCGGAAACCCGCGACGCCGGCGCACAGCTGGTGCTGGTGCCCAATGCGTCGCCGTTCGAACGCGACAAGCATGCGCAGCGTGATGCGTTGTTGGCACAGCGCGTGAGCGAGACCGGCATCGCGCTGGCCTACCTCAACGTGGTCGGTGGCCAGGATGCACTGGTGTTCGATGGCGCCTCGGTGCTGGCCGATGGCGATGGCCTGGTGCATCCGGCCGCGCGTGCGTTCGAGGACCACTGGCTGCTCGCCGATTTCGATGCCGCGACACGCAAGTTCAACGCGCTGCAATGGCCGCAGGACGGCGATGAAGGCCGCGATGCGCTGGCGTGGCGCGCGGTGGTGCGCGGCACCCGCGACTATTGCCTCAAGAACGGTTTCGCGAAGGTGTGGCTGGGCTTGTCAGGCGGCATCGATTCCGCGCTGGTGCTGGCCATTGCGGTCGATGCGCTGGGCGCCGACAACGTCACCGCGGTACGCCTGCCCTCGCGCTACACCGCCGACCTGTCCAATGACCTGGCGGCCGAACAATGCGCCACGATGGGCGTGAAGATGGAAAGCATCGCCATCGAGGCGCCGTTCAAGGGCTTCATGGAGGCATTGGCGCCGCTGTTCGCCGGGCGCGATGCAGATACCACCGAGGAGAACCTGCAGTCGCGCAGCCGTGGGGTGATCATGATGGCCCTGTCGAACAAGCTGGGCGGACTGCTGCTGACCACCGGCAACAAGAGCGAGTACGCGGTCGGCTACGCGACCATCTACGGCGACATGTGCGGCGGCTATGCGCCGATCAAGGACCTGTACAAGACCGAGGTGTTCGCGCTGGCCCGCTGGCGCAACACGGTGGGCGGTACTCCCGTCATTCCCGAGGCGGTGATCAGCCGGCCACCCTCGGCCGAGCTGCGCGAGAACCAGACCGACCAGGATTCGTTGCCGCCCTACGACGTGCTGGACGCCATCCTGCTGCGCTACGTCGACCAGGAACAGTCGCGCGACGAGATCGTCGCCGCCGGCTTCGAGGCTGGCATGGTCGACCGCATGCTGCGACTGGTGCGGATCAACGAATGGAAACGCCACCAGGCGGCGCCCGGGCCGAAGGTGTCGCGGCGTGCTTTCGGCCGGGAACGGCGCTATCCGATCAGCAACAAGTATCCGGGGTGAGCACCGACAGCCTCCGGCCTGCGCCGGAGGAAAAGGATAAAAAAGGGGCCTTGCGGCCCCTTTTCCTTCAATCCTTTTTCTTGGTATCCACGGCCGACTTCTCGCCGGCGAACGGGTTGAGCTTGCGCAGCGAGTTGGGATAGTCCGGCCAGTTGCCGGTCAGCCAGGGATGTTTCGGATCGTTCTGCTGCAAAACGCGGCGCGCGTCGGCGGCCAGGGTTTCATTGCCGAGGTGCGTGTAGGCCTCGCCCAGCACGGCCACGGCGTCGTACTGGTATTCGCTCTGCGGATAGGTTTCCAGCAGGTACTTGCCGCGGGCGGCAGCCGAAACCCAGGCCTCGCGGCGCAGGTAGTAGAGCGCGGTGTCCAGCTCGTGGCGGGCGAACAGGTTGCGCAGCGCCAGCATGCGCAGGCGTGCATCGGCGGCGTAACGGCTGTTCGGATAGCGCTCGGCCAGCAGGTTGAAGTCGCTGTAACCCTGCAAGGGGGTCGCCAGGTCGCGGCGGCTGGGATCCAGTTTCCATACCCTTTGCAGGAATACGGTGTCGCGTCCCGAGTTCGCCAGGCCGCGCAGGTAGTACATGTAAGGCACGTTGCGCTGGGTGGGGTAGGTGCGCAGGAAGCGGTCGATGGTGGAGATCGTATCGTCCACCTTGCCGGCCTTGTACTGGGCGTAGGCGGTTTCCATCAGTGCCTGCTCGGTATACGGCCCGTAGGGATACTGGGCGATGAGCTGGCGGAAGGTGATTTCGGCCCGGTCCCAGTTGCCGCCGGTCATCGAGGCGTGCCCCTTCTCGTACAGCTCTTCGACTGGCTTGCCTTCCGGGGCATCCTTGTCCTTCTTGAAGAACTTGCCGCAGCCGGTGCCGGAAACGGCGATCACCAGCATCAGGGCGACGATGCGCAGGAACGCAGGGCGGGCGGGGGCATTGGAG
>Ga0123388_1014800_pt1 | contig 11483 bp, 6 predicted proteins | sample T0HHNO3metaT_FD_89916 | JGI IMG/M metagenome (GOLD analysis project Ga0123388, IMG submission 89916) | Methane-oxidizing artificial microbial communities from Washington, USA to study methane cycling - T0-HHNO3 metaT (Metagenome... | ecosystem: Engineered > Modeled > Simulated communities...
CTTAAGTTTAAATATAAACATGGACTTATCACCGTTCGAAGCCATAGACCCATGCGGCTATGCAGGCTTAAAAGTCACACAAACTAAAGATTTAGGCATTAACGCCAATTTTGAAGTAATAAGGGAGTTGTTACTCAACATCTTAATGAAGAATCTTGGCTCACAAAAAACTTAGCAAATGGAAATACAAATGACTGATGTAAGAACATCAAAAATCGCTGGTGTAAAAGAAATTGATAGTGCTAAAACTTCACGCATTCCTATCAAAATCATTCCGATGCCTATGCTACGCAAGCCTGAGTGGATACGCATGAAAGCACCTGATTCTGCGCGCTATCAAGAGATTAAGAAAATTCTGCGGGAGAATAATCTCCATACTGTATGTGAAGAAGCTAGTTGCCCAAACATCGGCGAATGCTTTAGTGGCGGCACTGCTACCTTTATGATTTTGGGTGATATTTGCACGCGTCGTTGTCCATTTTGCGATGTTGCGCACGGCAAACCACTGCCACCAGATGTGAACGAACCTGAGAACTTAGCACGCACGATTGCCCAAATGAAGCTCAAGTACGTTGTGATTACCAGCGTAGACCGTGATGATTTAAAAGATGGTGGCGCGCAACACTTTGTAGATTGTATACGGGCCGTGCGTGCGCAATCACCCAATATTAAAATTGAAATCCTTGTACCGGATTTTCGTGGTCGTTTAGATGTTGCCATGCAAATTCTGCGCAATGCACCGCCTGATGTCATGAATCACAATCTTGAGACAATTCCTCGCCTGTATAAGCAAGCAAGGCCAGGCTCGGACTATCAAAACTCATTACAGCTATTAAAAACCTTTGGCGAGATGTATCCTGATGTACCAACAAAGTCAGGCTTAATGCTAGGCTTAGGAGAAACTGACGAAGAGATTCTAGAAGTCATGGCAGATTTACGTGCACACAACGTCAGTATGTTAACCTTAGGTCAATATTTACAACCTAGCGTGCATCACTTACCTGTTATGCGCTATGTAGAACCTGCATCATTTGAAAAATTAAAAGAAAAAGCTGATGCGATGGGCTTTAATAATACGGCTAGTGGCCCCATGGTAAGAAGCAGCTATCATGCTGACGTTCAAGCGCATGAAGTCATTTAATAAGCTAGATAAAAGAAAATGCACACGTCGCGATGACAGAGTAGCCTAAACTAGATACCGAAAAGAGATTCTATGGTTCCACATTTAACAACCGCGCTCAATGGCCCTTTACTTAGCTTAGAAAAAAGCATGCTTGATGCCATGCCGAAAATCGAACATTGGTTTCGTTCACAATGGCTAGAGTACTCTTCACCATTTTATGCCAGCGTAGATTTACGCAACTCAGGCTTCAAATTAGCGCCAGTCGACACCAATCTATTCCCAGGTGGCTTTAATAATCTCAATCCTGATTTTTTACCTTTAAGTGTTCAAGCCGCAATGATTGCGGTTGAGAAGGTCTGTCCAGAAGCACATCGATTACTCATTATTCCTGAAAACCATACACGTAACACTTACTACCTACGCAATGTGGTTGAGCTTGTGAATATCATGAAGCAAGCGGGTCTTGATGTAAGAGTCGGCTCTATTTCACCGGAAATTACTGAGCCTACCAAACTAGAAACTCATGATGGTCATACGTTGCTGTTAGAGCCTGTTGTGCGTGTAGGCAATCGGATTAAACTCATCAATGCAGAGCTTGGCGACTTTGATAGCTGTGCGATTTTGCTTAACAATGACCTGTCTGCGGGTATTCCTGCAATACTTGAAAATCTTGAGCAGAATTTAATCCCGCCGCTACATGCAGGCTGGAGTACACGCCGTAAGTCGCAACACTTTGCTGCATACAACCGCGTGGCAAGTGAGTTTTCTGCCCTACTTGGTATTGATGAATGGTTATTAAACCCATATTTTGATACCTGTGGTGAAATTGACTTTCACGCCCGTACTGGTGAAGAATGCCTTGCACTTAAAGTAGAAGAGTTACTGGCAAAGATCAAAATTAAATATGCACAATACGGCGTGACGCAAGAGCCGTTTGTCATAGTCAAAGCCGATGCAGGTACTTACGGCATGGGCATTATGACGGTTAAATCACCCGATGATGTACGTGATTTGAATCGCAAAGCACGTAATAAAATGTCTGTCGTAAAAGAAGGTTTGCAAGTCTCAGAAGTGATTATTCAAGAGGGTGTTTATACCTTCGAAAGTATCAATGATGCGGTTGCAGAGCCTGTGGTGTATATGATGGACCATTTTGTGATTGGCGGATTCTACCGTGTACATACCGGTCGCGGCATAGATGAAAACCTCAATGCGCCAGGCTCACAATTTGTGCCATTAGCTTTCGAAAAGCCATGTACTACACCCGACTGCGCAGGCGCACCAGATGCAGCCCCTAATCGCTTTTATGCTTACGGCGTAGTGGCACGCTTAGCATTACTAGCCGCAGCGATTGAATTGCAAGAACAAGATCCACTTAACCAATAAAGCATGTCAATATGAAACTAGCCTTTATTTTGGATCCACTCGAGAACCTCAAAAGTTACAAAGACACCAGTTTAGGCATCATGCGTGAGGCGAGCCTGCGTGGACATGAGCTGTTTGTTAGTATGCAGCATGAGCTTTTTTTACGCGGCGCAATAGCGAGAATTAGCGCGAAGAAATTCATTTTTACTGAGCAAAGTTACACATTAGAAGCAGCGACTGAATACGCGCCAGCAGACTTTGATGGCATTATCATGCGCAAAGATCCGCCATTTGATAACGAGTATCTATACAGCACATATTTACTTGAAATTGCAGCTAATCAGGGCGCAAAGGTTTACAACAATCCTAGTGCTATCCGCAGTTGGAATGAAAAACTATCGGTTACTCGATTCCCACAATTTGCACCTGAGTTTTTAGTCACGGCCAATAACGATTTAATCAGAGAGTTTTTAAATACTCACCAAGATATAGTCGTTAAGCCACTCGATGGCATGGGCGGCAGTAGCATATTTAGGCTAAGTTTGACTGATCCCAATATCAGTGTGATACTAGAAACCATTACCGACTACGGCAAACGCACGATTATGGCACAGCGTTATTTACCAGCAATTTTGCAAGGCGATAAACGTATCATTGTGATTGATGGTGTTCCATTGCCATATTCATTGGCACGCATACCTAAAGCTGGCGAAACACGTGGTAATTTGGCCGCTGGTGGCACTGGTGTTGCGCAATTACTTAGTGAACGTGATTTAGAAATCGCCACAACGGTTGGTAAAGTACTTAAAGCTGAAGGTTTATTTCTAGTGGGCTTAGACGTGATTGGCGAGCATCTAACCGAAATCAATGTCACTAGCCCCACAGGCATGGTAGAAATCGCCAAGCAAACAACATGTAAGCCAGCGCATATTTTTATGGATACGATGGAGACTAAACATCTAATTAACTGATTAAATGAAGCCTCATTATTTACTCAGTTACTCTTACTTACTTCTTAGCCTCATTAATCTCTATGCGCTACATATTTATCTTAACTTGCTTATTACTTACCAGTTGTCTGAAAGAACCAATTTACCAAAGTCAGGGCTATATTTTTGGCACTTTGATTGACATTACAATCTATGGTGAGACTGAAGACCGTGCACATCTGCTATCTGATAAGATATTACATGATTTTCAATCATTGCATAATCGTCTACATGCATGGAAACCAATATCTGCGAATAAAGCGAGTGAATTAGGTGAGCTAAATAGCGCATTTGCGCAAGGTAACAACCCTGTCCCCATCAGTCCAGATTTAGCATCCATGCTAGCTGACATTACTACACTATCAGTAAAATCAAATGGCTTATTTAACCCAGCAATTAGTCATTTAATAGGGGTTTGGGGCTTTCAACGAGATAACTTTAGCCCAGTAAACATTGATACTGAGAAAATAAAATCTCTAGTAAAGGCAAACCCTAAGATGACGGATATTGTACTTAAAGGTAACACGGCTTACAGTAACAATCCCTCAGTAAAACTTGATCTAGGCGGATATGCCAAAGGCTATGCTCTTGATGTTGCTGCAGCTTATCTACGTGAACAGCATGTTAAAGGTGCACTCATCAACGTAGGTGGCAACATAATCGCCATTGGTCAACATGGCGATAAACCATGGCGTGTTGGCATACAACACCCCCGTGCATCCACAGCAATCGCCACTTTAGATTTGCTCGATGGCTGGGCGATTGGCACTTCAGGTGATTATCAGCGCTACTTCATGCTGGGAGGTAAACGTTACAGTCATATAATAGATCCTCGCACAGGCTACCCAACCCAGCATACACAAGCTGTTACAGTGCTTGTACCACCTCAAGCAATAGGCAAAATTCAGGCAGGTGTACTTTCAGATGTAGTGTCAAAACCTATTTTCATAGAAGCACCAGAGAATAAAAGCAAAGCCGCTCAGGCCTTTGGTATTGAAAACTACATGGTCATTGACGATAAATCACATATTTTTGTTTCGCCAAAAATGGCAGAAAAACTCCATTGGTTAGCAACAGATGTAAAATTTACTACGTTAAATAATCTGGCTCAATCCCACCCTTAAAACAGTCTTATGATAAAAATAACGAAATGCTTTAAGTTAATTTTTTCAAAAAATAAAATGCTGACTCTTGCCCTAGTGGTTTCATTGCTTGTGCATCTTTTATTATTAAGTAAGTTTGTACTAACTCTTCCAGAGCTTAACGAAGGCCAACACTCCATTGAAGTACGTTTAGTAAACGCACAAGCAATGCAAAAAATCTCGTCTCAAAGCATTCAAAAGTCATCACAAAAATCATTAGTAGAGCCAGCAGCCGCAAAGCTTAAATCTAACAAATCAGTAGTGAAAGTCTTAAGTACCATAAACGACACACCCGAACTATCGCTAGATACCTATGATGAAACAGTCACGAGTAAAATAAGTACCCTAACTACTGAACAAGTTGTGAATGAAACAGCAAAAGCACCTTCAGCTTTAGAAGTATTGATGAGTGAAGCCAAAAATGAAACTAGTGAAATGAACAAACCTACTAAAACCAACAATAATGCAAAGAAACCTGCACCGCAAGCCTATAAATATGTAGAAACAGAATTTGAGGTGCGTCACGGAAATGACCCCAGTGACATAGGTATAACTCGTATTGTCTTTAACCTTGATAAGAATCGCACTTATATCCTCACTAGAATGACTCAAACTCAAAGTCAGACCTCCCTTCTTTCTGACACATTGGCAGAGAATAGTGAAGGCATAGTCACTGATAAAGGCTTGATACCGAGCTTTTACTCTTATCAGTATGGGAAAGACCCTAAGAACTCACAAAATGTCCGTTTTGCTTGGTCAAATAGAAAATTGCAAATGCACAGCTCTAAAGCTGATAAATCGGAAGATTTAAGTACAGGAACGCAAGATTCTTTAAGCTATATGTACCAGTTTATGTTTTCGCCTCCTTTAGAAGATACTGAAATCACAATGGCAAATGGTGACAAACAAACAACCTATACCTATAGCCTACAAGGTGAAGAGGAAATATCAACAAAACTAGGCAAGCTAAACACCTTACATTTGCTAATAAGTGATGGTGAAGAAAAAACTGAGCTATGGCTAGGTGTAGATTATCAATATTTGCCAGTTAGAGTTCACACAACCGAAAAAAATGGAAGCTCCGTTGATCAAGTTGTAACCAGTATTTACACATCACTGCCTTAAGCCCTACAGTTGTTATATATCTGTGACCACAATACAGTATATGTATTCGGAATATAACGAATATAGGTAAAGTTAGAAAGTGTGTATACCATTTATACAATAAAAAACCACAGCAATATTACTGTTGCTGTGGTTCAAATTGATACCTAAGGTTGTTATGGTGCGATTAATTCCCTCCAAATGCTTCTAGTACCTAAAAACTCCCCATTTACAGGGGGGTACACATCGCAACCTGAGCCGCCAGGACAACCGTTACTTCCACCTCCATCACCCCTATCATGTCCCACAGAAAACTTACCATCAGTCGTGTTAGTAACATCGTATACAACATATATCCCAGCCATTGGCGAGGTAACCTGTGTAGAAACTAAAGTACTACTTGTTGGGTCGACAGCACCACCAGTTCTATAGTTGAATACATTTTTCCATCCTGTACCAGTTCCACATACCCCTGCTGGAGGAATCATTGTAGGTACAATTAAGGCACCTGATACCAGTAAGGCCTTTACATTTTGACGTTCTCCAGTAGTGGCGCTATTATTCAAATCTACAAACCAACCATTTTTAGATGACCAATCTACAGTATTAGTAGTAGTTACGTCTCTAGTACTGTATGTTTCTGTTAGTGTCTGCTCTACAAGAGTCGCACGTAAGCCTGTAATCGCAGACGTAACATCATTATCTTTAATTCCATAAAGAGTCTGTTGCCTAAAATTTGCAGGCAACAAATCATCAGGCTCAATGTATTTACCGGTGCCGATAAATATCACGCGTTTACTATCAATTTCGCCTAACGTAGGCGCAACGGTAATTGGTTGCGCAATACCAGGAGCTGCACCACTATACAAAGAGGTGAACTTGATCATGGTATTTGTATTTAAATCAAAGCGCCACATATCGCCTAATAGATCACCTCCATAAACATACTGCGCAACATTATTGACAAATGGGCTACTAACGAATGCAGATATTTGTGCTAATCCGCTTGGGGTAGTCGTTGTACCGCTACCTGTAGGAATTCCGCCAGAAACGAGTTCAGCACCTGTTCCAGCATCCAACACAAATAATCTTCCGCCTCCATCACCGGGAGAGGTGTTGTTGTACCCAGAGGTAACTAACACCACCCACTTATTATCAATTGCCCTTTTTGTAATAACAGGCTTACCGTAACTGTACCCCAAATTATTCCAAGTAGCCGAATCATCTGTTTCCCATAGTAAAGTAGGGGCTACACTTGGATTTGTAATGTCTAGGGCAAAATAGCCACGTCCGCCTTGACCAAAACCACTTACAAGGATTGTTTTCCATGCACCACCCACATAAACGTCTGACACAGTCATTTTCGCATTCACATAATTGGTATGATTGTTTCTATAGTCCTGATCGGCTAGCTTCCACATATTTGGCATCACTTTCGTTGGCACGTAGGCCCAACGCTCTTCACCCGTACTTGCGTCAAAAGCATGCAACATGCCGTCATTTGCGCCAACGTAAACCATCCTATCTCTTAGCGCAGTTGTAGCTAAGAAAGCCGTATATCCAGCATCTGCATAAGTAGTCTGAGACTCACCAACATACACTGGATCGGAGTCCACAATATCTCCTAAAACAGCAGTGCGTTGTCGATATAAGCGGTTATCACCAGTTGTGGCTGGAGGAACATTAAGGTTATTAGAAGGTCGCCTATCATACTTAGTTTGACCTCGAAGATAATCAACTAAACTTGCACCGCCTACTTGACTTAATTGATAAGCATTATAGTCAGCCCATTGACTTAAGCCGTGTAGATTTGCCGAGTTGAAAAACGCCTGTTGGGTACCTGTTAAATTAGCATACTTAAACGGTTGCAAACTTCCACTCACATTAGCATAAATAGTGCGTGTATCCGAATTTAGCCCCACCTTTGTACTGAGACCTGATGTTGCGTTTGGTGTACATGCGGGCGTAACACTTGTCTCATTCTCTACACACCAAACAGCGCCTAAGCTTAAAGCGCCATCACCTGCGATAGTACGAGCAAATAAATTACCAGTCCAAGTTCCCGTTACATATCTAGCGCTATAAGCGTAATTATCGCCGGCCACTGGTGTGTTATTACTTAAAGAGGTTGCTGAACCAGTACCAACTGCATCACTGAGCGTTGCCAAGGTTCCACCAATACCAGTAATGACCTGTTGCGGGTTTCTTGCACTAAAATAAGTGCCGTGACCGTTCACAGCAGCATGCCATAGATCATCTACGGTGGCTCGCTCAAGTGCTGTAAACGTTGTGTCTCCATTATCAGGACCAGGTTGTGGCCAACTCGTTGTACCACTAGTTAAGTCAGCATAATCGCCAACTGTAGTTGTTTTATAATTGGTCGAGTTTAACAAACCATCCACACCTAAGCCTAAAGTATAGGTTGTCATGTGCTGTGATGTTTTAGCATCATCTCCTGTCGCTTTAACATCATCCAAACACACATCCGTTCCTAATGCTCCAGTACAATTGACAGGCACATTGGTTGGGCTGCGAAGATCTGTTTCATAATAATACTGAGCCACGTCGGCTAAAGTGTCAGGGATATTTAATGCATCACGTTGTGGTCGTGCTGTGGGTGCTCCATCTTGGTCACCCACAGCACTTCCATCAATTTTTTGACCTGCAGGGCCATTCCAATACCCATCAGTAGTCAGTAAGGTATAGTTTTTTTGACATGAGTACTGCACTGGGTCGTCTGCTACTGCAGTAAACCCTGTAATCGGCTTTTTGCCTGAGTAAATTCTACCTACTGTACCCAACACATCACGTAATGAAGTGCCGCCTGCTGGCCACCTGCTATACAAACTCTTAAACCAATTTTCCTTTTGGAAATTCGTCCCTGTAATAAAGTCTCTAATAGGTATATAGTTACCTGCCGTGTTGTAGTCTTCAACAGTAATTAATCCAACACGATAATTTTCATCCAAAGTATCAAAAGTGCGTCCTACAGCACTTTTCATTAATTGCATACGGGTTTTATAATATGCATACCAGTTTGCAATGTTAGTCATTTCCTCAGCATATGTACAAGTACTACCTAAACAGTCGCTGCGATCTGCACTTTTAGCATAACTTGTAACTGTAGGTTTAACATCAACTCGCTCAAATAAACCATATCTTGCAAATCGATAATCTGAAGCTCCTGTACCTGTATAAACACCTTGGCAAGCAGCCGCATTTGGCGAGGTACTCATATCGGTCGCCTGTGCCTGCGTTTTGCAATAACGCACATAAGCTGGCTCAGTGTATGCCCCCGATGGTGCAGTTGCCATAACGCAATTATTCAACTTAGCCGAATTACAATACTCAATAGCGCGAACGTTATAATAAAATGGGTTAGAAAATTGGTACGTCTCACCAAAAGCATAGACATCTGCCACAGGGTTATCCGTGGTAAGTTTAGCTACGCCATCTTGATGCAATACGTTAGCCAAGTAAAAATTAGTTTTTGAAGGGCTAGTCACTCCACCATCGGAGGTATTTGGGTACGGATACGGATAGCGAGGTGAAGAGTTTGTCACACTGCTAGTGTTTGCAGGTGTATTGTGCATACAACGAGTAGACTCATGCCAAAGTCTATCGCTTGTATAGGCAGCGGGTCTATCAGGTGTGTCACAGTAGACCATTTCTTCCCATTTTTTGAAATCAAAAGTACCATCTGGCGCTTTGTAAGTATTGTTACAAGTCAGAAGGTTAGTTCCTGCAGCATTACAAGCTGTTCCATTTGCGTTTGTTATTGGATCTCCACTAGCATTAAGTCTGGTACCATCTATCCGAACATTAGCCCAGTTTGAAGTATAAGCCGATGTCATAGAAGGCAATCTATTGCCAGGAGATGCTGTCCCCAAGCCAACTAGTGTCGGTTTGGGTGGTGGCACATACTCAACACTAGGGTCATAGAACAAACTTTGCACTTTAGCTGCGACTAGTGGAGGCTCATTGTTATAACATTTTGTATCGTCGCTCTGAAGCACTATGCGAGCATCAGCAATCTCTGCCGCAGTTAAAGCACCAGCAGGTGCACCAGGAGCGATATCAACTTCCAAACTATTTTCACCAGTAGTACCATTAGTACATGACACAAACGTACCAACTGGCGTATCCGCAGGGTCATACCAGTAGCAACTAGTGCTAGCAGTTGAAGTCACTCCGCCTGATGCAGTTTCAAGGAAACCACCACCACGATTATAATTTGTAGTAGTACTGCCACTATTTGCGGGTGCTGCAGTAGTCACTTTACAACCGTTAGTATCTTTACGATCACGTATATAACAACTAGCACTTGGTGTTGCGGTTACGCCTGAAGCATTGACAACAAACCCCCCGCCCAAATTAAGATCAGTCGTTGTATTGCCACTATTTGCAGGTAGCGCAGCTGGTACTGCACACCCATTTGTTGGCGCAACAGGTGGATCAGACAAAGGATTACCTGAATTATATGCAACTACACCAACCTTGTCTGGGGCAACAACACTTGGATTTGTCTCATTAACCTTATAAGGCGAATTTACTGTGAGTGTAGTAGTGTAAACTTCAGTTCCACTAATACAGCCAGTAGTAGTACCATTTTTTGCTTTAATTTTATATACACCAGAATACTCAGGCTTGCCCGGTATAGCTAAATAAACAAGATTACCGTTACTAAAGCCACTGCTTGGCTGAATAGCGAGGCGCGTTGTCGGTCTACTAGGAAAAGCAGCTGTCGGACCAACAGTCAAATTAGTAATTGCTGTTCCAGATTTGTTTTTCATAGCAGCTTTACATTGTGCCGCATCATCCAACGTATCGTTAGCAAGACTTTTATTCATGCTTTGCGATGTGTCAAAGACAAACATCAGGTTGGGTTTAATAGTACCCGCAGCTTTGCCTAAGGGCTTATCTGCAAGCACGGGTAAGGCTGAGAATACACTTGCAGGAAACATAGCCAGTGAGGCTAGTAAGCTTGCCGTTAAGCTAGCTTTCATCAAAATGCGCTTATATTGAGGTATGCGCGCGCATTGATTGAAAAAGTGTTGAGTTAATGAGTTTGTCATGATATCGATCCTGCTCAATATAACGTTCATAAATAATGTTTAGAAAGCAAATGTTTGTATATAGCTCGTGGTGTTCTTTGGGCCGACCACTTTGACCGTAATACGATAAACTATCTGCTTGGTCGGCAGAGACTTTACCTTCTGCACACCAGACTCCTTAGGATTTGGATCTGGACCTGGCGAAAAAAGGCAGTTTGTTAATCTTTTGTCATAACTATTCGTATTAATACCCTGTTGAGTGCACATACGCTGTATTACGTAAGTAATAGTGTTACCTTGCGTGTCTGTCATATCTGCTAAACCACTAGCATCCACTAGTGCTTTAGCATCTAAATGCGGCGCTACATCTGCGGTAGCATAATATCCATTAACCGCCAAATCAGTATTAAGTGAATTGGCATTCTTAGTTTTAAGCCAAGTAATGGCATTCTCTACACCACGGTCTGCCGACAACATGCTAGATTGCTTGAACGACAAATTACCCGCAATTAAGCTATTGGTATCTACTGAGCGGATTAACGCTACTGCCGCAAGCGACATCACCACTAGAGCGATAAGGGCAAAAAACAGTACGACACCTTTTTGATTTTGATTATTTTTACATGATTGCCTATGCGTAATCGCTCTAGCGCAAATCTTGTCAAAACTACTATTAGAGAAAACCATCATAACCGCGCTTTCGTCC
>Ga0123388_1107412_pt1 | contig 11464 bp, 10 predicted proteins | sample T0HHNO3metaT_FD_89916 | JGI IMG/M metagenome (GOLD analysis project Ga0123388, IMG submission 89916) | Methane-oxidizing artificial microbial communities from Washington, USA to study methane cycling - T0-HHNO3 metaT (Metagenome... | ecosystem: Engineered > Modeled > Simulated communities...
CTGCAAGACTGTGTGGCAGCCATAACCGCATGACTCCATCTCCTCAGCGCCGGTGATCCAGCCGGCGCGGCAAGGCGGCCAGCGCGCATCCATGAATGAAAATGCTGTTTACGTAAAGACCGAGGCCGGCGAAGAGGCGGTGAGCAAGCGCACCATCGTCCAGCGCAACCTGCGCTCCATCCTGATCATGATCGATGGGCGCACGCCTGTCGGCAATCTGGCGCAGCAGTTCGGCGATCCGCTCATCGTCGAGGGTCTGGTCGGCGAACTGGAGCACCGCGGACTGGTGCGCCGGATCGACGCGCCGCCGCAGGGCGAGGAGGCGGACCGCGCCGAGCTGTCGTCCATGCTGGTCGATATCGAGGACCTGGTCAGCCAGCCGATCACGCCGGTGTCGGACGACATCCGTCGGGCGCATGAAAAGGCGTCCGCCAAGGAGTCGCCGGTGCTCGACGAGTTCGCGATGGCCTTGCCCGAGCTGGCGGCGCCGGCACCGGCGAATTCCCCCGCACCGGCTGCAGCGCTGTCTGCTGCCGACGATGTACGCGGCGCGATCCGTCGCGCGATGATGTCCGCCTCGCCGGACGCCGCTGCCGCAGAACGCAGCGGTGGTGGCCTGCAGCGACTGTTTGACCTGTTCGCCGGACGAGTCGGCGACCGCAAGGGCCCCCCGGGTTCGCTCGGCAAGAAAATCGTCCTCTCCGCGGCGGTGCTGCTGGCGCTGCTGGTCGGCCTTTTCTTCCTTTATCCCTATCAGCGCCATCTGCCGCACTTCGAGTCCCTGGCGACCGAATTGCTGGGGCAGCCGGTACGCATCGCGTCGGTTTCGCCCAGCCTGTTCCCCGAGCCGTCCATCGCGCTCGAAGGGGTGACGGTGGGTGGGCCCGGGCAACTTGAAATCGGTGCGGTAAAGCTGCTGCCACGGGTGTCCACGCTGCTGTCGGAACGTACTGTTCTGCGCGACGTGCGCATCGAGCGTGCGGCACTGAATCTGTCCTTCCTGCCATCGCTGTCGCGCCGCCAGGACATCAACTGGGCGTCGCGCTGGGTCACCGTCGAGCACGTCAGCATGGTCGATGCCAGCATCGTGCTGCTCGACGGTGCCATCGGTGCGCTCGGCGGCGATCTGGCGCTGGACGAGAACGGCGTGCTGACGCGCCTGTCGCTCGCCTCTGCCGACGGTGGGCTCAAGCTTCAGGGCAACAACGCCGGCGGCGTCTGGAGCGTGTCGATGACGGCGCTGGGATGGCAGACCCCGGGCAAGCCTTCGTTGCTGTTCGATGTGCTGGAGGCGCAGGGCACGCTGAACAGCCGCCGCCTGCAGTTCGACAAGCTGGACGTCAAACTCTATGACGGTTACGCAACCGGCAGCGTGGCGTTGGATTTTGCCGACGTCACACGGTTCGAGGGGCAGCTGCAGACGTCCCGTCTCGGCCTGGCGGGGCTGCTGAAGGTGTTCGCGCCGACGCTGCTGCTGACCGGTGACCTGTCGATGTCGCTGTCGCTGACCGGCGAGGGCCGTAATTTTGAGGAACTGCAGAAGAGCCTGCGGGGTACGGGCACGATGGGGGTGCAGCGCGGGCAGATCGAACGCGTCGATCTTGTGCAGGCGGTGCGCATTCCGCGGCCGGGTGGTGTGCGCGGCGGCAGCACTCGCTTCGATCGGCTGGACGCCAACGCGGTGGTCGATGCCAGCGGCGTCAGTCTGAGCCAGGTGGTGATGGAATCGGGTCTGGTCGGCGCCAACGGTACGCTGCGTCTGGCCGACGACACCTTGCGCGGGCGGCTCGACGTGACGCTGCAGGGCTCGGCAACGACGGTGCGCGCGCCGGTGAACATAGAAGGGCCGTACGCGGATCCGGTGGTGAAGCTGCTGCGCTGAGCCGGAACATCCTGTTGCATCGCAGCGTGCAGCTTTTACTACGCGCTGTCATGCCTGCCGGTTAAAGTGATGTCTCCCCGAATCGAACAGGCGTTTGCATCATGACCATCCTGGTAACCGGCGGTGCCGGTTTCATCGGCAGCAATTTCGTGCTCGACTGGCTGGCCGGCAGCGACGAGCCGGTCGTCAATCTCGATGCGCTGACCTACGCGGGAAACCGCGCCAACCTGGCATCGCTCGACGGCGACGCGCGGCACATCTTCGTGCACGGCGACATCTGCGATCGCGAACTGATCGACCGCCTGCTCGCGCAGCACCGTCCGCGCGCCATCGTGCATTTCGCCGCCGAATCGCATGTCGACCGCTCGATCCACGGCCCGGGCGAATTCATGCGCACCAACGTGACCGGCACCTTCACGCTGCTGGAGGCCGCCCGTGGCTACTGGGGCGCGCTCGAAGGTGATGAGAAATCCGCCTTCCGTTTCCACCATGTCAGCACCGACGAGGTCTATGGTTCGCTCAAGCCGACCGACCCGCCGTTTGCCGAAACCAACGCCTATGAACCGAACAGCCCGTACTCGGCGAGCAAGGCGGCGAGCGACCACCTGGTGCGTGCCTGGCATCACACCTACGGGCTGCCGGTGGTCACCACCAACTGCTCGAACAACTACGGGCCGTATCACTTTCCCGAGAAGCTGATCCCGCTCATCATCGTCAACGCGCTGGCCGGCAAGCCGCTGCCCGTGTATGGCGACGGTCAGCAGGTGCGCGACTGGCTGTACGTGAAGGACCACTGCGCGGCGATCCGCGAGGTGCTGGCGCGCGGCCGTCTGGGTGAGACCTACAATATCGGCGGCTGGAACGAGAAGCCGAACATCGACATCGTGCGCACGGTGTGTGCGCTGCTCGACGAAATGAAGCCGGACGCTTCCGGACCCTACGAACGGCTCATCACCTATGTGAAGGACCGCCCCGGCCACGACCGCCGCTACGCGATCGACGCCCGCAAGATCGAGCGCGAACTTGGTTGGCGGCCGGCGGAAACCTTCGACACCGGCATCCGCAAGACGGTGCGCTGGTATCTGGACAACCAGCCCTGGGTGCAGGACGTGCTCAGCGGCGGCTACCGCGACTGGGTGAGCAAGCAGTACGGCGGAGCGTCGGCATGAAAATCCTGCTGTTCGGCAAGGGCGGGCAAGTCGGCTGGGAACTGCAGCGCGCGCTCGCTCCGCTGGGTGAGCTGATTGCACTTGATTTCGACAGCGCCGGCGATCTGTCCGGCGACTTCAGTCAGCCGGCGGCGGTGGCGGCAACGGTGCGCCGTGTGGCGCCTGACCTCATCGTCAATGCCGCCGCACACACCGCGGTCGACAAGGCCGAGAGCGAGGTTGATCTCACCCGCCTGATCAACGCGACCACGCCCGGCCGCATCGCACAGGAAGCGAAGGCACTCGGCGCCCATCTGATCCATTACTCGACCGACTACGTGTTCGATGGCAGCGGGAACGCGGCGCGCGACGAGATGGCGGCGACCGGGCCGCTCAGCGTCTATGGCCGCACCAAGCTGGAGGGCGAGCAACTGATCGCCGCGTCCGGCGCGACGCATCTGATCCTGCGCACCAGCTGGGTCTATGCCGCGCGTGGGGGCAACTTCGCGAAGACCATGCTGAAGCTGGCGAAGGAGCGCGAACGGCTCACCGTGATCGCTGACCAGATCGGTGCGCCGACCGGTGCCGAACTGCTGGCCGACGTCAGCGCACACGCCGCGCGTACGCTGCGCGCCCGGCCCGAACTGAGCGGGCTCTACCACTGCGTGGCCGCCGGTGAAACGTCCTGGCATGGCTACGCCACCCATGTGATCGAGCGTGCGCGCGCAGCTGGTCACGCGATCAAGGTTGCATCGGACGCCATCCTGCCAATCCCGACCAGCGATTACCCGACACCGGCCACGCGTCCGCTCAATTCCCGGCTCGATACCCGTCGGTTGCGCGAGGCCTTCGGTCTCGTGCTGCCGCCCTGGCAGCAGGGCGTGGACCGCATGCTGGCCGAAATCCTCTGAACAGAATCAGGAGCACCCACATGACACGCAAGGGCATCGTACTGGCCGGTGGATCCGGCACGCGCCTGCACCCGGTGACGATCGCGGTATCGAAGCAGCTGATGCCGGTCTACGACAAGCCGATGATCTACTACCCGCTGAGCACGCTGATGCTGGCCGGCATACGCGAAGTGTTGGTGATCTCGACGCCGCAGGACACGCCGCGCTTCCAGTCGCTGCTGGGCGACGGCTCGGCCTGGGGCATGAAGATCGAGTACGCGGTGCAGCCCAGCCCGGACGGTCTGGCGCAGGCCTTCATCATCGGCGAGGACTTCATCGGTGGTGAGCCGTCGGCGCTGGTGCTCGGCGACAACCTGTTCTACGGTCACGAATTCGCGCATGACCTGAAGTCGGCCAGCGCACGCGAAGCGGGGGCCACCGTGTTCGCCTACGGCGTGACCGACCCGGAACGCTACGGCGTGGTCGAGTTCGACGCAAACGGACGCGCGATCAGCCTCGAAGAGAAGCCGGCCAAGCCGCGCAGCCGCTACGCGGTGACCGGGCTGTACTTCTACGACGGCCAGGCGAGCACGATTGCCAAGTCTCTGAAGCCCTCGCCGCGCGGAGAACTGGAAATCACCGACCTCAACCGCGTCTATCTCGAGCGTGGCGAACTGGAAGTACAGGTGATGGGCCGCGGCCACGCCTGGCTGGACACCGGCACGCACGACTCGCTGATCGAGGCCGCACAGTTCATCCAGACACTGGAAAAGCGTCAGGGCCTGAAGATTTCCTGCCCGGAAGAGATCGCCTGGCGGCAGGGCTGGATCGACTCGAAGCAACTGAAGAAGATCGCCACACCGCTGGCCAAGAGCGGCTACGGCCAGTACCTGCTGCGCATCATCGACGAACAGGTGTTCTGATGAAGGTGATCGAAACAGGCATCGCAGGGCTGCTCGTGCTCGAGCCGAAGGTGTTCGGCGACGCCCGCGGCTTCTTCATGGAAAGCTTCAACGCGCGCACCTTCGCCGAGGTGACCGGGTTGAAGCTGGATTTCGTGCAGGACAACCACTCGCGCAGCGGACGCGGCGTGCTGCGTGGGCTGCACTACCAGGTCAGGCAGCCGCAGGGCAAGCTGGTGCGCGTGTCGCAGGGGCGGGTGTTCGACGTCGCGGTCGATCTGCGCAAGTCCTCGCCCACCTTCGGCAAGTGGTACGGGGTGGAATTGAGCGGCGAGAACCACCGCCAGTTCTGGGTGCCGGCCGGCTTTGCGCATGGTTTCTACGTGCTGAGCGAGTCGGCGGACTTCCTGTACAAGACGACCGACTATTACGCCCCCGAGTACGAGCGCAGCCTCGCATGGAACGACCCGACGGTGGGTGTGCAGTGGCCGCTGGACGGCGAGCCGCTGCTGTCGGCGAAGGATCTCGCGGGCAAGCCGCTGGGTGAGTGCGAGGTGTTCGAGGGGCTTTGAGTCGGGCGTGCTTTTCGTGGGAGCGACCTCTGGTCGCGATGCGGCTTCTGCAGGCTGCCGGCTTCGGTTCAGGCCGCCATCGCGAGCAAGCTCGCTCCCACGGGAGGCCCGGCTCCGGCTAGGGGGCTGGCGTCCGCCCGCATACCTGACTGTCAGGTTTCGCCGCTGTTCTCTGCTGCCGCGGCGGCCTTCGCCGCTTTCTCCTCGGCCAGCATCTGCGCCCTCGTTTCCGGCGTTTCCAGGCTGACGCGGCCGATCAGGCCGTCGCGGTAATCCTGCAGCAGCGTGAACGCAGCCTTTTCCAGATCCGGTGCACCACCCTTGATGCGGTAGCCGCGGCGGGCGGCGATGTGTTCGATCACCGCCACGCCGTCCATGTCGGCCGTGCAGCCGTAGCGCGCCGCCAGCATCTGCGGATAGCGGGCCTGCAGCAGGTTGCCGAGAAAGGTTGCGACCTCTTCGTCGATGATGGCGTTGCGGCCGATGGCGTGGCTGGCGGCCAGCATCAGCCCGTCGCTCTCGTGCTCGATCTTCGGCCACATCAGGCCGGGCGTGTCGTAGAGCGTGAGTCGCGGATTCAGATGAATGCGCTGGATGCTCTTGGTGATCGCCGGCTCGTCGCCGGTCGCCGCCACCTTCTTCTTCACCAGCGCGTTCATCAGCGTCGATTTGCCGACGTTCGGAATGCCCATGATGATGACGCGCAAGGGTTTCAGGTTGTCGTCGCGGTGCGGCGCCAGCGACTGCGCCAGCGACTGGATGCGTCCCGCGTCGCCCGGCTTGCGCGCCGAAATGGCGACCGCCTTGGTGTTCGGCTGACTGTTGAAGAACTTCAGCCAGGCCGCGGTTACGTCCGGATCGGCCAGGTCTGCCTTGTTCAGCAGCTTCAGGCAGGGCCGGTTCCGGTGCGTGCGGATGGCGTGGATCATCGGATTGCTGCTCGCCTCCGGCAGGCGCGCGTCGAGCACCTCGACCACGACGTCGATCGATTTCATCGCGTCGGTCGCATGCTTGCGCGCGGCGGTCATGTGACCGGGGAACCACTGGATGGACATGTGAGGCGGGCGGGACGGCGGGAAAGGTCGCCATTCTACCGGTCGACGTCGCGCATCGCCCTGAAACACCGGAACCCCTGATGCGGTCGAAGCGGACACTTCACAGGAGACCGCCATGCTCGTCCGCCTCATCTACGCCAGCAAGGTCCGCGACGGCCTCGCTCCCGGCGACATCGACGACATACTCGCCCGTTCGCAGGCGAACAACGCGCGCATCGGCGTCACCGGGGCGCTGTGCTACACCGGTGGCGTGTTCCTGCAGTGCCTGGAGGGCGGAAGACGGGAGGTGAACGAGGTCTATCACCGCATCGTTGGCGACCCGCGCCACCGCGATCCGGCCATTCTCGGCTTCACCGAGGTGACGGCGCGCGACTTCGCCGACTGGGCCATGGGTTACGTCGGCTACACGGCTGACAACCGCGCGCTGTTCCTGAAGTACGGCCCGCGCCCCGAATTCGACCCCTACGCGATGAGCGCCGCATCGGTCGAGGCGCTGCTGCATGAATTGCTGGGCGTCGCGCGCTGGAAGACCGTGCGCGCTGCCGGCTGATGCCGGCAGCAGGCCGCTTCATCCGGCGCATCCTTCGATCGTCGCTCCAAGCAGGCTGGCGCCGGAACCGGCGTCCGCCGCGATCAGCGCTACGCCAAGATCCGCGCGCTTCCAGCCGGCGTCGAGCATGAATTCGTGCTTCAGCGCGAGTCTGGCGTCGCGGTCCGCACTGAACGGGCCCGAGAGCTTGCGCACGACGAAGTCGTGGCGGAGGCGGTGGCCGGCGTTCTCTCCGCGGCTCACGTTCGAGACGAGGTGGCGCTCGTAAAGCGCCAGGTACCCGACCGTGTGTGGCGGCAGGGTCGCCACCGCGCGGACTTCGGCACGATGCCCGCTGGTGTCGAGCGCAAGCTCGACCGGCACGGATTTCTGCGGTGTATGCAGTGCGATCCGTGTACTCACCTGGCCGGCCGATCGCCAGCCGCGGAAATCGTCGCCGGCCAGCCTGACCTGAGGCGTATAGACGACGCTGCCACCCTCCGCCTGCGCCAGGCGTCGCTGGTGCGCGGAATGCGCCGGGTCGGCAAAAGGATCCGTCCAGCCGATGTAGTTCCAGTAATCGACATGAAAGGCCAGCGGCACCACCCGGTGGGCGGCGGCTGCATCGTCCAGCGAGCCCAGCCAGGCCTCGGCCGGCGGGCAGCTGCTGCAGCCCTCCGAGGTATAGAGCTCGATCACAGGCGCCCAGGTGCGGCTCGCCCGGCAGCTTGCGGCATCGGCGCTGGCAGCGGCAAGGCAGGCAGCCAGCGCAAGCAGCAGGGCAGTCGGTTTCATCGCTGTCTCCGGTCAGTTGTTCCTGCAGTGGACCGATGACCGGCGGCTACCCTTACATCGTCGGCCTCAATCGGTGCCGACCGCCGCTCCGTCCGACCGTGGGTCTGCTGCGCCTTCGACGCGGCCATCCGGATACCGCACGATCAGTCCCGCGTGGCCGGCGCTGTCGTCGAAATCGCTGAGCGACTCGATCACATGGCCGCGAGCGGTCAGCTGCTCGAACACCTCGGGGGCGAAGCGCGATTCCAGCTTGAGCGTCTCGCTGGCCGATCCCCATGTGCGGCCGAGCAGCCAGCGCGGTGCCGAAACGGCGTCCTGCACGCTGTCGCCGAACACGAGATGGCGGGTGAACACTGTGGCCTGGAACTGCGGCTGACCGTCGCCACCCATGCTGCCGTACACCACGGTGCGTCCGTCCTTCAGTTGCGCCATCGGCGGGTTCAGCGTGTGGAAGGGCTTGCGGCACGGGTCGAGCGCATTCAGCGCGCCCGCCTGCAGCGAAAAGCTGACACCCCGGTTCTGCCACAGCACGCCGGTATCGCCGGCCACCACGCCGCTGCCGAACTCGTGATAGATGCTCTGGATGAAGCTCACCGCACGACCTTCGCCGTCGACCACGCCGAGCCAGACGGTGTCGCCGGGCGCCGTGTTCACGCGGCCGCCGGCGCGCTCGGGATCGATGCCGTCGGCCAGGGTGTCGAGGCACTCCGGTGACAGCAGCGATTGCGCGTCGACACGCATGCGCGCCGGGTCGGTCAGATAGCGGTCGCGGATGCGGAAGGCCTGACGGGTGGCTTCGACCACGCTGTGGATGTAGTCGACCGATTGCCCGTGCAGCCCCTTCAGATCCAGCCGGTCCAGCTGCCCCAATATCAACAGCGACAGCAGGCCTTGGGTCGGCGGTGGCATGTTGTAGATGCGCCCCAGGCTGTGCTCGAGTACCAGCGGTGTGCGCCACTGTGCGCGGTGCGCCGCGAAATCCGACAGGCGCAGCGGGCTCCCCGCACGCTCCAGCGCCGACGCCATGCGCCGGGCCAGTTCGCCGGTATAGAAATCGGACAGACCCTCGCGCGCGAGCTGAGCCAGCGTATCGGCAAGCCGCAACTGGTAGAGCGTGCTGCCGGCTGCGGGCAACTCGCCGTCGGGCATGAAGTTCAGCGCGAAACCGGGCTGCGGGCCGACTTCAGGTTCCTTCACGCGCAGGCTGCGGGCCAGGTTCTCGGTCACCCTGACGCCGTGCCGCGCGTGGTGTTCGGCGTCGCGCAGCAGGCGCGACAGCGGCAACCGGCCCCCGGCTTCCGCCGCCGCCTGCAGTGCGAGCTGCCAGCCCGACACCGTGCCGGCCACGGTCAGCGCGGCCAGCGGACCGCGGTTCGGAATGCGCTCCCGCACGTCCTGATCGGCGTACCAGGCGCGGCTGGCCAGCGCGGCGGATGCGCCGCAGGCGTCGATCGCGCGCGGCGCTTCGCCCGGCTCGGCGATCAGCCAGAAACCGTCGCCGCCGAGCGCATTCATGTGCGGATAGACGACGGCGATGGTGGCCGCTGCGGCGATCATGGCCTCGATCGCGTTGCCGCCCTCGCGCATGATGTCGCGCGCGGATTCTGCGGCGAGGTGGTGGGGGGCGACGGCGATGCCGCCCGTGTGTGAAGTCATGTCTGGCTCCTGGTTCGGGTGGGCGCGAAGTAACGCCGTGCGCCTCTATGGTGCATCAGTCGCGTCCGCCGTGCATCCTGGACGCTGCAAAGGGGTATAACGCCCTGAATCGGCGGGCAAACGCGCGGCATGTATCTTGCACGTGTCGCTCGAAGCAGCTTGCCCACCTCCGACAACGACGTCCGACATGGCCGATCAGAAAACATTGCGTGCCCGGCTGACCGCTGCCTGGCTACGCCTGAAGAATCCCATCCTGCGCCGGCGTCATTACGCCTATCTGAAAGTCTGGCTCGGACGCCTCGTGCTGTGGGGCGGCGCGGTCGGCGTCGGACTGCTGGCGGTCGGCTTTGCGCAGCTTTCGGACCATGCGGTGCACCTGTTTCGTGACACCACGTCCAGCCACCCTTGGTGGCCCTTCGTGGCGGCACCGCTCGGTGGAGCGCTGTGCGTATGGATCACGCGCCGCTGGTTCGCCGGTGCAGAGGGCAGCGGCATTCCGCAAACCATCGCCGAAATGTCGAGGCCCGAAACGTCGGGCTGGCGCCCGCTGCTGACGCTGCGCATCATCGTCGGTAAGGTGTTCATCGGCGTCGCGGCCGTCGGCAGCGGCTTCTCGCTCGGCCGCGAGGGCCCGACGGTGCAGGTCGGTGCTTCGCTGATGAATGTGCTGCATCGCTGGCTGCCGGGCGCACTGCACATTCCGCGTACCCACATGCTGGTGGCTGGCGGCGCGGCCGGCATTGCCGCCGCCTTCAACACGCCGCTGGCCGGCATCGCTTTCGCGATCGAGGAACTGACGCGCAGCGTCGAAGCACGCATGAGCGGTCTCATCATCACCGCCATCGTGCTCGCCGGCATCGTGTCGCAGACCTTTCTCGGCAAGGCCAGCTATTTCGGACAGATCGTCATCGCCGGCAGCGACCGCGACATGGCGCTGGCCGTTGCGGTCACCGCACTGGTGTGTGGCGTAGCTGGCGGCCTGTTCTCGCGCATGCTCATCATCGGTTCGACCTCGTGGCGAGGGCCGCTGGCCGATCTGCGCGCCCGCCGCCCGGTGCTGTTCGCAGCGGGGTGCGGTCTGCTGGTGGCGGCGCTCGGCTTCGTCAGTGGCGGCCTCAGCTTCGGCAGCGGCTACGCCGAGACCCGCGCACTGCTCGAAGGCAATACCGAGCTTGCGTGGTACTACGGGCCGGTCAAGTTCATCGCCACGCTGATCGCCTACCTGAGCGGCTTGCCGGGCGGCATCTTCGCGCCCAGCCTCGCCATCGGTGCCGGCATCGGCCACGACCTGGCACCGCTGCTCGGTCAGCAGGACGCTCAGGGCCTGCTGCTGGTGCTGTGCATGGCCGGCTTTCTCGCGGCCGTCACGCAGGCGCCGATCACCTCCTTCATCATCGTGATGGAAATGGTCGACGGCTACTCGGTCATCATCGGCCTGATGGCGGTGTCGCTGCTGTCGGCCGGCGTGTCGCGCTTCTTCAGCCAGCCGCTCTATCACACGGTGGCGCGGCACATCATTGCCCGCAATACCGCGCCGCCTCCGTGATCAGCCGCGCGGGAAGGGCATCCAGACGTGGCGGCGGTAGTCGTACATCTGGCAGTCGTTGAGCACGGTCAGGAATTCCTTCAGCGTCAGCTTCACCTTCTTCACGTTGCCGCTGAAGGTCTGTTCCAGTGAAGCCTGCGTCTTGACCAGCCGGTAGAGCGGAATCTTCTTGTCGACGTGGTGGGCGGTGTGCTGGAACACGCGGGCGAACGAGAAATCCAGCCAGGCCGGTACTTCCGTGTGGATGGACCCTTCGACCTGGGCGCGGAAGTAGTTCCACTCGTCACGGTTGTCGTACCACCGTATGGTCGGGTAGGTGTGGTTCTGGATGGTCACGAAGGTCATCACGTAGTTCCACACCAGGAAGGGCAGCCCGACGCACAGCACGAGGTTCCACGCGAACCCGGCCGCGTCGGCGGCGAACAGGTAGGCCATGAACACCTCGAAGGCGAGGAAGCCGAATACGGCGACGAAATCGGCCAGCGCGAC
>Ga0123388_1022053_pt1 | contig 11439 bp, 11 predicted proteins | sample T0HHNO3metaT_FD_89916 | JGI IMG/M metagenome (GOLD analysis project Ga0123388, IMG submission 89916) | Methane-oxidizing artificial microbial communities from Washington, USA to study methane cycling - T0-HHNO3 metaT (Metagenome... | ecosystem: Engineered > Modeled > Simulated communities...
AAAATACCCTTTCAAGGGCCACTCCTGCATCAAATTCAATTGTTTAAACTCTATCAATTCTTTCAATTCCGGTTTAACTCGCACCTTGTTCGCTTGTCCACCCACACCTTTTTGAAACCAGCGTTTGAGGCGTTGCTCGGCTATTCCTGTCACGCGATCAGCCATGTAAATGCCGGCTGCGGCGGTGGCCAAGACATTCGTATCAAGATCGGTAGCCAGAATATTTACAGTCCAATCAGCCGGGACGCTTTCCTTCAAGGTCATCGCCAAAGAATAAGGCTCCTCACCTGTCGAGCAACCTGCGGACCAAACTTTAATCTGTTTAGTCCCGGCATGTTTTTTAAGCAAACCCGGTACAACCGTCTTGCTTAAATATTCAAAGTGGTGATTTTCGCGAAAAAAAGAAGTGAGGTTAGTGGTGACAGCATTAATAAATTCAGTAAACTCAGTATCCGGGTTGTGTTTCAAATAGTGACAATACTGTTTGAAGCTGGTGAAGCCCAGCATGCGGACCCGTTTCGACAATCTCGAATAAAACATGTCAAATTTATCGTCCGGCACCAAGATTCCGGAATATTGGTTGGATATTTTCCTTAGAACATCAAAATCTGCTTGGGTATATTCAAACTCGCGCGCTTTTTCTTTCATTTTGTATATTCGGGTAGTGCCCCATCAAAAGAAGCCGGATGCCGCCTGATCAACTTCCAGCATTTCGGCAATCCCCAACAACTCCGATGCTTCAATAAATTTATCGGAAGGAAAATCGATAGAAATGGATTTCTGCAAGCCAATTGCGGTTTGCTTTAAAATCAATAACAGTTGCAAAGTCGCAGTATCTATCATCGTCACACCGGAAGCATCGATATCGATAGCCTCAAAATTGCTGAGCATCTGCGTCAGGCGTTGGTGGAGAACCGCCACATTTTGAATATTCAGTACCGGCTCCAATACCAAAACCGCTCTCTCACCTTCGGACGTAGATAGCTCAGAAACATCGGCCGGCGATTGACTCAGGTCCATCTCAAGGTTTGACGACACTTCTGTCGGGCTCGCAAGTTCTGCCCGACTATCCGCTGCTGATTCGGCAGCTTCGGCTTTTTGTGAGTCTTGCTTGAAATCTGATCGATGCATCCAAGCCAAAGGATCGTAACCGATCAAACTATCTTCATCTTGTTCCGCCATTACATCATTCTCCCTTCCAAAAAGTCTTTAGCAAGTGCCGTAAAATCTCGTGCGGAACGGCAGCCAGGGCGATATTCAAAAATGGTTTTACCGAAACTGGGGCACTCGGCAAGTAAGGCAGTTTCCCGAATGGTGGTCGCCAAAATCTGCCCTGGGAAGTATTTTTGTATGACACTCAACACCTCCTTTGAAATACGTCTGGTCGGAATATACCTGGACATGACCAGAGAAAATTTATAGGGCCTTTTCAAAGCGCTTTCGAATTTCTTGATGGTTCCCACCAAATGCGACAAGCCTTGTAATGCTAGATAATCACTGGTCATCGGCACCAATATTTCATCGGCGGCAAACAAGGCATTGGCTACCAATACCCCGGAAGAAGGGGGACAATCGATAAAGATAAAATCTTCATCGCGATTGCCATCAAGCAAAGCACTGCGGAGGAGATCTCCGCGTCTGGCCCCACCATCCGTCAATTGCTCAATTTCCTGCAATCTAGGGCCGGCAACCACCAAATTCAGATTCTTTCTAACCGGAATTAATTGCTCCTCGAGACTTACTCCTTCCAACAAAACCTTATCAATCCCGCTCTTTTGCGGATCTACCCAACCTAGCGAAACGGCCAAATGACTCTGTGGGTCAAAGTCTATCACCGTAATTTTCTTACCCAGTTTAGCCAGCGCGTGAGTCAAATTGACCGAAGTTGTGGTTTTTCCTACCCCGCCTTTCTGATTAAGGACCGCTACAATCCTCGCGCTCATTTACCCTCTGACATAGCAGCAAGCCCGGCAATATCGACAAACTCCTCCGGATTTAAAAGCTTATCGACATCCAATAACATCACCATATTTTTCTTGCCGACGAACATGCCGCGCATATATTGAGTATTGATTCTCGAACCCAAATTCGGCGCTTCTTTTATATCGGACAGCTTAATATCCAACACATCCGATACCGCATCGGCGACGATTCCCATCACCGAAGCACCCGAAGCAGTATTGACACTCATCACAATAACGACCGTCACCGGCGTATATTCAACTTTTTGCATCTGAAAACGTTCGCGCAGATCGACAATCGGCACAATGGAACCGCGCAAATTCAACGCACCTTTAACAAAATCAGGCGTATTGGGAATTTTTCTAATCGGCTCCCAGCCTCTGATTTCTTGGACTTTCAAAATTTCGATGCCATATGCTTCGCCTTCTAACTCGAAAGTTAGAAATTGCTCAACGTGCTGATTGGATTCTAAATCGGCTGTCATGGCGGCTATTCCCTATCTAATGGTTTGGTCAATCAAGCAACTCCGCTAAAAATCCTGCCATTCGTCGTCGGCTTGCGAGGTTTGCTTAAAACTACTCGGCTGACGAACCGGTTGCGATGGTGCCGCTCTATTGGCCTCTGCACGAACGACGCTGGAACTATCGGCATGATGAGCAACTTTTTGCTGCCCGGATTTTTTTTCTGTTTTGAAAAACGCCAACATTTCGACCATATTCGTCGACAAGTCGCTCATTGAAACACTGGCGGCGGATGCTTCTTCGGCTAAGGCCGCGTTTTGTTGGGTAATTTCGTCCATTTGCGCTACTGCCTGATTCACTTGGCCTATTCCCGCAGATTGCTCGACACTTGCGTCGGCAATCTGCGCGACAATATCCCCTACCTTTTGCACACCAGCCACAATTTCGTTCAAAGCTTTACCGGTTTCGTTCACAAACTCGGTGCCAGCTCTGACTTTTTGCACACTGGTTTGAATAAGCTCTTTACTCTCCCGGGCCGCAGTGGCACTGCGTTGTGCCAGATTTCTGACCTCTGTGGCAACGACTGAAAAGCCCCTACCTTGCTCGCCTGCTCTAGCTGCTTCCACTGACGCATTCAAGGCCAACAAATTGGTTTGGAAGGCAATTTCATCAATCACGCTAATGATATCGGCAATCTTATTACTGCTCTCGTTGATTTCCTGCATGGCGGAAACGGCCGCCTTGACGACATTCCCACCTTTTTCAGCCAACTCTCTGGCGTTATTAGCTACTGCATTGGCTTGCTGGGCATTATCGGCATTATTTTTCACAGTGCTGGTCAGTTCCTCCATGCTGGCGGCAGTTTCCTGCAAATTCGCGGCCTGTTGTTCGGCGCGTTGCGACAAATTGTTGTTACCGCTGGCAATTTCTTGGGATGAGTTATTAATAAAATGGGCGGACTCGCTAACTTGACCGAAAATCTCGTTCAGTTTATCGATAGTGGTATTAATATCGTTCTTACAGTTTAAATATACGCCTTGGTAATCACTGGTGATTCGATTGGTCAAATCCCCGGAGGCCATACTTTGCATGGTACTGCCAACATCTCTGAAGACGTTTTCGATCACATCGGTTAGTTCGTTGATGCCTTCGCTAAGCGTTTCGAAAAAGCCTTGTTTATCGACCATCTCGATCCGGCTGGACAATTCACCGGCCTTGACCGCCTCCACTATGCTGGCAATTTCCTGCTCGATTTTTACTTCATGCGTTCTATCCAACCATTCGACCACGATGCCGATACGCTCGTTTTCGTCGTTATTAACCGGATTGGCAACAATATTCATGTGTCGACCGCCAATCACTAACGCCGAACTAAACGTGCTGGATAGATTTGCCAAAAGGCCGCGTTGGTGGCTGGGTTTTTTATGGAATTGATCGATATTCGCGCCCATCAGCTTGCTGGCATTGAAGTCAGGCAATTGTTTACGAATGTCCGCTTCGGCATTTTGAAACATTTCCGCCACGGTCTTATTCATATAAATGATGTCTAAATCATTGTTAGCCACCATGACACAGGACTGCACATTGTCGAGCGCTTGTTTAATCCGCATCGCTTCTGATGCTACTTGTTTGGAATATGCCAAATCAGAATTCAATTTAACCTGCATGCCGTATAAAGCCCGATAGAAATCGCCGATCTCATCACTACGGTCCAAATCTATCGTATTCCGGAATTGCTCATCCGCCATCCGATAGGAAATACTAATCGACTTCTCTAAAGCCTTGACGACATTACGAATCACAGAGTATCCCAATATTGAGGCAAATCCCGCCAAGCCCAAAAACAGGAACATCTCCGGGTACTTTTGTTCCATGTAATGGTCGTAAATGGAATTGATCGTCGGCAACAAAAAGATCAGGTAGATAATCCCGACTTTTTTCCACAGGCCCAATTCCAATAATTTCTTGATTACCGCACTAATTCCCTTGGGCCTTATTGTGGCTTTATTGGCATTCAGTTTTTCATATAAGGATTCTGCCTGCTGAATTTGCTCCCGGGATGGCGCGTAACGAACCGACAGGTATTCCTGTACTTTGCCATTCTTGAACACCGGTGTAACGTTTGCCTCTACCCAGTAATAATCTCCGGTCTTGGTCCTATTTTTAACGGGTGCGGTCCAAGGGCGTCCAGCCTTCAAACAAGTCCATAAATCTTCAAATGCTGCCGGCGGCATGTCAGGATGGCGAACCATATTATGATTAGCCCCCACAAGCTCATCCTTGCTAAAGCCGCTGATTTCGATAAAAGCGTCGTTTGCATAGGTAATAATGCCTTTCAAATTGGTGCGCGTGACCAAAATGGTGCCTGGCTTCATTAAGACTTCACGATCGGTCACAGGGTGATTGAGTTTCATTGCATATCCTCCGTTACAACCCAGCCATAAACAGCTCTTTTTTCAACTTTCATCTTCACCATCCAGGCCATCAAGTTTTAATAATTTATCTACATCCAACAGCATCACCATTCGGCCGTTTACTGAAACCAGGCCATTGATAAATTCAGTACTGACTTTTGCACCAAAATTCGGCGCGCTTTGGATACTTTTTTTATTCACATCGACAACATCTGAAACAGAATCCACCACAACCCCGATGATCCTGGTTTTATCGGCCATACGCGCTTGCAAAACCACAACTACCGTCAGAGGCGAATAGTCACTGTGTCCCAGTTGAAAGCGCTCACGTAAGTCGATGATAGGCACAATCGCGCCGCGAAGATTGACTACGCCTTTTTCATAAGCAGGCACATTAGGAATTCGCGATACCGGTTCCCAACTGCGAATTTCCTGAACTCTTAGAATATCTACACCATATTCTTCCTGGCCCAAGGTAAAGCTTAAAAACTGCAAACTAGTGTCCAACCGCTTTGCATCTTGCTGGTCTGTAATGCTGTGTTCGATTATTTCCGACATGACACGCTTTAGATTAGGTTTATTGATTGGACAAACGCACGAGACCGGGGATATCAAGAATCAGGGCCACGGAACCATCACCCAGAATAGTTGCACCAGATACACCTTCAATCCGTCGATAATTCGCTTCCAGCGACTTGATCACCACTTGCTGTTGCCCAAGTAAATCATCTACGAACAATCCGCAACGCAAACCTTGCCCTTCGACAACTACAATTAAACCTTCGGTTAGCTTGGTGGTTTTCGCGGTGGGTACGTTAAAAATTTGATGCATTCTGATAATCGGCAGATATTGGCCGCGTAACAGGAAAGTTTCCCCTTTGCCCGCCACTCGATTGAGCCTGTCTTCCTTGACATGGAGTGACTCGATAATAGAGCCCAACGGTAAGATGTAGGTTTCGTCGCCTACCGCAATCGACTGACCATCCAGGATAGCCAGCGTAAGCGGGAGGTGAATGGAAATGGTAGATCCTTTGCCCAACTCGGAAAGGATTTCTATGTTGCCGCCCAAGGCCTGGATATTACGTCGTACCACATCCATGCCTACGCCGCGACCGGAAATATCGGTAAGCTTTTCGGCCGTAGAAAACCCGGGCATAAAAATCAGCTCGTATGTTTGCTTATCGCTTAAGATTGCATCGGGATCGATCAAACCCTTTTCAATTGCCTTGGCCCGTAATTTATCTTTGTCGAGGCCTTTACCATCGTCAGTCACTTCAATCACGATATTGCCGCCGCGATGATAGGCCTCAAGGGTCACCGTACCCGTTTCGGGCTTTCCGGCCGCCAGCCTGACATCCGGCATTTCAATGCCATGATCCAGGCTGTTTCTGACTAAATGAACCAGAGGATCGCTGAGCAATTCGACAACTGTCTTATCCACTTCGGTGTTTTCACCCACCAATTTAAGTTCGATTTTTTTGCCGAGTTTGCTGCTGATGTCATGCGCCAATCGCGGGAAACGGCTAAACACGAAACTGATAGGCAGCATGCGAATGTTCATCACGCTTTCTTGCAGCTCGCGGGTATGTCGCTCTAACTGGGAAAGACCGTTTTTCAATTGATCCAATTTATTAAGTTCAAAATGTTCACCTAACAAACTGAGCATGGATTGCGTAATGACCAACTCCCCGACCATGTTGATCAAGGTATCGATTTTACTAGTATCCACACGAATGGAACTTGAACCTTTCGGTGCGGCTTTTGCGTCCTCTTTTTTACCGTTTTTACGGTCTACCGCATTAGCCTCGGATTCTTCGGTACTTGTAAACTCAGCGCTTATTTCTCTAGCAACGCTATTTGTAACGGGTTTTATCGCTATGTCTGCTGACACCTCGGCTTGTGTAGAACTTGTGGACGTTTTGTAGATCGGTTGTTTAGCCAAATCGCAATCGTCCTCAACCCAATCGAAAATCTCGTCGATTTCCGTTTCCGGGATATCGCCCGACACCTCCAACTTCCACGACAAATGACACTCTTCAGGATCCAAATCGTAAAGATTCGGCACGCCTTGCAAGTCTGCGGTTGTGGTCAACTTCCCCAGCGACGCTAATTCCCTAAACATCCGCACCGGCTCGTTGCCGGTCTTCAATAGATGTAAGTGCGGACTGAATGCGATAACCCAACCCGCTATTTGCTTAACATCATCAGCAGACAGAACCTCAGAGGCTTTTGCTGTCTGTTTTCCAGCCGAGGGAATGTTCGGAACAGCGTTATTCAGTTCGCTATCCAAGGCTAATTTATGCTCAGCCACATCGGATTGGTCTACTTCACTGCCGTTTTGTATCGATTGCAGCATATCTCTCAGGCAATCGACTGACCCCAACAACACATCAACCGCGGGTTGGGTGATTTTTCTACGGCCGTCGCGCATTTCATCGAGCAAGGTCTCCATGACATGGGTAAAGTCGGAAACCGCGGTAAAACCGAAAGTCCCGCTACCGCCTTTTATAGAATGCGCGGCGCGGAAAATGGTGTTGATGTCTTCGACGTTAACATCCCCCAAATCAAGATTGAGCAACCCCGATTCCATCGCGTCAAGCCCTTCGAAACTTTCTTCGAAAAAAACCTGATGAAATTGCGCCATATCGATTGACATAGAATTACCCGGTGCCGATGTCTCTGAAGAGGCGGATATTTAGCCCATCACTTTTTTGATCGTTTTCAAGAGCTGGTCTGGATTGAATGGCTTCACTATCCAGCCGGTTGCACCGGCATCTTTGCCCTGCTGCTTTTTATCCGTTCCCGCCTCAGTGGTTAGCATCAACATTGGCGTAAACTTGTAGTTGGGCAAAGCGCGTAAGTCTCTAATCAACTCAATTCCGTCCTTGTTTGGCATATTCACATCGGTAACCACGCAATCGAAAGCTTGCGCTTTGGCTTTGTTCAAGGCATCCGCTCCATCAACAGCTTCCACCACGTTATAACCCGCGCCTTTTAAGGTAAACGCCACCATCTGCCTCATTGATGCGGAATCGTCTACAGCAAGAATTGTTGCCACAATTTTCTCCTCCAAATTTATCGAACATAATTTAAAACTGTTAAACCCGTGCAAACTGCGATTGCCAGTTCACCTGATTAGAATTTTACATTGCTGTGATTGTAGCTAAGCTCCGTTAAGATTGTAGTTAGAGAAAGCTGATCTTGCCGAAAAACACTCATTTTAAAAATCTAAGACACTTCATTGCCGAGATCGCCATTTTGGCGAACATCTGCAAACACTCACATTGCGATTGTGGTTTAACTCGCATAACTTTGTTAAATCCTGTGCTATCTTCAAATTCGATTTTGACGAGCCACCGCTTCCCCGTTCGCGCAGTAGAAATGCACTTCTCGTAGGTCGGAGCGGCAAATAACAGCAACAGAGTTTGAGTTCATTTCCGCCCAACCACGTGAGTCACAATCCAATAAATTATGCAAAAATTATTCACCGAAACATCTAAAGGATTCACGCTGGTCGAGCTGATGGTGACCATCGCTATCGCCGGCATTCTGGTGGGTATTGCAATTCCAAACTTCACTTCGATTATCAGCAACAACCGTTTAACCACATCAGCCAACGAATTGGTCACAGCATTGAATTTGGCTCGAAGCGAAGCGGTAAAACGTGGCAGATCGGTGACTGTGCGCAAAGTTGACGACAAATCATCGACTAACGTCGGTCAAACTGCGTGGGCCTCAGCTAATTGGGAGCAAGGTTGGGATGTTTTCACGGACGCAAATGGCAATGGAGAGTTCGACACTGGAAACGATGTGCTTCTCAAGACTTATGCAGCGTTAACACCGTCCTATACCTTACGCGGAAATAATTTCAGCAACTTCATTCGATTTACTCCATCCGGGCAAAGCAATAACAATGGCAGCTTTGTGATTTGTAACAACAGCGACGGTAACAACACGCCGGAAGCAAACACTTCCCGATTAATTATTGTCAACTCCATAGGTCGAGTGCGCATGGGCCTAGATGCCAACAATGACGGCATACCCAACACTGACACAGTAGCGAGCACCGCCTCGAATATTACATCTTGCTTACCCCCATTTTAGTCACCCATGAAAACAGCCAACGGTTTCACGTTAATAGAAGTCTTGATCGCAGTGGTGATACTTGCCTTGGGTTTGCTCGGCCTGGCTGGCTTGCAATCCACAAGCCTACGAAACAATCAAAGTGCATATTTTCGCTCACAGGCCACTTTGCTTGCTTACGATATAGCTGACCGAGTACGAGCAAATGCAGTGGGTAACTACAACAATCAAGCAGAAACCAATAACGATTGCTTGACGAACACTTGCACACCAGCACAAATGGCTGGTTACGATTTAAAACAATGGAACGACCAGTTAAGAAATCAATTACCTAGCGGCGAAGGTGTAGTGTGTAAGGACAAAACCCCGGGGGACGGAAATTCAAAATCCGCTCATAACTGCGACGGGATCGGCGATGCGTATGCGGTAAAAATTTGGTGGGATGACGACCACGATGGGGCTGCGACGCAACGGTTTGTAATGAGTTTTCAGCCATGAAAAAAAATCAGATCCATTTCCTGCAAACAGGCATGACTCTCATAGAAATTATGATTGCGCTGCTTCTTGGCGCATTCCTATTAGGCGGAGTAATTAAGATTTTCGTTAACGCAAAGCAGACTTACGGGATGCAGGAAGGTTTGTCCCGGTTACAAGAAAACAGCCGTTATGCGTTGGAAATACTCAGCAAAGACTTACGTTTAAGCGGTTTTCAAGGCTGTATTTCCATCACCGATTTAACACCCACCAATACGGCTGCCGCGCCGATTATTGCACCAACGCCCACCTCTGTTATCGTCGGCTACAACGGCAGTGAGGCATCTCCGGCCACGGCTACTTGGTCCCCAGCCTTACCGACGGCCTTGTCAGGTTTAACCACTCCGATTACCCCTGGCACCGATGTAATAACGGTGGTTTACGGTGAAAGTTGCGGCGGTTATTTGTCAGCAGATATGGCAAGCGCAACCTCGGATATACAAATTTCCAGTTCCAATACCTGCGGCATAGCTGATGGTGATCCGGTTTTAATATCCAGCTGTAGCAACGCCGACCTTTTCCGGGCCACCACAGGCACTACCTCGACACTTATTAAGCACAATGCGGTGTCTTTGCCGGCAACTTGCGCTTCCCCACCGTGCTACAAAACCAGCTCGGAAGTCTTTGCGTACCGCGCATACAGCTATTTCATCCGCCCAGGCGCAAGCGGCGAACCGGCTCTTTGGCGATACGACAACACCAAAGCCGCAAGTGCCGCCAATCCTGTTGAAATATTGGATGGCATAGAAAACCTGCAAATTCTCTATGGCGAAGATACCGATGCCGACGGTGTAGCCAACCAATATAAAACCGCAGCTAACGTCACCGATATCACCGATGTCGCCAGCGTGCGTATCTCACTCTTGGCGCGCACCAGCGAGAATCTAGCCTCGCAAACCCTCACTTACGATTACAACGGGAACACAGGCATCAACCCCGGCGACCGGCGAATTCGCCGCGTGTTCAACGCGACGCTTGCAGTGCGTAATCGGTTGCAATAGGTGGCACCATGAATAATTCGAAAATAAAACAAACTGGTGCGGTGCTAATCGTCAGCTTAATCATGCTGATGCTTCTGACGATCATTGGCGTGACGGGCACCAATGTCACCAGTCTGGAAGAAAAAATGGCCGGCAATATGCGTGACCGTAATCTTGCCTTTCAAGCGGCGGAGTCCGCCTTGCAAGCCGGGGAAACTTGGCTAAATACACATACCTATACCTGCAGCAAAGCCGCCGGCAGATTCAATCCACGCGATAAAGATTGCAACACAGCTACTGCGGAAACCTTGGAAGTTTGGGACAGCATAAGTTGGGACGACAATGATTCGGTACTTTACACAGGCGTTTTGTCAAACCTCAGCGCTAATCCCCGTTACATAATTGAAGATTTGGGCTGCTTACCCGCACCTGCGGCATGTCCCGGCACACATAACTATCGAATTACCGCCAGAGCAACCGGCGGCACAGCAGACACTATCGTCATGCTCCAGTCTATTTACCAAATTTAGTTAGTCATACTGACTATTTATATGCAAACAGAAACACGCAGAGGGCAAAATCATGAAAACTAAGCAACGCCAAGTAAAAGCCTATTTTTTGCTGATTCTGTCTCAGACATTGCTAGCAAGCTTCAACGCTTCGGCAGGTATTTCTCAACAACCCTTATTTCTAACCTCGAGCGTTCCACCTATTGTCATGCTGACCATGGGTCGCGACCACAAGCTCTATTACGAAGCCTATAACGATGCTTCTGACCTTAACGGCGATGGGTTAATTGACGTTGGCTATAAACCAAGCATCGACTACTTCGGGTATTTTGACTCGCATCGTTGTTACGATTACGCGGACAGCGACGGAGGATACTTTACACCGAAAGCAAAAACACCATCAGCTACTGATAAAACCTGTTCATCGGTGGACGGCGACTGGAGCGGTGATTTTCTTAACTACATTACAACCGCGCGTATTGACGCTCTCCGCAAG
>Ga0123388_1081676_pt1 | contig 11415 bp, 6 predicted proteins | sample T0HHNO3metaT_FD_89916 | JGI IMG/M metagenome (GOLD analysis project Ga0123388, IMG submission 89916) | Methane-oxidizing artificial microbial communities from Washington, USA to study methane cycling - T0-HHNO3 metaT (Metagenome... | ecosystem: Engineered > Modeled > Simulated communities...
GCTGCATTGCATCCGACACCGTGCCCGTCATTCCACCCTCGCCGATGTCCGATCCCAGCAGCACATGGCCTATGTGCAGCGCGGGCGAGGTGGCGGCGCCGGTTTCGCCGATCCATGCCTGCAGGTCATCGGCGACCGCACGCGAAATGCAGACGATGTAATCGCAGTGCAGGATCAAGAAGCGCAGCCACTTCTCGAACACGGCCTGCATGAAGTCCACGCAGTAATGCGGGAAGCGCAGCGGGATCAGGTCGTAGAGCACCGCGCCCACCTTGGCGCCCGCCAGGTGCATGGACTCGATCGTGCCGGCAAACCTCTCGGGATGTTCCCAGGCCGAATCCAGCAACAGCAGATGGTCGCTGCTCTTGAACCCGACATGCTCGGCATGCTGCGCAGGCGCCATGCCGAGCTGCCGGACTGCATAGTCCCACGCATCGCTGAATCGTCCGTCCGGGGCGTGCGCCACCGGAACGCAATCCCAGCCATGGCCGGCACCATCGCTGAGCAGGGAGCGGGTCAGGTTGCGCACGACCCGGTGTATGCCGGTGCCGTAGTCGACCCGCACCACCTCGCTGAGATCGACCATCAGTCGTCGCGCCGCTGCTGCCGGCGTGTTGACCGCGTCGGCAGGGCCTGGGCCGTGCTCAGTACTGGTAGCCGCTTCATTCTTGCGGGCGAATTTGCGCACCGCGTCCGCGTACGCCGTGGCAACATGCTGCGCCAGATGCACGGTGGCCATGTGGTGCTTGGCCGACATGCCCAGCACGGCCCTCTTCAATGGATCGATGCGCAGCGACAACAGCGCCTGCGCCAGCTCTGCTGGGGTGGGATCGGCCGCGATCCTGAGCACGGTTTCGGCGGGCAGTTCATGGAATGACCCATAGTCGTTGACCACCATCGGCAGGCCATGGGACATGCAATCGTGGACCGCCTTGGAGGTTTCCCCCCTGCTCCGGGTCCGCAGTTGCACGGCGCAATCAGCCGCCACCAGGTAATCACGGTAAGCCTCGCTGGAAACGAATCCGGTGATCGAGATGCGTGCGTTGTCGGGTATGTCCGCGATCTTCCGGGTGAGCATGAGCCCGTACTCGCCCCCGTCGTTCTGGCCCACGAATACCACGTGCAGCAGCGGGTCAGCGCACAGGTGCGGCTCGGACAATGCCTCCAGCAGCACATGGTTCAACTTGGTATCGGCCAGGAATCCGAGCGAGATCACCACGAAGTCTTCCGCAGAGAAACCGAGCCTGCTCCTGACCGCCTGCCTTTCCTCCGGGCTGATGTTGTCCACCGCGGGCTGTGGCATGGGGACGGTTTGCCAGTTCCTTTGTTGCAGGTCCTGATAGAACGCATCCCGCAGGTCTGCCGCGTGCTCGGAATGCACCAGCACGCCGGTGGCGCGCTCGATGATGCGGCGCGATGCGGGGTAATGCTTGGCTACTTCCCAGTGCCCTTTGAGCAACAGCTCGTCGTGGGCTTCATCGCCGTGCGAGCGAACCAGTTCCTGGCCGAACAAGCCCGGATGGCCCTCGTGCAGATCCATGTGCGCCAGCATCGAGCTGAGATAGAAGTCGTGCAGGACCACGATACCCGGCACCCGGTCCAGCAAATCGACCATGTGGCTGTGGAAGGGCGAATTCCCGAACTGGTAGATGACTTCGTCGTATCGGTCGCGGTTGGCTTGGAGCTCGCTGAAATGATGGACGCCGTAACGCGTCTTCAGCGAATCCAGGTCGCCCAGGTCGGCGCTCGTATACAGGTCGATGTCGAACTGCCCGGCAAGCGCAGGCAACAGGATGGCGACGTACTCCGCGATACCGGTCATTTCCGGAGGCAGCGGGGTCACCATCGCGATGCGCGGCTTGTTCGGCTTGTTCGGCTTGTTCGGCTTGTTCGGATCGTTGGCCATAGGATTCAGGCCGTCGCCTTCGAAACTCACGCCAGCAACCGTGCGACGAGGTCGGTGCTCACTTCGCGCCAGGTCCTGGTGACGATGCTGCCCTGCCCGGGGCGGAGGAACCCGTCCTTCAGTCCGTCGCGTATCAGCCCGGCCAGGGTCTGGTGATCGCCCACGGGGAAATAGGACGCCGCGTCGCCCGCGATTTCCCTGAAAACGGCAATGTCGCTGAGCAGCAGGGGCACACCCTTGGAACCGGCCTCGACGATCGGCAGGCCATAACCTTCGGAAATGGAAGCCTGGACCAGCGCGGCGGCGTGCTGCAGCAGGTGGTCGATGTCGCCATCTTCCAGTCCCTCCAGCCAGAACAGCCGGCGCCCGGCTTGCGGATGCTGGCGCAGGCGCACAGCCAGTGAATCGACGTTCCAGCCCTGCTTGCCGACGATGACCAGCGCGCAGTCGATGCCAGCCTTCCACAGGTGCTCGAACGACGCCAGCACCGATGCGTAATCCTTGCGAGGTTCCATGGTGCCTATGCAAAGCAGCGTGGGAACGCCCGCGAGCGCTTGGGTAATCCGGACCGTGTCCTCGGCAACTGCGCCGACCTGCCCGGATTCCAGGTCGCTGCCCAGGTGGACGCTGCGGGTCCACGGCCGCCGCTCGAAGCCCCCGTGGCGGTCCATGAACGCCTCAAGGTCCGCGCGGGTGGCCTCCGAGATGCAGACAAAGCCGTCGGCGCCGGCGATCGCGTGCGCCAACCAGTGCGCGTATGAGGGCGGCATCCCGGGATGGCAGGTCTCCGGAAACAGCATCGGGATCAGGTCATACACCATCCACACCACCTCGCCGCCGTGCCTGTGGACGTCGGCATGGAGCGCATCGAATCGTTCCGGGCTCCACCACGAAGAATCCAGCATGAAGACCAGGTCGTTGGCCTGGGCGACGACCGGTGCATCCGCTGATGCGCGCTCCGGCAGTCCCAGGCGCGCGTGCGCAAAGGCATCGGCATGGTGGATGCCGCCGCCTTCGCTCCAGCAGAACGGGTGCAGTTCGAAATCCTGCGCCGCGGCAAGCGCCTGCAGGCCGGTGCAGAAGTTGCGGACGACGCGCTGGATGCCGCTGCGTGCATCCATGCGGATGACCTCGCTGATATCCACCAGGATGCGCCGCCGGCCCCTGGCTGCGGAGGTGCGAAGACTGGATTCAAGGGCACCCAGGTCCGCAGGCGACGCCCATAGCAGATCAGCCCAGACGCCGATGTCCGTCTGCGTGACCGGAAGCTTTTGCGAACCGCACGCGAATGGCGTTGTGGTCGCCGATCCGGCAAGGTCGGACAGCGCATCGAATGCCTCACCGGCACAGCGGTCCCAGGTGAACGAGCGAGCGTGCTCGATCGCGCCATGGCTCAGTACCTCACGGAACGCAGGCTGGTCCAGGGATGCGGCAAGGATCGCAACGGTTGCTTCTTCATCGCGCGGATCAAAAAGGCAGCGCGGATCGTGAACGACCTCCGGCAGGCTTCCCAGGTTGGACGAAATCACCGGGGCGCCGAACGCCATTGCTTCGAGTACCGGCAGGCCGAAGCCTTCGTACAGCGATGGAAAGAAGAAGACCGCGCACCGGTGATACAGGGTGGCCAGCGTGTCGTCGTCGACCTTACCCAGGATGCGTACACGGCTGGCAATTTGACGCAAGCGGCCCGCCAGTGCCTGACTGACATCATCACCCACCTGGGTCAGCACGAGGAGATGGTGGTCGCGCAGGTGCCGTGGCAGGGCGGCAAAGGCCTCCAGCGTGCCGAGGGTATTTTTCCGCCAGTCTCCGTTTCCCACCATCAGCACGAAGGGCTCCCTGATCTCCAGCCGCGCCAGGATCTCGTCATGGAACCGCACGCCGCTGACCGAGGCGGCCAACAACGATTCGTCGAGCCCTGCGCCGATGACATGGATACGCTCGGAAGGAATATCCAGGTAGTGCATCAGGTCGTCACGCGTTGCCTGGGAGATGGCCAGGAACAGGTCGAACTTGCGGAAAGAGTCGCACTTGCGCGGATACCACTGGCTGACAAAACTTCCCGCCGGCATATAGCGCTCGGGAAATACCAGCGGTATCAGGTCATAGGCGATAACTGCGGAGGGAATCGCCGAAGGCCGGCTCCAGCGCAGGTCGGTCGCATAGTTGGTGCCGGCTTCGAAATGCGTCGTCTGCACCACCACGTCAGGGCCAAGCGCTTCAAAAAACCGTCCACGCAGCGTGGCCGCGGCCGCCACCCGCGCAGGCTCCAGATCGGTGACCGCCGAGCTCGGATACGTGTACACCACGGTGGGCGCTGCAATCCGTTGGCGGCGCAGACGGCTACGCGCATCCTGCAGGCGCGAGGGATCGGTGCCGTCCAGCGCGATCTGCGATTCGCTGCCAAGGCTGCCTGCCATCCGCACCATGGCACCGACCAGGTTTTCAGAATAACGGCCGATCCCGCGATCGCGCGAATCGGTCATGCAAGCCTGCAGGTCGTAGGCGATGCGCATAGTGTCGTTCCCTCGCCGATTGCCGATGTTCGCCAGCTCAGCCCTGCAGGCGACGAAGATCGGCATCCACCATCATGGTGATCAGCTGTTGCAGCGACGTCCTTGGCTTCCAGCCCAGCCTGGCGATGGCCTTGGCCGGATTGCCCAGCAACACGTCCACTTCCGCCGGACGGAAGAACTGGGGATCGATCACCAGGTGATCCTCGGTATTCAGGCCGACGTGGCCGAAGGCGATCTCGACCATGTCGCGCACTGTGGTGGTCAGTCCGGTGGCGACGACATAGTCATCCGCCTCCGGCTGCTGGGTCATCAACCACATTGCTTCCACGTAGTCGCCTGCGAAACCCCAGTCGCGCTTGGAATCGATGTTGCCAAGGCGCAATTCCTTCTGCCGGCCGAGCTTGATGCGGGCCACCGCGTCGGTGACCTTGCGGGTGACGAACTCGATGCCCCGCAGCGGCGACTCGTGGTTGAACAGGATGCCGCTGGAAGCGTGCAGGCCGAAGCTTTCGCGGTAGTTCACGGTCGCCCAGTGGCCCATCAGCTTGGCCACGCCATAGGGACTGCGCGGATAGAACGGCGTGGTCTCGTCCTGCATGTCCGCCTGGATCAGACCAAACATCTCGCTGGTGGATGCCTGGTAGAAATGCGCCTTGGGATTGACGATGCGAACCGCTTCCAGGACGTTGATCACGCCGACGCCGTCGACCTGTGCGGTCAGGAGGGGCTGCTGCCACGAGGTGCCGACGAAGCTCTGCGCACCGAGGTTGTAGACCTCGTCGGCCTTGGAAATGTCCATGGCCCGGATCAGCGAGGAGAGGTCGGTAAGATCGCCATCGACCAGTTTCACTTCGTTCTCGATGCCCAGTTCGCGCAGGCGCCACAGCGTGTCGGTGCTGCGCCGGGCCAGCACGCCGTGGACGCTGTAGCCTTTTTCGAGCAGCAGCTTCGACAGGTAGGCGCCGTCCTGTCCGGTGACGCCGGTGATAAGTGCGTTCTTGTTATTGCTCATATTGCTTTCCTTGCGGTATCCAGGATGTCTGAAAGGGTGGTTTCGAACGGCACCTGCGGTCGCCATCCGGTGTCTTGGGTCAGCAGGGCCGCGTCGGCGACCATGCGCCGCTGTTCGGCGGGCCGGAGCTTGGCCGGATCCTGATGGATCCGCGGCGCGATGCCAGCGAGCCGGCACATCTCGGTGAGCAAGTCGCGAACCCTGCGCTCGATGCCCGACGCGACCAGGTAGATGCGTCCGGCCTGGCCCGCGCGGAACATCGCATCGTAGGCAGCCACGATGTCGCGCACGTCGGTGAAGTCGCGGGTGGTGTCGATATCGCCGGCCTCGATGACCAGGGCCTGGCGGCCCGCTTCGATCAGCGCCACCTGCCTGGCCAGCGCGGGCAGCACGAAGCGCGGATCCTGGTCGGGGCCAACATGATTGAACGGGCGGGCAACGATGGCCTGCAGGCCTTCGGTGCGACCCCACTGCAGGCAAAGCTGTTCGGCGGCAAGCTTGCTGACCGCATACGGGCTGCGCGGCTCGGGCGTGCGTGATTCGTCCACCGGCAAAGCTTCTTCGGGCACCCGACCGTACACGTCGCCCGAACTGACATAGACCAGGCGCCCGGCGAAACCGCAGCCGCTCAAGGCCTGTAGCAGGTTCAAGGTGCCGATCAGGTTGATGTCCAGGGTCTCGCGCGGGTCTTCGAACGAGCGCGGCACGAAACTCTGGGCAGCCAGGTGCAGGACCGCGGTGGGTCGCACTTCCTCGACCAGCCGCCGCACCGCCGCTGCATCGCGGATGTCCCATCCCGCCGGCGTGGTGGCGAGTGCCATGCCGGAGAAGCCGCCGTTGCGGAGCGACCTTTCCACATGCTTGCCAACGAAGCCATTGGCTCCGGTCAGCAGGAGCGTGCCGCCGGCCGTAGCCACTGCCCCCGGAATCACGACACCTTCCGGGCCGCGACGGCGCTTTCGCTGGAAACCTGGGAGGTCTCGTTCACGCTCTCGCCGAGGCTCGCATCGTGTCCGGACAGCCGCTCCAGGCGCTCGGCCAGCAGGCGGATCACCGGGACCACATCCGGGGCCGCTTCGACCCGCGCGGCCAGCGCGTCGAGGTCGTGACCCAGCGCTTCTACCTGCGGCCGGACGACGCTCAGGTCGTCAAGGCGCGCAGACAGCACCCCCACCTGCTCGGCAAACAACTGCCAGCGGTCGGCGATGTCGCCGAATTGATCTAGACGGGCGCCAAGCACCAACGCTTCCTGCTGTCTGGCCAGGTTCTCGGCCTGTGCGTGGGCAAGCGCGATTTCCTGCGTGGACACCTGCGCACGCAGTTGCTGCAACTGGGAGGAAAAAGTCTCGGCGGCTGCACGCCCGCGTTCGCGCTCGACCTGCAGAGAAACATCGTGCGTGGCCAGGGCTGCCTCGAGCCGCGAGAAGCGCTGCTCCAGCTGTTGGGCCTGCAGATTGACTACACGACCCAGTTCCTGAGCTTCACGGGCCTGTGCGGCGTCCAGGACCGATTGGCGGTCGGACAACCGCGAAAGTCGGGCCAGGGACTGCAACCAGCCCAGCACGGCGCCCACCACCGGCTTCCGGCGCCATTTCTGCAGCAGGAAGGGTGCCAGCAGGCCGTCCACGTGGACGCCTGCTTTTTCCCCTTCTGGCGACCAGCGTAGCGCAGCGAGTACTTCCACCTTGCTCAGGCGACCATCGCGCAGACGCTCCAGGAAATGGACGACCCCGGTTTCGTCAGGGCCACGCCTCAGCAGTGCCCGATATGCGTTCTCGATGAAGTCCCGGTCGGAAAACGACAACAACTCGGGCAGTGCGTATTCGCGCTTGACGGGAATGCGGGGCGCCGATGGCTGCCAGCGGGCCAGACCCGGCACGTGCGAGGTAGCAACCGCCGGCAGCACCGGCGCGAGCACTGGCTCGGGGAGCGATCCGCCCTGCCTTACGACCTCGTCACGCACCTTCGCCATGATTTCGTCCACGCTTAGCGCCTGGACCGGATCGGCGGGATTGACTTGCGGGGGAAAGGACATGCTCAAGTCTCAGCTGGGGGAATGGGGTCCGATCCGGCAACCATGACGCGTTGAACAGGCTGGGCGTCGGCCTCGCTGACCCATTGAATTGTCTCATTTTTCAGGCTGAACGCGCTGTATTGCCAGTTCACCCAGCCGCGTGCGCGGGGATCGGGTCGTGTTCCGTATGCCGCTATCCAGCGCGTGATCGCATCGGCAAGCGATGGCCCGTCATTGCCATCGAAATAACTTGCCGAGGCGCCCGCGACTTCGCGGAAAACCGGGATATCCCTGAGCAACAGCTCGCAACCCAGCAGGGCGGCCTCGCCAATGGGCAAGCCATAGCCCTCGCCCGCCGACGCCATCACCAGCAGCTCCGATTGCCGGTAGGCGGCTTGCAGCGTGGCATCGTCGGCGTCGTCCAGCCAGTGCAGGTTGCGCCTGCCTCGCGCCAGTCGCCTGATCCTTGCGAGCAAGGCCGCGGTTTCCCAGCCCGGGCGGCCAACTATCAGCAAGTCGACCGCCACCCCGCGCTGTTCCAGCAGTTCGAATGCATCCAGGACCTGCGCGTAACGCTTGCGGGGTTCGACGGTGCCGACCATCAGCAGGCGCAGGGCGCCAGCCTGCCTGGCCGGCAGCGGAACCGGCGCGGCCGCGGCCAGGTCCGCGCCCATGGGCAATACCACGATCCGCGGACAGCAGCCTTCCGGCAGCCGCTCGCGCAGCGCCTCGGCCGCATCCCGGGAAATGCACAGAATCGTGTCCGCCCGGCGCGCGCAGACCTGCAGCCAGGAGGCAAAGGCCGGGGCGATGGTCGGTGGAAACCAGTCCGGATGCTGGGCAGGCAACATGTCGGGGAGAACCAGTGCGATCGGAACCCGCGCCTGTTGCAGCCGATCCAGGGCAATATCCAGCGCCGCCGCGCGGTCACGGCAGAAGTCCAGTCCCAACAGGTAGTCCCCGCGGGCCGGTTCAAGTTCCGTGTCGGCACCCAGCGCTCCCGGGGCAAGCCCGAGCAATTCGGCCAGGAACTGGCGTGCCAGCAGATAGCCGCCCCGCTCGCCAAGGCGGATCGGCTCAATGGCATACCCTGCCGGTGCCACCAGCAATTCGGTCAACCAGCGCCGGGTCAGCCGCTGCACACCGGCACCTAGGTCCTCGGCAGCAAGCTCGGTCACGTCGACCAGGCATCGGGGCGCGCCCGCAACGCCGCCCAGGCCAGCCGGCAGGCCCGCGCCTCTGGTGGTTTCCTCGAATACTTCCTGCCAGACCGGCGCATGGGCCTCGGAGCCGCTATCGGCCAGTCCGGCAGACCGGGCTACGGGCCGGACTGACGCAGGTCCGGGAAAACGACCCACGAGGGCGCGCAGGGGCGCGGTGATGCGCCAGCTCCTGCTTTGCTCCATCTGCGCCAGCCTGGCCTCAAGCGAGCGGCACCTGGCTTCCTTCGCGGCCATCTGCAGCCACAGGCGATGAAGGGCGGCCGCTTCCGGGCTGGAATTCACTGCCGGGTCAGCCGTCATCGCCGCAGCCATGCGCAGCGGAACTCAGTCCGCAAGCGCGGCGGCAAGGTCACTTTGCAGATCAGCCACGTCTTCGATGCCGACGCTGAGCCTGACCAGTCCATCGCTGATGCCCAGGGCTTCACGACGGTCCAATGGAATCGAGGCGTGCGTCATCACCGCCGGATGATTGACCAGGCTTTCGACGCCGCCCAGTGATTCGGCCAGCGTGAACAGGCGCGTGGTCTCGCAGAATCGGGTCGCCCCGGCCAGCCCGCCCTTCACCACCACCGAGATGATGCCGCCGAAGCCATGCATCTGCCGCGCGGCCAGTTCATGCTGCGGGTGCGAGGGCAGTCCCGGATAGATGACCCGTTCTACCGCCGCATGCGTGTCCAGCCACTGCGCCAGCGCCAGCGCATTGGTGCAATGCGCGTGCATGCGCAGCGGCAGGGTCTTTAGGCCGCGCAATGCCAGGAAGCTGTCGAACGGCCCCTGGACCGCGCCCGTGGAGTTCTGCAGGAACGCCATCTGCTCGGCAAGTTCTTCATCGGCCCCGACCACCACCATGCCACCGACCATGTCGGAATGGCCATTGAGGTACTTGGTCGCCGAATGCATGACGATGTCGGCGCCAAGCTCCAGCGGCCGCTGCAGGACGGGCGAGGCAAAGGTGTTGTCCACCACCACGCGCGCACCATGCCGGCGCGCGACCGCGACGGCCGCGCGGATATCGACGATCTTGAGCATGGGGTTGGTGGGGGTTTCAATCCACACCAGTTTTGTCTCCGGCTTCATCGCGGCCTCCAGCGCCGCGATGTCGGTCATGTCGACGTAGCTGAAATCCAGGGCCGCGGTGCGCCGGCGCACGCGCTCGAACAGCCGGTAGCTGCCGCCGTAGAGGTCATCCATCGCCACCACGTGGGAACCGCTGTCCAGCAGCTCCAGGATGGTGGAGCTGGCGGCCATGCCGGATGCGAAGGCGAAGCCCCGGGTTCCGCCTTCCAGCGCAGCCACGCAGCGCTCGTAGGCAAAGCGGGTGGGATTGTGCGTGCGGGAATACTCGAAACCCTGATGCACGCCGGGACTACTCTGGGCATAAGTGGACGTCGCATAGATCGGCGGCATCACCGCGCCCGTGCTGGGGTCCGGTGACTGCCCGCCATGGATGGCCAGCGTGCCGATAGCAAGGGGCCGCTGCACAGCCGATCCATCATTTTCGGAATGACCCATTTCCAGCTCCAGCGAGATACTTCGAGGACGCGAATTCTAACACCCCGCCTTTTGCCGGCTTTTCGTGCGCCAACTCGACACGCCTGGTCCTGGCAGGCGTCGCCACGTGCGGGCATCACTTGCTCGTTGCCAGGCATGGGCGCGCGTGCCGGCTCGCTGCACGTCCAGGATGCCCGGCTGTGCAGGGTCGCACCCAGGTCGGCGACCGGGCGGCCGCGTCTGGCTATTGGACCCGGCGGCGCAGGTAATTCAGGAGATCAATGCGGGTGATCAAACCCAGGAAAGCATCACCGTCCGTAATGATCGCAACCTGCCCCCTGTCGAACACCGGCAGCAACGCCTCGATCGGCGACTTGACGTCCAGCCGGTCCAGCTTGCTCACCATCGCGGTGGAGACCGGATCGCGGAAACGGTCCTCGTCGCCGTACACATGCAGCAGCACGTCGCTTTCATCGACGATACCGACCAGCTTCTCGCCTTCCATAACCGGCAGCTGCGAGACGTCGTACAGCTTCATGCGCTGGTAGGCGGTGGTCAGCAGGTCGGTCGGGCTGACCACCACGGTGTCCTTCTGGCTGTACGGCCGCAGGATCAGGTCGCGCAGGTCGCCATGCTGGGCGCGTTCTATGAAGCCGTTGTCCAGCATCCAGTAATCGTTGTACATCTTCGAGAGGTACTTGTTGCCGGTATCGCAGACGAACACCAGTACCTTTTTCGGCGTGGTCTGTTCCTTGCAGTATTTCAGCGCCGCGGCCAGCAGGGTGCCGGTGGAGGAGCCGCCCAGGATGCCCTCCTTGGCCAGCAGCTCGCGCGCGGTCAGGAAGCTTTCCTTGTCGCTGATCGCGTAGGCTTTTTTCACCCGGGTGAAGTCGGAGATCTGCGGCAGGAAATCCTCGCCGATGCCTTCCACCATCCAGCTGCCGGACTTCTCGCTCAACGTGCCTTCGTTGATGTACTCGGTGAGGATCGAGCCGACCGGATCAGCGAGGATCAATTCCACCTGCGGCGCATGCTGGGCGAAGGAGCGCGACAGGCCGGTCATGGTGCCGGAACTGCCGCAGCCGAACACGATGGCATCCAGCTGGCCATCCATCTGCCGCAGGATCTCGGGGCCGGTGCCGAACTCGTGCGCAGCGGGGTTGTCCGGGTTGCCGAACTGGTTGATGAAGAACGCACCCGGTGTTTCGCTGGCGACGCGTGCGGCCAGGTCCTGGTAATACTCCGGATGGCCC
>Ga0123388_1103961_pt1 | contig 11405 bp, 12 predicted proteins | sample T0HHNO3metaT_FD_89916 | JGI IMG/M metagenome (GOLD analysis project Ga0123388, IMG submission 89916) | Methane-oxidizing artificial microbial communities from Washington, USA to study methane cycling - T0-HHNO3 metaT (Metagenome... | ecosystem: Engineered > Modeled > Simulated communities...
GATCAATCCGCTTAATCGCATGGCAATCATCAATAAATAAAGAAAGTGATGTGTGCCAGTGGCTAATTTACGTTCCCAAACTTTGTAAGTGTTAAGTATTTTGCTAATAATTAGAGCGACATGCGTTTAAGCGTGTCATCTTTATCAATAAACTTATGTTTAAGCGCGCCAGCGATGTGCAAAAACAGCACGACTAAAATAATGATGGCGATTATTTCGTGTGCCGCTTCAAAAATATCACGTAAACCAGCGTCATCTAAACCCTTAATAAACGGCACGCCAAACCATTTCACGCCATATTTGCTGGAAACAGCGGTGATCAATCCGCTTAATGGCATGGCAATCATCAATAAATAAAGAAAGTGATGTGTGCCAGTGGCTAATTTACGTTCCCAAACTTTGTAAGTGGTAAGTAGCGCAGGTGGTTTATGCGTGATGCGCCAAAGAATACGAATAATGATTAAGCCGAATAGTGTAATGCCAATAGACTTATGCAGATTGAAATAAAACGTACGTGGTGTGGCTTCTTCAGCCAATTGCCATGTGTAAACGCCTAAATCAAATAAGTCATACGATATTTGTTTGGCGCCCTCTTTTGGCAAACCGGTCATATACCAACCCAAAGCGAACATGCCTAAAATGGCGATGGCGATTAGCCAATGTAGTATTACAGCGGTTTTGGTATAGCGTGATGCGTTATTCGTCATACAAATCTTCCATTTATTTAAATTAAGCACCTATGTGACAACCATCACACCTAAACGTTGGCCTAACTATTATGATAGGGCTATTATCATGGGAAAAAATCCTTACTGCAAGACTTTCAGAAAGTAGATAAAAATGCGTATAAATAAGTCGTTAATATTGAGTCAATTTTTATTGTTAATGCTGTGTTTTTTAGCGTTAATCGGTTGTGTGCAGGCCGATGTTAAACCAAATAATTTTGCGATTGAAGATATAGGGAATGGCATTTATGTGCATCACGGCAAGCATTTAGATATTGATGAAGGTTATCAAGGCGATATTTGCAATATAAGTTTTGTGGTGGGCGAACGTGGCGTTGCGGTGATTGATACTGGAGGTAGTTTAAAAGTGGGTCAGCAATTGCGCGAGGCGATTAAGAAAGTCACCGACAAGCCTATTTTATACGTCATCAATACGCATGTGCATCCAGACCATATTTTTGGCAATGCAGTCTTTTTGCAGGATAAGCCACAGTTTGTCGGGCATTTTAAGCTGGCAGATGCAATGCAATTACGTCAAGAAGCGTACGATAAATTGAATGTGAGATATTTAGGTGAAGATGCCAAAGGCAGCATTATCGTTAAGCCAACTTTACTTATTAAAGCGCCAACAGATTTAGATTTAGGTGGCAGAACGTTAAAAGTGACGCCCTTTCCGAACGCGCATACGAATACGGATATTTCAGTAATCGATTCAAAGACGGGCACTTTATTTACAGGCGACTTACTGTTTATAGAACGCACACCTGTGGTTGAAGGCGATATTAAAGGACTGATTGCGGCGATTGACGTACTTAAAACCTATCCTGCGAAACAAGTGGTTCCTGGTCACGGCCCTGTTGCAAAAGATTGGGTGGCTGCTCTGAATAACGAACAGCGTTATTTAAATGCGTTGTTGACGGACATTCGCGCGGTGATAAAAAACGGAGGTGATATGGGCAAAGCGATGGATACTGCCGCTGCGAGCGAAAAAGACAAATGGCTGTTATTTGATATTGCGAATCGGCGTAATGTGAATACGCTTTATCCAGCTTTAGAGTGGGAATAAAAAAAGCGGCATTAGCCGCTTTTTTTATCGCATTAACCTTATAAAAACTTGAATAAATTAAGATTTTTTAAGATTATCTAAGCTGAATGGCGTGACTGGATTGAGAGAAAGTATCAATAAACCGCCTGCAATCGCCCAATATTGCAACACAGGTAAATGTAATAATACTGAGATGATGATGGCGTAAATCGCCATGAATACCGCAAAAAATTTAGTTTTAAAGCCGAACAACAAAGCCAAGCCGCCGACTAACTGTACCAAAATAATCAATGGTGCGAAGATACCTGGTAAACCTAAACTGCCCAAGCCAGCTTGATATTGTTGATAACCATCAGGATTGCTGAAAAATCCAACAATTAACATAACGATTTGTAATAAAAAAACTTGTGCGAGTAAAATGCGAGCAAGAGTAGATAAATAACGTTGCATATGAGCCTTTAACGAATTAGATGATAAAAAATCAAACTGAATCATGCACTGAACAGGCTTAACACGCAAGCCGTAGCGATTATCTAAGGACAAAATCTTGCCATTACCCATACAAAATAGCCCTGTTAAGCAGGATTTAATTGAACCAGATTCAGTTAAACAAGTGAGTATTAAACGTGTCACTTGGCAGCAGGCGGAAAGTAATTTGCGCGAAGTGCGGACGACTGTGTTTATTAATGAGCAATCTGTGACGCCAGAGTTTGAGTGGGATGACATTGACGGTGGTGCCGTGCACTTATTGGCGATGCATGACAATCAGGCGATTGGCTGTTTACGCATTATTCATTATGGAAAAATTGGGCGTATGGCGGTGTTAAGTCATTGGCGCGGTTTGGGCGTGGGCAAAATGTTATTGGGTGAAGCGATCAATATTTGTCGCAGCCATGGCAGCCGGCAGATTGATTTATCAGCACAAACACATGCGATTCATTTTTATCAGCAAGCGGGTTTTCAAATAATCAGCGAGGAATATACCGATGTGCAGATTCCGCATGTAGATATGCGCCTGATGCTGGATTGAATGTGATAAATTTTAGACGCATTTAAAATAAACACAGGCAAGATTAATTGTTAGCAATGCCAAGCATTTGTTAAAATAGACTTTTAAAACTTTTAATCATTAACACTTTTGATTAAACACTTTATCACTGAACACTTTTTACTAAACCCCAAGAGAGAAATTTATGTCAAAAATCATTTTTAAAGCAGGCGAAGCCACTATATATACCGAAGGCAAAGACGTTACTGCGGCTATGCCAGAGATTTTAATCGGCGCTGTTGATGGTCCTGTAGGCCAAGCATTTGCTAACTTAATGGCGCAAAGCAAAGGCCACACAGCTATGTTTGCAGTGCGTGATATTAACCAATTGGTGCGTCCAGTTTGTATGACGGTGCCAAAAGTAACGCTTAAAGGCAGCACTGATGTCAGCCTATTTGGCGGCGTGGTTCAAGCTGCAACTGCTGATGCGATTTTAGATTGCGTGATCGAGGGCATTATTCCGAAAGATCAAGTGAACGAATTATGTATTATCAGCTTGGTATGGATTGACCCAGGATGTATCGCTTTAGAAAAAGAAGGCAATTTAGACAAAGCGGATATGTATAAAAATAACTATGACGCGACTAAATTAGCCATCAAACGCGCATTAAATGACGAACCAAGCATTGATGAGTTGATTGCTAACCGTCACAAAATCAAACATTGCATGTGGGAAGATTCTTGGGACCAAAAATAAAGAAACAAGAGTAAGCGGATTTTAAGGTTAATTTAGGTGTTAACTTAACCTTAAAATCATCGCCTGAAATCATTTTGGCTATGCACGATAGCGCGATTGCTAAAATACGTATTTAGTATTAATGTGTAAAGAAGACATTCGGAGACATTGTTATGACTGAACGCAACGTATGTAAGGAAGCTTTCGAGCGACTTTGTGCAGAGGTTAATACGGACAAAAAATCTGCAATCAATGAATCGGATTATTGGTTATTCGAGTTGGGTTTTAGATCGGCGATTGAAGAATTATTATCAATTGTCGATGCAGGTTCGCAAAGCCGACAATTCGTTTCACCGCGATTTCAAATGCTGGCAGATAGAATCTTGGAATCACGTCCACATTGATATCTGCATTAAAATTGAGTTAAGTAAAAAAGCCGATTTATTCGGCTTTTTTGTTGTGCTAGTTAACGATTTTTTTGGCTAAATATTCTGCTGGCTTAACGCCTTAATTGACATCAAAATTTTCCGAATAGGTGTCGGAATCGCCGCAGCAATCGCTTCGCCAAGCGGCAGCCAAATTTTTGCTGCTTGATTTACTTGTGGAATTAGCCGATCAATATAAACAAGTTGCGGTGAGATATGCAACTTAAAATGCGTAAATACATGCGTTAACGGCTCTAGCGCGGTGGAGTATTTCAAATCGATTTCGTGCATATTTGCGCCATCAGTTACTTCTGGCAAACTCCACAAACCACCCCAAATTCCGCTAGACGGACGTTTTTCCAGCATGACTTCATTCTGATGCATCAGCACCAGCATGGTGACACTTCTTTCTGGTAAGGTTTTACGTGGCTTTGGTGTTGGTAAGGTTTTAACCAGATCATTTGCCAGCGCTTCACAACTGCTATTGACTGGGCAGATAGGACATTTTGGCTTAGTGCGTGTGCAAAGTGTTGCACCTAGATCCATTAAGCCTTGCGTGTAATTAATTGCATTTTTGCAGTTATCCAAACCTTGTGGGTTTTCACGTTCGGCGATTTTCCATAATTGTTGTGCTATTTTTGGTGCACCCGTGTAGCCAGCAATATTAAAATGTCTGGCAAAAACGCGTTTTACATTACCGTCTAATATCGGTTGCGGTAAATTGAGCGCAAAAGTAGAAATCGCCGCCGCAGTAGAGCGACCGATGCCAGAAAGACTTTGAATATCCTCAAATTGGTGTGGAAAAACGCCGCCAAAATCATCCATAATTTTTTGTGCCGCCGCATGCAAATTGCGCGCACGTGAGTAATAACCCAAACCGCTCCAATGTTGCAAAACGGCTTCTTGCGTTGCAGCTGCCAAAATTTCAATGCTGGGAAATCGCTGCATAAACTTAGCGTAATAACCAATCACCGCAGTCACTTGGGTTTGCTGCAGCATGATTTCTGATACCCAAATTGCGTAAGGATCTACAGTATTTTGCCAAGGTAAATCGTGACGACCGTGCTGTTTTTGCCAGTCGATAATATGTTGCGAGAATGAAGTCATGGGGTTTTTTTAAAAGGCGTTTTGCTATTTTGATGGATTTCTTGCAACATGATATATCACCGCTTAACTGATTAAGGATTGAAAAATGAAACAAGTGTTAATGATGCTATTTTGTGTATGTCTAGTAGCAGCATGTTATTCAGTACCGCCAGGACATGACCCTCGCGGACCTGGTAACAGTGAGAACGCACCAGGCCATAATAAACATGGTAACGGGCCTGGCAACAGTGAAAACGCGCCAGGGCATAATAAAGATTATTAAAATAGACTGAATTTAAAGCGTTAACCTATGCTCAATTTTTCAAAAATTGAGCAGTTTTTTCAATGCTTTTTCTTTGGCTTGTTCTTTTAATGATTTAGGTTCTTCAGCTGGCTGAGCAGGCGTTGCTTCGCTACCTGCTGCAGAATCAGCTGGTTTTTTCTTGTTTAACAAACCTTCCAGCGCTTTTGCTTTATCGCCGCCATTAATGAGCTCTTTTACAGCCGCGCCTTTTTCACCGCCCACTTTATCCAGCAATTTAGATTGTGCTAGTGCAGTCGCAATGGCGGCGAAATCCATGCCATATTTTGGGCTAGCAAATGTGCCGGTAATCTTAACTGGAATACCAATACCGCTAAGTTCATCCAAATCTGCCCCGCCCTGTCCTTTAAGCGATTTGACGATGGTGGGTTTAGCTAGATAGTTAATCGTTTCATTACCAATATCAATATCACCGCGGCTGTCGCCTTTTGCTAGGCGCAGAACAGGCGCTTTCATGGCCAAATCTTCATTGTGCGCCACGCCATTTTTAATGGTAAAGGTTGCGGTTAATTCGCTGAAATCGGTTTTTTTGGATTTATCAGCGTTAGTTTCTTTGGTTTTTAGAAAGTCCACTTTGCTTTTAATATCGCGAATACTGCCTGCAATATCCACACCTTTTACTGCGCCATTTGCCAAATTCAGTGCGGCATTGCCCGCTAGTGCTTTTTTCAAGCCATTCACGCTGGCACCTTGTGTCGTCACATCTACATTCACGCCGCCAGTGCCGCTCAACATATCATTATTAATCGCATCGACCATTAATGGGCCGATGGCGATATTTTTCATATTCTGTTGAAACGTGATGATTGGCGTTGCGCGTGCATCCACTTTTAGCAAACCGCTCATACTGCCTTGATATAAATTAGCAGAAAAAGGTGACAAAGTTGCTATGCCGCCATTGGCTTTCAGGCCGATGTTTACATTTTGTGTTTTTACATTGGCCAGTTTTAATTTGCCAATTTTTGCCTCACCAGAGGCATTAAGCTTTTTTAATGCACTCAGGTCAATCGGCGTATCGGCTGAATTTTTTGCAGTCGTTTCAGTTTTGGCAGAAGGCTCGGTTTTGGTGATGTATCGATCAGCGTCCAACTGGTCGATATTGATCGCAAAATTAAAAGCGGGATTGCTGAATTGGCTAATCCCCAGATTTGCATTGATTTGACTATCATCTACTTTCGCACTTAATGGATTTAAGCTCAGTTTTTCGCCATCGGCTTTTAGATTAATATTGATATTGCTGGCTTTGGTTTTGCCATATTTAAGGCTACCAACGCGTATTGAGCCATTCGCATTCAAGGCTTTTAATGCACTTAAATCTAATGGTTTATCGCTGGCGGGTTTGCTGGTGCTAGGCGCATTTTTGCCAGAATCAGCCGTCACATATTGGTCGACATCCACTTGATCGATATCTAAATTGAATGTGTACAAAGGTTTGGCAAATTGGCTGATTGCTAAACTACCTTTGATTTGGCTGTTATCCACTTTAACGTTTAAGCCGCTCAAACTGAGTTTTTCACCGTCTGCTTTAATTGCCACGTTTAAGCCAGACACACGGTATTTTTCATAAATAATGCTACCGATATTTAATTTTCCATCTAACAATAAGTTTTTAAGTGCTGACAAATCTGTCGGTTTGTTGCTACTTTTTGTAGGTGTGCTGGCTTTGGTTTCGTTAGATTTTGGCAGCAATTTATTTAAATCCAGTTTATCTGCATTTAAGTTAAATTTGATATTAGGTGTTTTAAAACTCGCCACATCTATATCACCAGCCAGTTTGGTTTCGGCAATATTTAAGTCAAATTGACTGTTAACTAACTCTTTTTTAATATCCGCGTGCGCGCCTAGATTGAATGAGCCGCTCATGCTGCCATTTGGCAAACTAGGATCTTTTACATCTAATTTGCCAACCAATTTTGGAATATCGAATATCAAGTTATCGATATTGCCGCTGAATGGCGATGAAAACGTGCCTGTAACTGTACGTTTGCCTTGTACCATGGATAAATCGCCTGTGATGCCGCTGCTTTGCAAGGCTTTAGGTGAGCCTTTCATATCTGCCAGCACCATATTGGCTTTCAAATTTCCGTCGGCTTTTTCTTGGTTGAAACTAATAGTGACTTTTTTGCTATTCACTTCATCTTTTAAAATGCTAATCGCTGGCGCGCTCAAATCAACCGTTTGCATGCTGCCATCAAATTTGCCAGAAGCGACCAATTGCAATCCGTCGACCAAAAATTCCAATTGCTCAGTTTTCGCATCCACATTGCCGGTTGCTTTAATGTCCAAATCGGTGCCGCCAAACATCTCGCCTGTAATATGGCTATCTAAGCCTTTTACTTGAAAGTGTTTAGTTTCAGGGTCGGCCAAAAAGTTACCTTTTAAAGTCACATTGGCGGCAATTGCAGGTTGGTTGGCAGTTAACACAAAATCGGTTTGCAAATCAATTGGCTCAGCTAAAGCGATATGGCCAGATTGCATATTGAATTGTGACACGCTGTATTTTGCGCCAGAAGCTTCATCGCTGTAATTCACTGCAGAATTAATGACATTCACGCCATCAATATCAAATTTAATGGTTTCAGACTCCGTATCGTCTTTGCTCAATAAATCATCAAAATTGGTGGTGCCATCTTTGTATTTGATGATATTAGCTTTTGCGCCATCTACATAAATGGTATCGACAACCAACTGTTTTTTCAGCAAAGGCAACACTGCCAAAGCCACCTTAACACTATTTACAGAGGCAAATTCGGTGTCAGATTTATGTTCAGAAATAGACAGTTTGCCTAAATTAGCTCCGATTTTTGGCCAAAAACTTAACTTAATATCGCCTTCAATATTCAGCGTGCGCTCTTTTTTATCTTTCACCAGTTTAATGATGTCGTCTTTGTAATCGTTTGGATTAAAGGTCGCAGCAAAATAAGCGGCAATCAACAAAGCCAATGCAACAATGCCACCAACGCCATAAAGCGCATACTTAATGTATTTGTTCATCTTATTTTCTCTTTTCCAACGTTTTCACTTTAAAACGAGAGTCAAATCACTGCTTTAATTATCTAATAGTTTATTGAAACAAATCAATAATTTAAGTGAGTTAATTTGGGATTAACAGTTAACTAGTTAGTTCACCAAAAATACCATAAAACGGCCACACCAAACACAATGCGATACCACGCAAATGGCACAAAATTATGTGTTTGCACAAAGCGAATTAAAAACTTAACCGCAATTAAAGCTGATAAAAATGCTGTGATAAAACCAATCGCAAAAACCGTTAAATCGTCCGCATTCAATAAGCGCCAGCTTTTAAGTAAATCATAACCAGTGGCGGCAAACATGATGGGGATAGCTAAAAAGAATGAAAACTCAGTGGCTACAGTGCGGTTTAGCCCAAAAATCATGCCGCCTAAAATGGTTGCGCCCGCGCGCGAAACGCCAGGTACTAATGCTAACGCTTGAGCAAAGCCAATTTGTAATGCTTGTTTGCTGCTAATGTCATCGACACTTTGTGTGGGCGTTTTAAGTGGCAGTTTTTCGATGAGTAAAATGGCAAAACCGCCAACAATCAGCGCAATGGCTACTGTGAACGGTGAAAATAAATATTCTTTAATCATGCCGTGAAAAGCCAAGCCTAGTAATGCTGCCGGTAAAAATGCAATCAGCAAATTGCGTACAAAATGCTGTGCTTTTGCTTCTTTTGTCAGATTGGTCACAGTATCGACTAGACGTTTTTTAAACGCCCAGCACACTGCTAAAATTGCGCCTAACTGAATGATGATTTCAAAAACATCGCGCTTTTCTTTGGATAAAAAGCCCAAAATATCGCCCACAATAATCAAGTGCCCTGTGCTGCTGATGGGTAAAAATTCGGTAGCGCCCTCAACCAAACCCATGATGATGGTTTTAAAAAATAGTATTAAGTCCATAATTGATGCTTTTTAAGTGTTGGGATTTATTGATTTACATTTTAGCAGGTTTGAAAAATTATAAAGGGTGCGAGTGCACCCTTTAAGTTGAATCTTTTATGTCGCTTTTAAACTAAAACTGTTTTAAACGTATATTAAAACGCAATATCAAGTCTTAATTATTAATCAGAAAAATTGGTTAAGTTATTTCAACATAGCCAATACATTTGATAATAAACTGCCCGATTCAGCAGGTACTTCCCCATCTGGCGTTAATTTATCCACCAACGTAGGTAAATGTTCTGCAATTTGTGCGCTTAATGTTTCTGGGTTAATGCCTACTTTAGCGGCTAATTCTGCAATCGTGCCATTGCCTAAAATGCTAGAAATCTGCTCGGCTGAAATAGTAGCATTTTCACCTGTGCCAACCCATGAAGCGGCTGCTTCGCCCAATCCGCCTTCTTTAAATTTTTCCAAAATGCCGTTTAAGCCGCCATTTTGGTTGAACAAATCCAGCGCAGCTTGCGCAACGCCGCCTTGTTCGCCGCCGAATTTTCCTAATACGCTACCAGCAATGCCATCAAATAAACCCATTTTTCTCTCCTAAATTTGAAAATAATAAAGCGCATATCACAACGTTATTAGCATAACTTAAAAACGTTCGTTATCTCTTAAATATCGCCACTGACCTGGCGGCAATTTACCTAAATTTACACTGCCAATCCGCACACGTTTTAAGCCGACCACAAACAAGCCGACCATCTCACACATACGTCTGATCTGGCGTTTTTTGCCTTCACGTAAAACGAATCTAAGCTGGTCTTCATTCTGCCAACTGACTTTAGCTGGCTTGAGTTTTTCGCCGTCTAAACTTAAACCGTGATTCAAGCGCTGCAAATCCGCATCACTTAATTCGCCTTCAACCCGCACTAAATATTCTTTTTCTACACTGGAATCTTCACCAATCAAATGACGTGCGATGCGGCCATCCTGAGTGAGCACTAACAAACCCGTCGAGTCAATATCCAAGCGCCCTGCTGGCGCAAGACCATGTAAAAATCCACGCTGAAATTCTTTAGCGTTGTAGCTATTTAAATCTGGGTCATCCATCCATTCGTTATCGGGGTGAACCAGCACAATCGCAGGTTGATAACCATCTTCCGCTTGTCCGCTCACATAGCCAACCGGTTTATGCAGCAATATCGTTACTTGCTCAGCTTGTTGTTCATAGGCATAAGCACTAATCACAATCTCAGCATCTGGCTTAATGCGTGTGCCAAGCGTTTCCAAAATCTCGCCATCCACTTTCACCCAGCCATTCACAATCCATTCATCTGCTTCGCGGCGGGAACAAATACCACGCTCTGCCATCACTTTAGAAAGGCGCGGCATTTCTACGTTTACAGGTGATGATTTATAAGCCGCTTTTGCCGCAGCGCCATACTGTGGCGTGGCAACCGCATCATAACCATCGCGCACTTTGCCACCACGGCGCGGCGCTTGACGATATTGCGGCTCATTTTTATCAGGGCGTGGCGTAATGCGCGTGTCCTTACCTGCTGGCTTATGTGGCTTAGGTGAATCTTGATGATTGGCAGGCTTAGAATCGTTAGGCACTTCGGCCCTTAACTCACTTCTCAGTGGTCTATTTTCATTTGACTTGCTATAGGCGGGTCTGCCTTCAGTTGGCTTGCCGGTATCTGACCTTGTATCACTCCGCTGTTCGGCAAATGGTTCACCGTGCGCTTTACCATCAAAGCGATGATTGCGCTGGCGTCCACCTTCAGTTTTTGGCGATTGAGTCGATTTTGCTACATCTACAGCATCCCTAATCACAGGCTTTGGCGGCGGTTGCGTCCTGTCGCGTCTAGCTGGGTCAACACGCCGTACAGGCGCTTTGCTTCCTGATGAGGTTTCGCTGGATTTTTTGGTGATTTTTATCGTGGTCAAAATAGGCTTAATACTTGGTGGGCAATATTGGCATTTTAACAAAATTAAGTAGCAAGTCCTTAATTATTCATTGTTATTTTGTAAATGCAATCATCCACTTACTAAAATTAAAGCTGTAATTGACAGACGGAGTTTGCCTAAAGGGCAAATATGAAATGCAGGTTAAATAGAAAACGACTTTAAATAGAAGCTACTACAAGAATGTTGGCGGAGTGGACGGGAC
>Ga0123388_1006598_pt1 | contig 11364 bp, 11 predicted proteins | sample T0HHNO3metaT_FD_89916 | JGI IMG/M metagenome (GOLD analysis project Ga0123388, IMG submission 89916) | Methane-oxidizing artificial microbial communities from Washington, USA to study methane cycling - T0-HHNO3 metaT (Metagenome... | ecosystem: Engineered > Modeled > Simulated communities...
CGGCGCGTTAAATTGGTTTAGAATTAACAGAGTTACATTACCAACTACTCAATACATTCTAATAAAGCTGGTATCTTTATTCACACTTCGGAGAATTAAATGAAAAACTTAAGTATTGTTTTGGCTGCCTTGTTAGGCTTTGCTGCATTCTCAGCATATGCTGATGTAGATAATGCAGTTAAGCTGCAAACCAGATACAAATCATTCGCTAAAACCGCCAACCCAGAATACGGCAGCCCATCAGCTGTTGACGGTAAACTATTCTTCAACCGCAAGATCAAAGGCGCCAACGGCAAAGAGACTTCATGCTCATCATGCCACACACAAAACCCAGCTAACGAAGGCAAGCACATCGTTACCGGTAAGAAAATCGCTCCATTATCACCTAACGTAAATCCAAAACGCTTTGCAGATGTTGATAAAGTTGAAGAACAATTTACTAAACACTGTAATGAAGTAATCGGCGCCGATTGTACAGCCGCTGAAAAAGCAAACTACATCGCTTATCTATTAACTGAAAAAACACCAACAGCTAAAAAATAATTAGCTACTTGCGCTGAACATTGCAGGGTTGCATTAGCAATAGTGCTACCCCGTTAATAGGAAGCAAAATTAAAAAGCAGTGTTTCACGTGAAACACTGCTTTTTTAACGCCCAATAACAATATCACCACCCATTCCGCATTGCGCCCTGCAATAAACATATACTGCCAATATACTAAATTTACCTGGTCAATATTAATCCGACTATTCGAAAATACTCCAGATTGAGCAGGGAAGTCATGGGTAATGTATACAAAATCGGACAGATTGATGAGCCGAACACCATGCATATTCTCCAACCACGTTCCACGTGAAACATATCAAACCAACTTTACACGACAACAATTAAAGGCCTATACTGGGCTGTGAATTACAATGTAGCGTAATTTACCTACACAACCTTATATTTGCGTTGAAAAACCAGAAAATTTAACATTGCAACAGTTTTATAATAACCAATAAGGAGCATTACCATGGCCGGTAAATTCGAATTAAAAGTAGCTAAAAATGGGCAATTCCACTTCAATCTATTAGCTGGCAATGGCCAGGTGATTCTACAGTCAGAGATGTATGAGACCAAAGCCAGCGCACTTAACGGCATTGCCTCTGTCCAGAAAAATGCCCCCGATGACAACCGCTACGAACGCCTGGTATCAAAATCCGGAAAACCGTACTTCACGCTAAAAGCCGGTAACCATCAGATTATCGGCCAAAGCCAGCAATACGAAAGCGAAGCCTCGCGTGACAACGGCATTGAATCCGTCAAAAAAAATGCGCCGGAAGCGCAGGTCATTGAAGCCAGTGCATAATTGAAAGGTAGCTAGAAGATACAAATAAACTCGGCAGTAATAGCCGAGTTTATTTGCCGATACAGAATTTAGAGAATATCTCGCCAAGCAAGTCGTCTGGAGTAAATTCACCAGTGATGCCACCAAGAGATTCCTGCGCCAGCCGCAACTCTTCAGCCACCAACTCAGCAGAATCCATCTGATTACCCGCCAATTGCAAATGCGCTTCAACCTCAGCCAGAGCCTGCAAATGCCTGGCACGCGCCATAAAAACACCCTCTGAATTATTCTGATACCCAGCCAGCTTCAACAATTGCGCCTTAAGCAATTCAACTCCAACTCCGGTTTTTGCAGAGAGGTAAATATGCGTTGCCTGATTTTTTTCTTCAATCAAAGCCGGTTCTTGGGTCACATCTATCTTATTATGCACCCAGATTTTGGCGATTTCTTGCGGCAACCTATCTAAAATCGATTTTTCAGTCTCGGTAATGCCATGGGCTGCATCTACCAATAATAATGCGATATTGGCCGTTTCTGTGGCTCGCCAAGTTCGGGCAATACCGAATTTTTCCACCTCATCGTCTGTTTCACGCAAACCAGCAGTATCAATAATATGCAAAGGTACGCCGTTAATCTGAATTGCGTTTTTAATAGTATCGCGGGTTGTGCCTGCAATTGAAGTTACAATCGCAACCTCTTCACCAGCAAGCTGATTCATCAAGCTTGATTTTCCGACATTAGGCTGGCCGACCAAAACAACATTAATACCTTCTCGCAACAAACTGCCTTGCCTTGCTTTTGCAAATACAGAAGAAAGCTCTATCACAATTGCCGCCAATTTCTCAGCCACGCGCCCCTGCGTAATGAAATCAATTTCCTCTTCCGGAAAATCAAGGCACGCCTCAACATACATACGCAGATCAATCAACTTGAGCAACAGACTATTGATACGCTGTGAAAATTCACCAGATAAAGAACGTACCGCGCTTTTTGCAGCCTCCATCGTAGCCGCATTGATTACATCAGCAACAGCCTCTGCCTGAGCAAGATCCATCTTGTCATTCAGGTAAGCGCGGCGCGTAAATTCACCCGGCTCCGCTTGGCGCGCACCTAAAGCTATACAGCGTGACAATACGATCTGCATCAACGCAGTACCGCCGTGCGCCTGTAATTCAAGCACGTCTTCACCTGTATAGGAATGGGGATTGGGGTAGAAAATAGCGATGCCGCGATCAATCAGATCACCGTTCGCCTGTTTGAAATCAAGATAAGCTGCATGACGCGGGGCAGGGCAATGCCCCAGCACTTCGGTCGCTATAGCACGGCTTAACGGGCCAGAAACCCTGACAACACCAATGCCGCCAGCACCACTGGCGGTGGCGATAGCGGCAATAGTGTCTATTGGACTAGTGATGCTCACCTGATTTTTTAACGTGACCTTGTTTTTTAGCCAGATTTTCAGCATGGATCATCTTGTTCACATACCATTGCTGAGCGATGGATAGCACGTTATTCACAAGCCAATACAATACAAGACCAGCCGGGAAGAAGAAGAAGAACACGCTGAATACCACCGGCATCCAGGTCATGACCTTAGCCTGCATTGGGTCTGTAGGTTTAGGATTCAGCTTGGTTTGGATAATCATGGTAGCCCCCATGAGAATCGGCAGGATGTAATACGGGTCAATTGCAGACAGGTCTTTAATCCAGCCAAAGAACGGCGCATGGCGCAATTCGACAGAACCCAGCAACACCCAGTAAAGCGCAATGAATACCGGCACCTGAATCAAGATAGGAAAGCAGCCACCCATAGGGTTGATTTTCTCTTTTTTGTAGAGATCCATCATCGCCATCTGCATTTTCTGGCGATCATCACCAAACTTTTCTTTCATTGATTGCAGGCGTGGTGCCAACTCGCGCATCTGCGCCATGCTACGGTAACCTGAAGCCGAAAGCTTGAAGAATGCAGCTTTAATCAGCAAGGTCAGCAGGATAATTGCCACACCCCAGTTTTGTACCACACCATGGATTTTAGCCAACAGCCAGAACAGTGGAGCAGCAATGATAGTCAGCCAGCCATAGTCAACAGTGAACTCAAGACCAGGTGCCGTTGCATGTAAATCCTGCTTGGTTTGCGGGCCAGAAAACAGGCGAGCCGGTACAGTCAGGCTTGCACCCGGTGCAATCGTACTTAACGTGCTCTTGGTACCAATACGGTAAATTTTGCTGCTCAATTTATCGGTGTAAAACTTACGTTCAAGACCATCCTGAGGAATCCAAGCGCTCACAAAATAATGCTGCAGTAAGCCAACCCAGCCATCTTTCGAAGTGATGTTAAGCGGTTTTTCCAGCATATCCTTGAATGCAAGTTTCTTGAATTTTGTTGCCTCGGTGTAATACGAACCACCGGTGAATGTAGGCATTAACGCGGAGCCCTGGTTAGATTCACTGTCATGTACAATCTGGTAGTAAACGGTGGGCGTTATTGCTGCTGTTGTACCGTTTTTAATTTCATAACTGACATCAATATCATAACGATTACGATGGAAAGTATAGACTTTATCGACAGTAATGCCATTTGCACTAGCCCAGCTTAAGCGTACTTCAAGCTTATCCTGGCCATCCGCCATCTGATAACTGCTCGCACCACTGGTGAATACAGCATTATGCGAAGGCAAATCCCCTCCGATCAAGCCGGTCTGTGCTACATAGAGCATCGGCTTGGCAGCATCATCCAGCAATACAAAGTTTGCCTTCTCGTCATCTGCCGCACGATGCTTCAGCAGTTCCAGCCTGCGCAGGTCACCCCCCGTAGTTTCAATATCAGCCTTGAACAAGTCTGTTGTAACTTGAATACGCTGACCTGTCTGCAATTTGTAATCGCCATTCACCGGCACATCAGCAGGACTAGCCGCAGGCGCCACATTCTGGTTGGCAGCAGCAACCTGCGGTGCAGTTTCCGCAGGTGCATGATGACGCTGCCAGGCATCCCACAACATCAAAATAGACATAGAAAATATTACAAATAAAACTAAACGTCTTGTATCCATAATTTTTTATTGGCGATCTTTTAAAAATTTAATGTAACTTAAGGGATAGGGTCATGGCCGCCGTCACACCATGGGTGGCAACGTGACAGTCTGCGAACGGTATAATAACTGCCGGCAATAGCGCCATGCTTGTGAAGTGCATCTAATGCATATTGTGAGCAAGTGGGGTAAAAACGGCATTGCTGACCAAAAAATGGACTCAACACCAATTGATAGACTTTAACAATCCAGATCAGTAAACGTGCCATCATCATTTATCACCACTTAATTTGCACCTACTCACTAATCTGCACCGGAACAACAGAGATTACTGGCAACTGCGCTTGTGTACGTCGATTTACTTTTTCGATCAACGATTCAAACTCTTGTTTAATCTGCAAAAAATCTTCTTTTTCAAACTTTTTCTGCACGCGTATTACTAAATCAACAGGATTGATTTTATATTGTTGAGCTCTGAAAAACTCACGCAATACGCGGCGCATATAATTTCTATCTACAGCCCGCTTGGCAACTTTCTTACCCACTACCAAACCCAACCGTGCAAACCCAAAATCATTAGGCTGATAGTGTACCGCTAAATACCTGGCTGAAATGCGTTTGCGGAAATTAAAAACGGATGAAAATTCATCCGTTTTAATCAGCTTAGCTTTTTTTGTAAATCTAAGCGTAGGCACTGTTATTAATATAGTGTTTTAATGTAAAAAACGCTAAAAATAGCACAGTGGTATAAAAACAAAGCTCCCAAGGAGCTTTATTATTAAAGACCTAAGCGTGAACGACCTTTAGCACGACGAGCTGCAATCACAGCGCGGCCGCCTTTAGTTTTCATGCGAACTAAGAAGCCATGCGTACGGGCACGACGTGTTTTAGATGGTTGATATGTACGTTTCATGTAAATCTCCGGCTAGCAAAATGCTACAAAGGGCGTTATTAAACCCGATTACACGCTCTTTTGTCAATGTTTATTTAGATTTAGCCACTTAAATGCATCAGGTTCTGGTCGAATAATATTTATATTGGCAAATTATACAAATGGCTGTGGATAAGTTTGCCTAAAACAGCTAGAATGAATGGCTGATTACACCGAAGATAATATTAACAATAAATATTATTTATATATTAAAAACAATAACTTAAATAACAATACCTTTTAACACAGGTACAAATAAGGGTAACGCTCAACTGATGGATAATTTTTGGCCTGCTTGTATCAGCCGTTTTGAAAGCGAGCTTTCTGCACAACAATTCAACACCTGGATCAAACCACTTAATGCCAATATAGATGGCGAAAAAGTGGTTATTTGTGCGCCCAATCGCTTTGTAATGCAGTGGGTCAAAGACAGGTTTCTTAAAAAAATAGAACAATTTGCCGATGAACTCAATCTTGCTGGTTTAAAAATAGAATTCATCGTCGGTGAATCCAAGGGAAAGGCTGCCAATCCGGTTGCCAGCAAAAAAGCGGAGCCAAAAACTAAAAACAATACCCCGCAAAACACTGTTGAAAAGAACCTGAGTGAAGAAAATCTGCTGGATGAAGAAAATCTTAAAGCAGAACTACAGCAGAACATTAAAATCAACTTAGCTAAAGCACTGAATTCAACAGCCGGAAAAAGTTCGGGCAGCTCGAAATCCACACATAAAAAGAGTGATGACTCCGGCCTAAATCCAAGTTTTAATTTCAGCAATTATGTGACCGGCCGCGCCAACCAGTTGGCACGTGCAGCCGCTATACAGGTTGCAGAAAATCCAGGCACCGCTTACAACCCTTTGTTTATCTATGGTGGCGTAGGCTTGGGTAAAACACACTTGTTGCAGGCTATAGGCAACGAGTTGAGAATTCACAACCCAAACGCAAAGATCCGTTACCTGCACGCAGAACGCTATGTTTCTGATGTAGTCAAGGCATACGAGCATAAAGCGTTCGATGAGTTTAAACGCCAGTATCACTCTCTGGATCTGCTGCTGATTGACGATATTCAGTTTTTTGCAAAAAAAACTCGCACCCAGGAAGAATTCTTCTACGCGTTCAACTCGCTGATTGAAACTAAAAAACAGATTGTAATTACCTGCGACACTTACCCGAAAGAAATCGCAGATGTGGATGAACGTTTAAGAACACGTTTCAGCTGGGGTTTAACCGTTGCGGTTGAACCGCCGGAACTTGAGATGCGGGTAGCCATCCTGCTTAAAAAAGCTGAAGCTGTACATTTAAACCTACCCGAAGACGTAGCATTTTTTATTGCCAAACAGATTCGATCCAGCGTACGTGAGCTGGAAGGGGCGCTTAACCGTATTATTGCCATGGCGAAGTTTACCGGCCATGCAATTGATGTGCATTTAGCCAAAGATGCCTTGCGTGATTTAATCGCTGTACGCGGCAGGCAAGTGACCATGGAAAATATTCAGAAAACAGTAGCTGACTACTACAAAATCAAAGTAGCGGAAATGTACAGCAAAAAACGAACACGTAACTTTGCAAGACCTAGGCAAATAGCTATGGCGTTGTCACGTGAACTTACCAATCACAGTTTTCCGGAGATTGGTGAGGCTTTCGGCGGCAGGCATCATACAACTGTCATGCACGCATGTGATGAAGTCGATCAATTAAGGCAAAATGATCCTACAATAGCCAGGGATATCGGATTTTTAGTACAAGTAATAAGAGGTTAATATTAAGGATTGCGTGTGGATAGAATTAGGATAAGGTTGTGTTTTTAAAATACCGGATTTTTACTCAACAATCTATCCACAACAGATTATGGCTTTACCAAGAAAACCGTATTTAAATCAAGTTGCTGATTTTAAATATAAATAACAAGTTATACACAGAAATTAACTTCATTATTATTGTTATTATTTTATATACATTATTTAGGTTATAAAGATGAATATCCAAATCAACCGTGAAACTTTATTAAAACCATTAACTTCAGTAACAAGCATTGTAGAAAAAAGGCATACATTACCTATTCTGTCCAATCTGTTACTTGAAGCAAAACAGAATAAGATTCATCTGACTGCTACAGATTTGGAAATGCAGATTTCATTGTCAGTAGATAGCGGCACTAGCGGTGATTTTTCAACCACCATCTCTGCAAAAAAACTACTCGATATCTGCAGATCTTTACCTGACAGTTCGGAAATCAATATGGCTACCAATGATAGCCGCATTACCGTAAAAGCCGGTAAAAGCCGTTTTAACCTGCAGACATTGCCTGCTGCCGATTACCCGGTAATGACTAAAACCACTAGCCAGGCGACTTTAATCAATATCGGTCAGGGGCAATTGAAAGATCTGCTGAAGCAGGTTGAATTTGCAATGGCCCAGCAGGACATTCGTTATTACCTGAATGGTTTGCTATTTGAAGTGAATGCCAATCGTTTGAATATCGTAGGTACGGACGGACATCGCCTGAGTTTCACATCTACCGAACTTAAACAGAATTATGAAAAACAGGAAGTAATCCTGCCTAGAAAAACCGTCATCGAATTAATTAAATTACTTGATGATAGCGAAGAAGACGTAACGGTAGAGATTTCGAACAATCAGGTGAACTTTAACTTTGGCAATATCAAACTTATTTCTAAAGTCATCGATGGGAAATTCCCTGATTACAACCGTGTTATCCCGACCGGGCATAAGAATACATTTTCTGCCGAACGTTTAAATGTTTTACTGGCCATGCAGCGCGCTTCAATTTTATCTAATGAAAAATATCGCGGTATCCGTATGGTATTGAGTAATAACAACCTAAAGCTGATCAGCACTAACAGCGATCAGGAGGAGGCTGAGGAAGAGTTGGAAATCGATTACAACGGTGACAGTCTGGATATAGGCTTCAATGTTACTTATTTAATTGATGTACTCAATAATACCAATAGCGATCAGGTGACATTCTCATTTGCAGATGCTAATAGCAGTTGCCTGATCACTGTACCAAGCAATGCTGATTATAAATATGTAGTAATGCCGATGCGCATCTAAACAAAGGCCTGTTTCACGTGAAACATCATTTTAATCAAATTTTATAAAGACTTAATGGCATGACTGATAAACAAGCAATATCACCCGAGTACGATTCATCCAGTATCAAAATCCTGGAAGGCCTGGATGCGGTACGTAAACGTCCAGGTATGTATATTGGCGACACCTCAGATGGTTCCGGTTTACACCATATGGTGTTCGAGGTGCTGGATAATGCAATTGATGAAGCGCTGGCCGGTCACTGCGATGATATTAAAGTCATCATTCATCCTGATAACTCCGTAAGCATATCTGATAATGGTCGCGGTATTCCAACCGATATCAAACATGATGATATCAGGGCGGTAAAACGCTCCGCTGCTGAAATTGTAATGACTGAACTGCATGCAGGCGGAAAATTTGACCAGAACTCTTATAAAGTTTCCGGCGGCCTGCATGGGGTAGGTGTTTCTGTAGTGAATGCACTTTCTGATTGGCTCAAATTAAAAATCTACCGAAATGGAAAAGTGCATCAGATGGAATTCCGTCGTGGTGAAGCAGTGGCGCCGCTATTGGAAACAGGGATTACCGACAGAAAAGGAACCGAAGTACATTTCCTGGCATCTACTGAAACTTTCGGCCTGGTTGAATATCATTTTGAGATTCTGGCTAAACGTATCCGTGAACTTTCATTCCTGAATAATGGCGTGAAAATCGAGTTGATAGACCAGCGTAGCGGAAAAAGCGAAAACTTTGCTTATTCAGGTGGTGTAAAAGGTTTTGTAGAATACATGAATCGTACCAAAACCGTGCTGCACCCCAAAACATTCTATGCAATGGGTGAAAAGGACGGCATGACTATCGAAGTTGCCATGCAGTGGAACGATTCATACTCGGAAACCGTACAGTGTTTTACCAACAATATTCCACAGCGTGATGGCGGCACCCATTTAACAGGTTTGCGTACCGCAATGACGCGTACCTTGAATCAGTATATCGAGCAAAGTGAAATCGCGAAAAAAGCTAAGGTGGAAACTACCGGCGATGATATGCGTGAAGGGATTACCTGCGTATTGTCAGTCAAAGTACCGGATCCAAAGTTCTCATCACAAACAAAAGATAAACTGGTTTCAAGTGAAGTGCAGCCGGTAGTATCTGAAGTTGTTTCTGCAAAACTGGCAGAATTCTTACAAGAGAACCCGGCAGATGCGAAAATTATCTGCGGTAAAGTGGTAGAAGCAGCCCGTGCACGGGAAGCTGCGCGTAAAGCACGCGATATTACCCGCCGTAAAGGGGTTATGGATACCATGGGTTTACCGGGTAAGCTGGCAGATTGCCAGGAAAAAGACCCGGCACTGTGTGAAATTTACTTGGTCGAGGGTGACTCTGCCGGAGGTTCTGCCAAGCAAGGCCGTGACCGCAAAAACCAGGCTATTCTGCCGCTTAAAGGTAAGATTCTCAACGTTGAAAAAGCACGTTTTGATAAATTATTAGGGTCGCAAGAGATTGCCACACTCATTACCGCGCTGGGTACCGGCATTGGCAAAGAGGATTTTAAAGCTGAAAAACTGCGTTATCACCGCATTATCATCATGACCGATGCTGACGTTGACGGTGCACATATCCGCACCTTGCTGTTAACCTTCTTCTACCGCCAAATGACCGAGTTGGTGGAACGTGGCCATATCTACATCGCGCAACCGCCGCTCTACAAAGTGAAACAGGGTAGGGATGAGCGCTACCTTAAAGATGAGCAGGAACTGGACATCTACCTATTGCAGTCAGCCTTAAAAGGCGCTGAGCTGGATACCAAGACCGGAGCAGGTGTGTTGACCGGTGATCAGCTTACAGAAATTGCCAGGCAGGTAGTGCTCACTGAAGCAGTGATTCGTCGCATATCATCCCTGTATGACGAAAGCGTATTGCGTGCAATCCAGGATGCCGGCGAGATTAACCTGTCTGACGAACAAAGTGCAAACAAGATTGCTGAGAAACTGCGGCCAATTCTAGGTGCAGTGGGCAGTGAAGTGATTGTAGCGTTTGATGCGGAAACCAATGCCTACCGCCTGGAAATCAACAAATATGTACATGGTAATCTGCAATGCTGCGTCATTAATGCAGAGTTTCTGAGCAGTGGTGATTACAGGCAGATCCTGAAAACCTCTACCATGCTGCAAGGCCTGGTAGGCCAGGGTGCAACGATTAAACGTAATGAAAAAGAGCAACTAGTCACCACTTTCAAACAGGCATTGGACTGGCTGCAAGGCGAAGCTAAAAATACATTGAATATCCAGCGCTATAAAGGTCTGGGAGAAATGAACCCTGAGCAGTTGTGGGAAACAACAATGGATCCAAAAGTCCGCCGTTTATTGAAAGTACAGATTGATGATGCAATTGCAGCAGACGAGATTTTTACAACGCTGATGGGAGATAACGTAGAACCTAGACGTGCGTTTATTGAAAATAATGCATTAGGCGCTAATAACCTGGATGTTTAAAACTTCTTAAAAAACATTCGCAATACAAACAAAAAAAGCCCTCTAAGGGCTTTTTTTGTAACTGATACTTCATGATCACTATTTAAATTTTATGGAACGGTATGCATAGTATAAATTTCAACGAATTACGTAATGCATTTGAATTTGTAAGTTCCGGACCATCATCTCAACACAGTGCCTATATATGCATGAATACTGGCACTATTTACTGGAAATCGACTGTCATTGACCTGGAAGAAAAAGGTCCGGACGACCTTGAAACATCTGATCGATATATTCCCGTTCCTCATAAAAACAACTTAAAACTTGGACAGAATTTGGCGCTATCTTTTGTCAGTGAAGAAATTCCGCATGATTACAACTTTGCTGCCAGTTTATTTCGTAAAAGAGGGGCATATAGACGTTTTAAAGAGCTGCTGCGATCAGAAGGAAAGTTGGAAAAATGGCATGTTTTTGAAGCGAATGCATCCGAGATTGCATTACTGGATTGGTGTAAAGATAACAATATTGATCCTGTTTAAA
>Ga0123388_1047765_pt1 | contig 11343 bp, 10 predicted proteins | sample T0HHNO3metaT_FD_89916 | JGI IMG/M metagenome (GOLD analysis project Ga0123388, IMG submission 89916) | Methane-oxidizing artificial microbial communities from Washington, USA to study methane cycling - T0-HHNO3 metaT (Metagenome... | ecosystem: Engineered > Modeled > Simulated communities...
CTTTTTTTGATAAATCGGAATGATTTTTGAAACTGCTTGTCATCTCTCTTCAGAAACAAAAAAGAATGCAAAAACCGTCCTTAGATCTTCAAATTCTAACCTTGCCAGACAATCCTGGTGTATATCAATATTATGATAAAGACGGAAAAATTTTATATGTTGGAAAAGCCAAAAACTTAAAAAAAAGGGTTTCCTCCTATTTCAATAAAATTCATGATACGGCTAAAACGAATGTTTTGGTCAAAAAAATTGTGACGATAAAACACATCGTCGTTCCAACAGAAACCGACGCGCTTTTATTGGAAAACAATTTAATCAAAACACTTCAGCCACGATATAATGTACTACTTCGTGATGACAAAAGTTATCCTTGGATTTGTATAAAAAAAGAACCTTTTTCGAGAATTTTTTCTACCCGAAGAATGGTTAAAGACGGCTCTGAATATTTTGGACCATACACTAATTTCAAAACGGTTCATACGATTTTGGAATTAATCAAAGAATTATATCCGTTGCGAACCTGCAATTATGATTTAAGCAAATCCAATATTGATTCTGGAAAATTCAAAGTTTGTCTGGAATATCATATTGGCAATTGCAAAGGTCCGTGCGAAGGTTTGGAACCTTTGGAAGAATACCAAAGACAAGTCGATGCAATTCGTGAAATTTTGAAAGGGAACTTCAAAGAAAGTTTAAAGGATTTCAAGAAATTGATGAACAATTATGCCCAAAACCTGCAATTTGAAGAAGCGCAAAAAATCAAAGAAAAAATTGAAGTTTTGGAGAACTATCAATCCAAATCTACTATCATCAATCCGAAGATTACAAATATTGACGTTTTCTCCATTGTTTCTGACGAAAGTGCTGCTTTTGTAAACTTTCTACAAATTTCGCATGGTTCTATTATTCGTTCGCATACTTTGGAAATGAAAAAGAAATTGGACGAAACCGATGAAGAATTACTAGAATTAGCAATCGTCGAACTTCGTGAACGTTTTCAATTATTATCAAAAGAAATTATTGTTCCGTTTGAAATTGATTTGGGCGAAAACATCAAAACAACTGTTCCGCAACTTGGTGATAAAAAACAGATTTTGGATTTGTCGATTCGAAATGCCAAATTTTACCGAATCGAACAATTAAAACAATTGCAAATTGTAGATCCAGATCGACATACCAACCGAATTATGGCGCAAATGCAAAAAGATTTGCGACTACCTGTTGAACCACGACATATTGAATGTTTTGATAACTCGAACATTCAGGGAACAAATCCAGTTGCGGCCTGCGTTGTTTTTAAAGACGGGAAACCAAGCAAAAAAGATTACCGTCATTTTAATGTGAAAACGGTTGAAGGTCCTGACGATTTTGCCTCGATGACAGAAATTGTGGGCCGACGCTATAAAAGATTGCTGGAAGAAAATGAACCTTTGCCTCAATTAATTATTATTGATGGTGGAAAAGGGCAATTATCTGCTGCATTAAAAAGTATTGATGAATTAGGTTTACGAGGAAAAATTGCAATAATTGGAATTGCAAAACGTCTTGAAGAACTTTTTTATCCTGGCGATTCGATTCCATTATATCTGGACAAAAAATCGGAAACACTGAAAGTGATTCAGCAATTGCGTAATGAAGCGCACCGATTTGGAATCACATTTCACCGCGACAAACGAAGCAAAGCAGCGCTAAATTCTTCGGTTGAAAGTATTCCGGGAATTGGCGAAAAAACAATGCTGACTTTGATTCAGCATTTTAAAAGTGTTAAAAGATTAAAATTAGCATCCGAAAAAGAAATTTCAGATGTAATTGGAGTTTCAAAAGCCAAAAAAATTGTCGACTTTTACAAAACCAACTAGCTGCTTTTTATGTACTTAAAAAAAGTGTTCATTTCACATACTCTGTCGAAAGGTTTTTTTTCCAATTCAATCTGGAAAGTTGCAGTCGTACTTTTTATATTGTTTCTTCTTCCGGAGAAATCATTTTCGCAGGACATAAAACAAGACAGTGTTAAGAGACCAAAAATTGGTTTAGTTTTAAGCGGTGGCGGCGCAAAAGGATTTGCACATATTGGTGTTCTAAAAGTTTTGGAAGAAGCCGGCATCAAAATCGATTATATTGGAGGAACCAGCATGGGATCTGTAATTGGCGGACTTTATGCCACTGGCTATAATGCATCACAAATTGATTCGATTTTCAAAAAAACAAATTTTGACGAATTGATCAACGATTACATTCCGCGTTCTTCTAAAAATTTTTACGGCAAAAAAAATGACGAATTATATGCCATTACTTTGCCTTTCAGTAATTTCAAAATTGGCATTCCAGAAGCGCTTTCAAAAGGAATGTACAATTACAATCTATTAAGCAGTCTGACCAGAAATGTACGTCATGTTCGCGACTTCAATAAATTGCCAACTCCATTTTTGTGCATCGGAACAAATATTGAAACTGGTGAAGAAGTGTTACTTAACAAAGGCAATCTGGTGCAGGCTATGATGGCTAGTGCTGCTTTTCCTTCGTTATTTACACCGGTTGAAATTGACGGAAAACTTTTGGTCGATGGTGGTGTAGCAAACAATTATCCGATTCAGGAAGTACGTAATCTCGGTGCCGACATCATTATTGGCGTTGATGTACAAGATGATTTACAGACAAGAAAAGGACTGAAAAATGCAACCCGAATTTTAGTTCAGATTACCAATCTGCAGTCGATTGAGAAAATGAAAACCAAAAGAAAAGAAACCGATATTTATATAAAACCGGATATTCGCGATTTTGGCGTAATTTCATTTGACCGTGGCGAAGAGATCATCAGAAAAGGTGAAGAAGCTACTTTTGCTGTTTACGAAAAAATCAAAACATTAGTAACGGAAGAAACTTTTTATAAAAAGCCAAAACTTAAAGTCAGCAGTGATACTTTAGAAATAGAAAAAATTAATGTCGATAAACTAGATAATTTTACCAAAGAATATATTAACGGAAAACTGCGTTTCAAACCCGGAAGTACCATCACATATGATGATTTAAAAACCGGAATGAACAATTTGGATGCCACTCAAAACTTTAGCACAATTTCATATTGCCTGCAACCTGGAGATAAAAACGGTGACAATTTGGATCTTGTTTTAAAAGAAAATCCAACCCAAACATATCTAAAGCTTGGTTTGCATTATGACGGACTTTACAAAAGTGCCATCTTATTAAATCTAACCCATAAAAAAACATTTCTAAAAAATGACGTTACTTCCTTAGATATTATTTTAGGAGATAATTTCAGGTATGATTTTAATTATTATATCGAAAACGGATTTAATATCAGCTTTGGATTTCGTTCAAGATTAAATCAATTTAACCGAAATGTTACAACAAGTATAAGTCGACTGGAACAATCAAATCCAAATGTAAACCTTATTAATGTTGATTTTTTTGATCTTACCAATCAGGCTTATTTTCAAACTATTTTTGTTCAGAAATTTTTAATGGGTGGTGGTTTAGAATATAAATATTTAAAAATCAATTCGCCAACACTGGCAAATGAAGGAAACATTATTGACAAAAGTAATTACATGAGTGTTTTTGGATACTTAAAATACGACTCTTTTGACAAAAAAACTTTTCCTCGTTCTGGCTTATATTTCTCCAGCGACATACAAACCTATTTGGCTTCTTCTGATTACACCAATACTTTTAAGCCGTTTTCTATGGCAAAAGCCGAAATCGCATTTGCTAAAACATTATTTAGAAGAGCAACTGTCAAAATTGGTGCCGATGCCGGATTTAATATAGGAAGCGATAGTGTTCCTTATTTCGATTATATTTTAGGAGGATATGGTTATAATAAAATCAACAATTTTAATTATTTCTATGGTTATGATTTCCTGAGTATCTCTGGCAATAGTTATATAAAAACAGATATTACGCTTGATTACGAAATCATCAAAAAAAACCACCTGAATTTTTCAGCCAATTTTGCCAATCTGGGTGACGATATTTTCACAACAGTTGACTGGATTTCTATGCCAAAATATTCTGGTTACGCTTTTGGTTATGGTTTAGAAACCATTATTGGCCCAATCGAAATTAAACAATCTTGGTCGCCAGAAATGTCAAAAAGCTATACATGGTTCAGCATTGGCTTTTTATTTTAAGAATTGAATCATGAATTGTTCAATAAATTTGAGGTATTTTTTTGTTATCAAAAAATTATATCAAAAAAATCAAAATAATTAGTGTTATAAATAATATAATTTTTAATTTTACTCGTCAAAAATTACGACATTTGTTATAATGAAAACAAATTGGACAGGTTTATTAGAGTATCTTCAATTCCTTATCAAGAGAAATCCTGAATAATGGCTCTATCGAATTGAAATAATTGGTCAATTAAAAAATTGAACTAATTATTAACTCTGCAATTCACATTTTCTAATTATCTAATTCACAAATTATCTAATTGAAAAAGCCATGCCATTATATCATAAACTTGGAGATTTTCCTCAAAAGAGACACACCCAATTCGAAAAACCAAACGGGGGTTTTTACTACGAACAATTATTTGGAACTGAAGGTTTTCACGGACATTCGTCTTTATCCTATCATGTTCACAGACCAACGCAGGTAAAAGAAATTTTAAACTCTTATTCGGTTGAACCAAAAATTGCAATCGGAAAAAATATAAAATCATTACTTTTTAAAGGTTTTGAATTAAAACCTGAAAATGACTTTTTGGATAGCCGAAAAGCAATGTTAGTCAACAAAGATTGTATCATTGGTTTAGCTGCGCCGAAAGAATCGCTTCGAAATTATTTCTACAAAAATGCCGATGCCGATGAAATGCTTTTCATCCATAGAGGAAAAGGAAAATTAAGAACCATGTTAGGAAATATTCCTTTCGAATATGGTGATTATTTAATTATTCCGCGTGGCATCATTTATCAAATTGATTTTGAAACAGAAGACAATCGTCTATTTTATGTAGAATCATATTCTCCATTTTATACACCAAAACGATATAAAAACCAATCAGGTCAGCATTTAGAACATTCTCCATTTTGCGAGCGTGATTTTATTTTGCCAAATGAATTGGAAACACACGACGAAAAAGGTGATTTTTTAATTAAAATCAAAAAAGAAGGCATGCTACACGAAGTGGTTTATGCTACTCATCCTTTTGACGTTGTGGGCTGGGACGGTTACAACTTTCCATACGGGTTTTCAATTCACAATTTCGAACCTATAACGGGACGTGTTCACCAACCGCCTCCGGTACATCAAACTTTTGAAACGGCAACTTTTGTCGTTTGTTCATTCTGCCCAAGACTTTACGATTACCATCCGAAAGCAATTCCGGCGCCATATAATCACAGCAATATAGATTCTGACGAAGTTCTATATTATGTAGATGGCGATTTTATGAGCCGTAATAATATTGAGCAAGGTCATATCACTTTACATCCAAAAGGAATTCCGCACGGTCCGGCGCCAGGTGCAATGGAACGCAGTATTGGTCACAAAGAAACTCAAGAATTAGCCGTTATGGTTGATACTTTCAGACCATTAATGGTAACGGAAGAAGCTATGGGATTAGATGATGGTCAGTACTACAAATCTTGGTGTGAATAATTAGTCAATGTGCCAATTTGATAATTAGTCAATTAGAGAATGTGGCAATTAGAAAATGAGAAAATTAAATAATTTATTTGTAATTTTAAACCTACAAAAAATTATCTCATTATCAAATTTCCTAATTATCTAATTAAAAAATGACTTTCAACGAGAAATATAAAGACAATGCTCTTTTAATAAAAACATTCAATTTTGCATTAAATATAATTGACTACACAACCGAACTTCAAGATCAAAAGAAATTCGTAATTGCAAATCAGTTATTAAAAAGCGGAACATCAATTGGAGCAAATTCAAAAGAATCACAAAACGCAGAAAGTAAAGCCGATTTTATTCATAAATTAAAAATTGCAATTAAAGAAGCAGATGAATCAGAATATTGGTTGTTTTTATGTGATGCACACAAAGACTATCCAGATTGCAAATATTTATTAAATGAATTATCAGAAATTTTAAAAATTTTAAATAAAATAATATCAACATCAAAAAGGAAATAATTAGATCATTTGTCAATGAGCCAATGTGATAATTTTTATCAGAATGCTCATTATCTAATTTTCTAATTAACTCATTTTCTAATTAAAAATATCATGAGCAAAGAAGTTAAATCAGTAGAATACGGATTAGAAAAAATATTTGAAGGAGCACAAGATTTCCTTCCATTATTAGGAACAGATTATGTAGAATTCTACGTTGGAAATGCTAAACAATCTGCACATTATTATAAAACAGCTTTCGGATATCAGTCATTGGCTTATGCCGGATTAGAAACCGGAGTTAAAGACAGAGCATCGTATGTTTTGAAACAAGACAAAATCAGAATTGTTTTGACTACGCCTTTAACAGCTGATTCTCCAATCAACGAACATTTGAAAAAACATGGCGATGGAGTAAAAGTTGCGGCACTTTGGGTTGAAGATGCTACAAAATCTTACGAAGAAACAATGAAACGTGGCGCGCGTTCTTTTATGGAGCCAACTATTGAAGAAGATGAGTTTGGTCAAGTTATCCGTTCTGGAATTTACACTTACGGAGAAACCGTTCATATTTTCGTAGAAAGAAAAAACTACAATGGAGTTTTCTTGCCAGGTTATAAAGAATGGAAATCAGATTACAATCCAGAACCAACCGGATTAAAATATATTGACCACATGGTTGGAAATGTAGGTTGGAATGAAATGAATACTTGGGTAAAATTCTACGAAGACGTTATGGGATTTGTGAATTTCTTATCTTTTGATGACAAACAAATTACCACAGAATATTCTGCTTTGATGAGTAAAGTAATGTCAAACGGAAACGGAAGAATAAAATTCCCAATCAACGAACCAGCCGAAGGAAAGAAAAAATCTCAAATTGAAGAATATTTAGATTTCTACGGCGGACCTGGAATTCAGCATATTGCCATCGCAACAGATGATATTATTAAAACCGTATCACAATTAAGAGCACGTGGTGTTGAATTTTTATCAGCTCCCCCACATACATACTACCAAGCAATTCCTGAAAGATTGGGCGTTCATATGGATATGATGAAAGAAGACATTAACGAAATTGAAAAATTAGCAATTATGGTTGATGCCGATGAAGATGGTTATCTTTTACAAATTTTTACGAAACCTGTTCAGGACCGACCTACCCTTTTCTTCGAAATTATTCAAAGAATGGGAGCAAAAGGATTCGGTGCAGGGAACTTTAAAGCCCTTTTTGAGTCGATTGAAAGAGAACAAGAATTGAGAGGAACATTATAAAAACGCTGATTTTTTACATTATGCAGAAAAATTCTCTGTAAAACGTTGATTTTTATGCAAATGTTATGTTAAACTTGCCTTTTGCTATTTCTTTTTTGAACTTTCTATCTATCTTTGCACTCGCAAAACAAAAGGGGTGGTTTCCTTTTGGATTGATATAAATTTCATAATTTATAGTTTTTTGGTTAGTTAATAGCATAAAAACTCAGTCATTACTTGACTGAGTTTTTTTGTTTTGGTACATTTGGAATAGAATTTGCAATTATCCTCATAAATATTTGTAAAACAGTACTATGAAAAAATTAATCCTCACTATATTCATCCTCACAGCCTTTAGTTTTGATTCACAAAAAGAAGACGCTTTCGATACAGGAGAGTTTTTTAAATTCAGAATTCACTACGGAATTATAAACGCAGGATATGCTACACTCGAAATCAAAGATGCAACAATAAATAACAAAAAAGTTTTCCATGCGGTGGGAAAAGGTTACACAACTGGCATGTCTAAATTTTTCTTTAAAGTCGAAGATTTATACGAAAGCTATTTTGACAGAGAAACCGGAAGTCCCTATCGTTATGTGAGAAAAATTGATGAAGGCGGTTATACCAAAAATCAGGAAGGCTTTTTTAATCAGGCAGAAAACAGAGTTTTGGTAAAAGATTACAAGCGAAAATCTGAAAAAACCATTGTAACTACTGATAATGTACAAGATATTGTTTCTTCATTTTACTACTTAAGAAATCATCCGAATATTGATAAATTAAAATCAGGTGAAGCCATAATAATTGACATGTTTTTTGATGATGAAATCACAAAATTTAAGTTAAAATATATAGGTCGTCAAGATATTACAACTAAATTTGGCACCGTTTCTACGATGGTTTTTAGACCATCTGTACAAAAAGGAAGGGTTTTCAAAGAAGAAGAAAGTTTAACACTCTGGATTACAGACGACGACAACAAAGTTCCTATTAGAATTAAAGCAGATCTTGCAGTTGGATCACTCAAAGCAGATCTTGATGAATATAAAGGATTAAAAAATCCATTTAAAGCAAAAAAATAATGAACCTTACTGATCATTCAGAATCAATTTTAAAAGAAATTGATCAAAAATTCCAAGCTATAAATCAAAAAACTGATGTTCAGTTAGAAGGATTGCTTTGGTCAAAACCAATTACATATTGGGATTATATTCAAACAGACGCCCTTTTAAATTTACAAATACAACGCACCACACTTCCTGACGAAATGGTCTTCATTATGTACCATCAAGTCAATGAATTAATCTTTAAAATGATTTTGTGGGAAATTGATCAAATTGCTGAAACAGAAAATATTCAGGTTGATTTTTTCAGTGAAAGACTTTCAAGAATCACGCGTTATTTTGACATGCTTACCAATTCGTTCAGCATTATGGAAAACGGAATGGATGTAGATCAATACATGAAATTCAGAAATACACTTACTCCTGCAAGTGGTTTTCAGAGCGCACAATATCGAATGATCGAATTTGCATCGACTGATGTTATCAATTTAACTGATAGAAGGTACAAAGCAAATTTTGATGAAAATACAGATTTAGAAACCAGTTTCGAACATTTGTATTGGCAAGCAGCTGGAAAAGATTATCAAACTGGAGAAAAATCATACTTGCTTAACGAGTTTGAGAAAAAATACAAAGAGCAGTTTTTAAGACAAATGTCATCGTTTAAAACAAAAAATATTTGGCAAAAATTCACACAACTTCCTATTGAAGATCAACAAAATACGGAACTAATTACTGCAATGCGCCATTATGATAAAACGGTAAATATTACCTGGGTAATGCAGCATCTTAATACTGCGAGAAAATATATTTTGGAAAGCGGAAAAGGCAACGGAGAAGCGACCGGAGGAAGTGACTGGCAAAAATATATGCATCCAAAATACCAAAGACGCATCTTTTTTCCTAAATTGTGGACCGAAGAAGAATTGTCCAATTGGGGAAATGAATAGAATATTTTAGTTTCCCAGAAAAATTTAAAAAGTTTGAAAAGAGCAGTCGTAATTTTAATAGTCTTGTTTTCTGTTTTCTCATGTAATAAAAAAGAGGAAATAGTTGAAAACAAAATTACCAAACCTAAAACCAAAAAAATAGAATTCGGGTTTAATTACGCAGACTATAATGTTGTAAATGATACCTTTTCAAAAGGAGATTCTTTTGGATCCATTTTTCAAAGTCAGAATATTGGCGACAAAAAAGTATTCGACATAGTGGAACAAGTTAAAGACTCTTTTAATGTCAGAACTATTCGTTATGGCAAACCTTTTACATTACTTCGTTCAAAAAACAAAACCAACAATCTTCAGGTTTTTATTTATCAGCCAGATGCACTAACGTATTATATTATTGACTTAAGAGACAGTATTGCAAAAGCTTATAAAAAAATAAAACCAGTAACCTTAAAAAGAAAAATTATTGGCGGTGTTTTAAAAAGCTCTCTTTCAGAAACTTTAGGAAATGAAAGTGTCGAAACAGCACTTGCGAGCAGAATTACAAAAGTATTTTCATGGTCGATTGACTTCTTCAAACTTAAAAAAGGTGATCGTTACGGATTAATTTTCACCGAAAGATTTATCAACGGAAAAACGTATGACGGCGTTGAAGAACTTGAAGCTGCATTTTTTGAATATAAAGGTAAAATCGTTTATGCTTTCCCTTTTGAAAAAGATACGCTTTCAGGAAAAATCGAATATTATGACGATCAAGGAAGAACGCTTAAAAATTTCTTTCTAAAAACACCAATCAAATTCAGCCGAATCACTTCAAGATTCACAATGAACAGATTCCATCCTGTGCAACATACCTGGAAAGCGCACAAAGGAACCGATTATGCCGCTCCAACAGGAACTCCAATTTCTACGACTGCATCTGGAGTTGTTGAAGCAACTGGATATACCGCAGGAAACGGGAACTTTGTAAAAGTAAAACATAACGGAACCTACTCTACTCAATATTTACATATGTCCAAAATCTTGGTTCGCCGAGGTCAGCGCGTTACTCAAGGACAAACTATTGGATTAGTAGGAAGTACCGGTTTAGCTTCTGGACCTCACGTTTGTTACCGTTTCTGGAAAAATGGCGTTCAGGTTGATGCGCTTCGTTTGAATTTACCAACCGGAGAATCTCTGACTGGAAATGATAAAACCCGTTTTGCAAAACAAATCGAACCTTTAAAGAGAGAATTGGATAGTATTGGAAATTTATAAAATTCAAAATTGACTTTTAAAATAGAAAAAACATGAAAAACGCTCGGCTTAAGGCGATTTACAATGAAACTTTTTCAGGTTTAAAATTATTTTATAGAGACACCAATCTCTCTGAAAGCTTAATTTCAAATTACAAAGTCGGGCAGATAATTCAGGAAAGAGGTTTTACTGATATGACTTCTATTGGCGGAGGTCTTTCTGGAAATTTCAGATATTTAATTGCAAGCTCTCATCCCAAAGACTTATCAAAATTCAATCCTGATTCGGCAAAAATTGGTCACTTTCTTTTGGACACAATTACTTATTTTAAAGTTTTGGATATTTATAAAATCGGAGATAAAACTCAGGTTTTTCTCTTGAACATTCCTGACAATTCAATTTCACTTTTCAAAAACTCCTCTTCAAATCTGGAAGAAGAAATTATAGAAAAAGCAAGAAAAAAATTCAGTGACAAAATCAATATTGCTTTAATTCCTGAATTACAAACTGAAAATTGGAAGGAAAGAACTAAATCTCCAATAGGAATGAATGAAATTGGAGAACTGTTTTTTGATGATTCTAAAATTAAAATGGAATCGCCAAAAAGAATTAAAATTGACATAGAAAAGAAAACTATTGAAGTTAATAAAAAACCTTGGTGGAAGGTTTGGTAATCTGACTTATGAAAAAACTGCTAAAATATTTTCTCTTTTTTGCTTTTATTTCATGCCAAAC
>Ga0123388_1002955_pt1 | contig 11313 bp, 7 predicted proteins | sample T0HHNO3metaT_FD_89916 | JGI IMG/M metagenome (GOLD analysis project Ga0123388, IMG submission 89916) | Methane-oxidizing artificial microbial communities from Washington, USA to study methane cycling - T0-HHNO3 metaT (Metagenome... | ecosystem: Engineered > Modeled > Simulated communities...
CAGCATGCTCACCGGCGAGGAAATGCTGGAAAAAATCGACTTTACTTGGGATGGCCCATTGCCCTTGGCTTGGCGGCGTTATTACCGTAGCAGCCAATCCGATGTCGATCATCAATTGGGCTATGGTTGGCTGACGCCGTTGGACGAATGGCTGGAAATCGGCGAGCGCGTGACGTTCTGCAATGCCGATGGTCAGCGTATCGATTTGCCCTTGCCCAAGCCCGGAGCCTATAGCATTAATCTACCGGAACAGGTTCGCCTGTACCGGGAAAACGGCCAGTATCGCATCGTCGATCCTAGCGGTTTGGCGAAAACCTTCACCGGTCGGTCTGGCCGTTGCCCTCTGCGGGCCTGGCACAACAGCCAGGGCCAAAGCCTGTATTTTCACCGCGACGCCAACGGCGACGTCGAGCGCATCTCCGCCAGCTGGAACAAACATTTACTGTTGGAACGCCAAGGCCGGCGCATTGTCGCGATTCGTCCCGGCAAGCGTAGCGGAAGCGGATTCGAAGCGGCCGGCGAGCCGTTGGTGAGCTATCTGTATAGCGATGAAGGCGATTTAATCGGCGCTCGCGATCGGCTCGAGCAAGGCGAGAACTACGCCTATCGCAACCACGTCATCGCCCGCCGTACCCTGGCTAGCGGCTTTAACTTTTATTTCGAATGGGACCAAGACACGCCGCAAGGTAAATGCCTGCACAACTGGGGCGATAACGGCGTCTACGATTACCGTTTCGAATGGTTGCCGGACGGCGTTAGCCACGCCATCGACTCGCGCGGCGGCGTCGCGATTTATCGGCACGATCCGCAAGGCCTGTTACTCTCGGAGCGCAGCCCGGAAGGCCGGGAAACCCGCCACAGCTACAACGCCGACAATCAACTGGCGCAAACCGTGGCGCCGGACGGCGGTATCACCAGCTTTAGTTACGATAAAGAAGGCCGCTTGATCGGCGTGTCCGATGCGCTGGGTTTTAGTCAACGCGTCAAGTACGACAAACAAGGCAATCCGGTAGAGCTGATCGATGCCTTGGATCAGCGTTGGCTGCGCCGCTACGACGCTAGCGGCCGGCTGGAAGAAACCGTCGCCGCCAACGGCGCGGTCACCCAGTATCAATATAATGCCCAAGGCGTACCGGTGCGCATCACCGATGCGCTGGGTCGGACGCGTTCGCTGTTGTGGGACGAACAGTTGCGCCTGGTCGGCGAGATCGGCTTCGATGGCATCAAGACTCGCTACCAATACGACGATGACGATCGAATTGTCGCCATCGTCGATCAGGACAAACGCACCACCCGTTACGGCTACGATGCCGCAGGCCGGGTCACGGCCGTGCAGCACGCGGACGGCAGCACTGTGCAATTGCGCTACAACGCCGCCGGCTTGTTGACCCATTACCTCGACGGCCTGGGTAACACCACCGAATATCGCTACGACGACGGCCTGTCCCAACCTACCGCCCGCATCGATCCGCTGGGTCATGAAATGCGTTATCGCTACGACAGCGAACGCAATCTGATCGGCCTGATCAACCCGAAAGGCGAAACCTACAGCCTTAACTACGACCGCGACGAAAATCTGGTCGAAGAAATCGGCTTCGACGGCCGTATCCAGCGTTACCGCTACAACGCCGCCGGTGCGCTGGAAGCCTACCTGCAACCCGGCGCCGACGGCGATTGGAGCGTCACCCGCTTCGAACGCGACCGTCTCGGCCGCTTGCTGAAAAAGCATGCCGCCGACGGCAGCCTGAGCCAATACGGCTACGATCCGCTGGGCCGCTTGCAACTAGCCAAAAATGCCGACAGCCTGGTGCTGTTGGGGTACAACGCACTGGGTCAGATCAACCAGGAAAACCAGAACGGCGCCATCGTCCGCCACAAATACGACTTGCTGGGCCGGCGCATCCACACCGAAACCCCGGACCGGCATCGCATCGACTACCGTTTCGGCGAGCGCTACCTGGACAGCATCGAATTCGACGGCCAAACCCTCACCAGCCACCGCTACGACGAACTGGGCCGGGAAATCGGCCGTAGCCAAGGCCAACTCAACACCGACTACGACTACGATCCGCTGGGGCGCTTGTTGCGGCAACGCGCCGCGCTCAAAGGCCAAGCGGTGCTCATCGGTCGCCAGTACAACTACGATGCGGCCGGCAAACTCCGCGAACTGGACGACCTGCGCCAGGGCCGCAGCCAATACCACTACGACCCCGCCGCCCGCCTGATCCGTAGCGAAGGCCTCAGCCCGGAAAGCTTCGTTCACGACCCGGCCGGAAACCTGCTAGGTGCCAGCGCGGAAGGCGGCCGAATCGAAGGCGACCGCTTGCTGATGATGGGCGACCGCCACTACAGCTACGACGCCGCCGGCAACCTGATCGAAGAAAAACGCGGCAAGGCCGGTCAAATCGTCACCCGCTACCAATACGACGCCGACAACCATCTGGTGCGCGCGGAAACCCCGCAAGGCACCGCCCAATACCGCTACGACGCCCTGGGCCGGCGCATCGCCAAACACACCGCGCAAGGAGAAACCCGGTTTCAATACGACGGCCCGCGCCTGCTCGCAGAAACCGATAGCCAGCGCAGCCGTATCTACCTATTCGAACCCGGCAGTTTCCGACCCTTGTTGCTGCACGAACAGGACAACACCCATGCCAGCGGCACCACCTACCACTACCACCTGGATCATCTCGGCACCCCTAGGGAGTTGACCGACGGTCAAGGCCACATCGTCTGGTCTGCCCGCTACCGCGCCTACGGCAACCTAGCCCTGGCAGATATTGAGGAAATCGACAATCCGCTACGCTTTCAAGGCCAGTACTACGACGCCGAAACCGGTTTGCATTACAACCTGAACCGGTATTACGATCCTAATGCGGGGCGGTTTGTTCATCAGGATCCGATTGGGTTGGCCGGTGGAAGTAATCTTTACCAATATGTTCAGAATCCAGTGAACTGGATTGATCCTTTAGGATTGACCGGAAAGGATTGCGGGCTTCAGGACGAGACAAGGCCTCCCAACATGAGCCCCCCTGGTTCAGGACGGAGCGGCGCTTTCAATGAGGCTAAGCGTCAATCGGGTGTTCCTACGAGTCAACAACCGAGCCGGGTACTGCCGAATGTGGATCGGCGGGGTAACACCCAACCAGGTCGGATATACGAATATGAGGTTCCCACATCGGGTGGAGGTACTAAAACCGTTAGGATTCGTGATGACGCAGGTGGTCATGATTTCGGAGTTGGCAACTCTCAAAATCGGGGGGCGCACTTCAATGACGAAGCAGGTAACCATTATGACTACTGAAATCATGGTTGGGGTTACTGATGATCTATCAGAAAAAAACGAAGTTTTTAATTTCAAGGAAGGTGTATGGCCGAGCGACCATGTTGTTGCAGGGGCCAGTTGGACTGTTAAGAATGTTCCTTCCCGTGACTCGCTTTGTATGATTTTGCGCTTTATTTTTGGTTTATTTTCGAAAAATATTCCGGAATACGATGTTTGGCTATTGATCGGTAATTCCGCTTGGCAGCCCGATACGCGTGTTGTTCGTTATCGAAAGCTTTGGGGAGCACTGAAAGCTAGGGGAATGGTTATACCTGATTCAGAAAATTCACTTGAGATTCTCATGGAAAGCAATGGGAAAGTGAAATTTTTTGGAGCAACTCAATTCTATGAACATGCAATCGAGGATGTTATTAAGGCTATTGCGGATGAGCGTTGCGCTTATATTGTTGCCTTCCCTGGTCATTGTGGAATTCGAGATGTGCTAGAAATGGGATGGAGCGGTGACCTTAACGAGGATTCTAAAATGCTTGTTTCCTTACAAAATAAGGGTGCATTGATTTTTAAGAAAATTGGTGAATTTGATGATTGCGAGGTCGGGTTTTTGGTGCTTGGTAATCCGGAACTTGTAAGAACATTGCTGAATTAATTCAGACCTATAATTTGTAGTGGTTAAAACTTAATCTGGTAGTTACTGGATTTTTATAGGTGTCTGTCAGGCTAAGGGGATATTCGGCTCACCTTGTGCTTCAGATTGTAGCTATGTAAGCCTCCATCTGCCCCACCTCGCCAGGCATTCAGCCCGCAGGTACGGTTAGCGTCAGCGTAATCGTGCGCAAGGAAGTGCACTGATTCGCAGTTAAGCCCTGAATCAGAAAGCTTGGTTCTCGTTCGGACGGCAACCGAATATAAGAAAAACGCGGCAAGGCCGGCCACATTGTCACCCGCTACCAATACGACAGCGACAACCGCCTAGTCCGCGCCGAAACGCCAAACGGCATCACCCAATACAGCTACGATGCCCTGGGCCGGCGCATCGCCAAACACACCGCGCAAGGCGAAACCCTGTTTCGATACGACGGCCCGCGCCTGCTCGCAGAAACCGATAGCCAGCGCAGCCGCACCTATCTATTCGAACCCGGTAGCTTCCGGCCCTTGGCGCTGCACGAACAGGACAACACCCAAGCCAGCGGGAATGCCTCTACCACTACCATCTGGATCATCTCGGCATTCATCAAGGCTAGCCAGAATTAAAGTCTTTTTCGTAAAATTTCACCAATCTCCTCATCCGCCAACACAATCGGATTGGTCTGCATGCTGCTGCCGCGCGCATTGGCGATGACGTGCGGGAAGTCGGCCTCGGTAATACCGTAGACGCTAAGACGGTCCAGTTTCAGCCTATTACTCCAGTCGGCCAGCAGCGCGATCAATGCGTCGCGGGCCAATTGGTCGTCTAGTTCGTTTTGGCCGCTTAGTAACCGGCCGACTGCGGCGTATTTGGCGAGGGCCGGATTGGCCGGTTCGCGGGCTTGCATTGCGCGGATGTTGACGTCGGTTGCGACAGCGACTAGCGTGCCGCATACCACGCCGTGCGGGATCGGGAAGAAGGCGCCCAGGGGGGATGCCAAGCCGTGCACGGAACCCAAGCCCACTTGTGCCAACGTGATGCCGGACAACAGCGCGGCGTAAGCCATCGCGGCGCGGCCTTCGCCGGCTTCCGGTTCGGCTCCGTGCCAGGCTGCGAAAAAGCCGTCTTTGACGGCCTGCATGCCACTCCAGGCCAACGCGTCGGTGAACGGATTGGCCTTGGCCGAGACGTAGGATTCCAGCAATTGCGTCAATGCGTCCATGCCGTCGGCGGCGAGTAGTGCCGGCGAACAGCTGGCCAACAAGTCCGGGTCGAGGATGGCGTATTCGGGTACCAGGCATTCGTCGCGAAACGATTTTTTGAAGCCTTGCGGGCCTTGGACACTGAGCACCGAATTTTTGGTGGCTTCGCTACCGGTGCCGGCGGTGGTCGGCACCGCGATGAACGGTGTGCTGGGACCGCGATACGGTTTGTTGCGGCCTACGCCTTCCAAATAATCCAGCACCGAGTCGCCGCTGGGTAGCAAGCCGGCGATGGCCTTGGCGGCATCCAATACACTGCCGCCGCCAATAGCGACCACGACTTCAATATGCTCGTTACGGAATTGGTCCACTGTGTCGTCTATCAGTTGCGGTGACGGTTCGCCGGACACCGCGCAATGCCGCCATTCGACGCCTTGCCCGGCCAGCGCGTCAATAAAGCTTTGCCAGCGCGGCGTGCCGAAAAAAGACTGTTTGCCAGTAACCAGCAATGCTTTGCGGCCGTATCCGGCGATCAGCGCCGGCGCTTCGTTTAAGCGGCCGCGGCCGAACAAAATCCTGGGCAAGCGGGCAATGTAAAACGGTTTGAAAGCCTGCATGCTCAAGCCTCCGGAAACAAGGCTTTATAAGGAACGCCTTGGCGCGGCTGGGCCATCCAGTCAGCGACCGTGTCGCGCCAGGCCAGATAATGTTCGGTTTGTTTGTGCGCCGCCGCGTCTTCGGCGGTTGCGTAGACTTCGTACAGGATAAACTGGCTGGGGTTGTCTGGGACTTGCAGCACGTCGAAGCGGCGGTTGCCGGATTCCTGTACCGAAGCCAAGTGGTTCAGGCGGGTGGCGGTAATGAAATCGTCGATGTGGTCGGGTTTGACGTGGACGTGAACGAGGGTAACGTGCATGGCTAACGAATTAAGAAGTGATACCAGCCGCTAAGCATAGGCGAAAACCGGCGGCGATGGCAACGCCAGGCTGCCCAAGCCCCGATCTTGCAAAATTTCTGAATTCGGTTGTTTGTGCGTGCGTTTGCTCGAATCCTTACGCCAACTCAGGCCGTCTATGGCAGAATGTATTCATTTATGTTTTTAAGGGAAGATCGTATGTTGTTACCCAGAATGCTGCCGATTTTGTTTGCTTCCATTCTTGCCTCATGTGCCGATGTGCCCGAGCAACCGGCCCCGCCACCGCCGACAGTAGTGGAGTTGACGCTAAAAAGTACCGCTTCAATTAACCCCGACGCCGACGGCAAAGCGTCGCCGGTGGTGTTAAGAGTCTATGAGTTAAGGGAGCAGAGCGGTTTTAGCGGAGCCGATTTTTTTGCCATATTCGATAAAGAGCAGGCCACTTTGGGCGCGGATTTGGTCCGTAAGCAAGAGTTGGTGTTAAAACCCGGCGAGATTAAAACCTTGCGGATCGAGCCAGCCGCCGATACGCGGATACTGGGTTTTTTCGCGGCTTTTCGTAAACTGGATAACGCCGGCTGGCGCTCGTTGACCGAGTTGAAGGCTCATCAGAACAACGCGGTTGAACTGACGCTGGATGGGAATACCTTAACCGTCACCAATACGCCAACCGAGCCACCGCCTGCGGCACCTAAAGAAGATTAGCCGGAGAGAAAATTTGCGGGACTATCGGTTTCTACACCCTTAGTCCCTGATCGTTAAAAGCGTTTAAAAAATCGGCACGACCAGCACAAATACGAAGGCGATTACCGTCCAAATCACGATCTTGGTTTTCAGAGGCGTGTTGCGCCACAGCGTTTTCAACTCATCTCGCAGGGCTTGCGAATGGTTTTCGGCGGCGCGGATGCGTTTAAACGCGCCTTTTAGGGTCAGACTTTCCTGTTTTTGCTGTTCTGCGTAAAGCAGTTCGTCGAGCTGGGAATAAAACACGTCGCAACTCGGACATTTAAATGCCTCGCCCAACCTGGGCTGGCCGCATTGTGGGCAGTTTTTCATTTTTGCTCCTGAAAAACTCGATTGCCTTGATGACGAGCATCAAGGCAATGCAGGAAACATTTACGCAGCGATACCGTTATGTCTGAGCAGGGCGTCGATATTGGGTTCGCGGCCGCGGAAGTTTTTGAATAAGGTCATCGCATCGCTGCTGCCGCCTTGTTCCAGGATGTTGTGCAGGAATGACTCGCCTGTATCGCGGTCGAAAATGCCTTTCTCTTCGAACAAGGAAAATGCGTCCGCCGACAACACTTCCGCCCATTTGTAACTGTAATAACCGGCGGCGTAACCACCAGCGAAAATATGCGAAAAGCTATGGGCGAAACGGTTGAATTCCGGCACCTTAACCACGGCCACCTGATCCCGAACCTGTTTCAGGACGCTGTAAATCTGGCCTCCCTTGGCTGGACTGTAATCCAGGTGCATCTTGAAATCAAACAAACTGAATTCCAGTTGCCTTACCATCATCATCCCCGCTTGGAAGTTCTTCGCCGCCAGCATTTTGTCGTACAAGGCATCGGGCAGCGGTTCGCCGGTCTGATAGTGGCCGGAAATTAAACCCAGCGCTTCTTTTTCCCAGCACCAGTTTTCCATGAATTGACTGGGCAGTTCCACCGCATCCCACTCGACACCGTTGATGCCGGATACGCCTAGGTGGTCGATCTGGGTCAACATGTGGTGCAAACCGTGGCCGAACTCGTGAAACAGGGTTTCCACTTCGTCGTGCGTCAGCAAAGCCGGATCGCTAACTGTTGGCGGCGTAAAGTTGCAGGTCAAATAAGCGACGGGTGTTTGTAATGCGTCGCCGATTTTTTTACGGCAGACGCAATCGTCCATCCAGGCGCCGCCGCGTTTTTTGGCGCGGGCGTACAAGTCCAGGAAGAAGCGACCGCGCAATTGGCCGTTCTTGTCCAAAATCTGATAAAAGCGGGTGTCCGGGTGCCAGGCGTCGAAGTCTTTGATCTCGCTGATTTGCAAGCCGTAGAGTTTTTCAACAATGGCAAACAGGCCGGGTACGACCTTATTGTCGGGGAAGTAAGCTTTTACTTCTTCCTGTGATAACTGATAGAAGTGCTGACGCATCTTTTCCGAATAATAACCGATGTCCCAGGCTTGCAAGTCGCTGAGGCCGTGTTCGGCGGCGGCAAACTCTTTCAGTTCGGTCAAATCGCGGCGGGCCTGACGCCAGGATTTATCGGCCAGGTCTTCCAGAAACTTCACGACATCGTCGGTGGATTTGGCCATTTTGGTAGCCAACGAATATTCGGCGTAGTTGTTAAATCCCAGCAGTTGGGCTTTTTCATGGCGCAAGGCCAGGATTTGCTCCATGATCTCCGAGTTATCCCACTGTCCGGCATGGGGGCCTTGATCGGAGGCGCGGGTGCAAAAGGCTTCGTAGTGTTCGCGGCGCAGTTCCCGATTATCAGCGTAGGTCATTACCGCCAGATAGGATGGAAATTGCAGATTGATCAGCCAGCCTTCCTTGCCTTCGGTTTCTGCCGCTTGTTTGGCTTGCGCCAGGGCCGATTCCGGCAGTCCGGCCAAGTCTTCGATATGGGTGATCTGTTTATGCCAGGCGTTGGTGGCATCCAGCAAATTTTCTTCGTACTGGCTGGCTAGTTTTGATAGCTGTTGGTTGATGTCTTTGTAACGCGCTTGTTGCTCGGGCGGTAAGTCCACGCCGGATAAATGAAAATCGCGCAAGGCATTATTGACAATTTTTTGCTGCGCTTGATCGAGTTTGGCAAAGTCCGCGCTGTCGTGGATGGCTTGGTAGGCCTCGTACAAGGCGCGGTTTTGGCCGGTTTCGGTGGCATATTCGCTGAGTTTGCCGAGGCAGGCATTATAAGCATCGCGCATCGCTTCGCTGTTAACCACCGAATTCATATGGCTGACCGGCGACCAGGCTTTGTTGAGGCGATCTTCGGCGGCTTCAATCGGTTCGATCAGGTTTTGCCAGGTGTAAGGTCCGCCGGCTGCCAACTGTCGGGCGATGGTTTGTCGAGCGTCGCTAAGCAGCTGATTGATCGCAGGTTCCACGTGTTCGGGCAGAATTTTAGAAAATTGCGGCAGTTCGGTGTTTTCAAGCAAAGGATTGGTCATGTCGGTAGCCAGTCTGATATGAATATCGGGATGATTAGGATAATAAATGCATGGCGGCGTTGACCCGGTTTTGGGCTTTTTTCAACACCATCAAGGAAAAGTCAGGGTTCAGTTTACCGTGATTTAGTTTGCTGTAAGCCGGAATCGAGTTGATATAAGGCAGATCCCGGGCATTGCCGGAACCGAAATAGCTGTGCAATTTGGCGAGGATGACGATGTCGGTCATCGTTAGTTCCGGGCCGCTGTCGTACAGCCAGTTTTCTGCTTGATGCGGAATGTTGCCCAGTTGTTCGGGAAATCCGAGGGTATGCAGCATCAGCACTCCGACCGGGCCGCGTAAATAGGGCAGCGCGGTTTTTAGTTCCTGAAAGCTGGGGCCGCCGTCGGGAAATTGTTCGGCAAAATGCAGTAAGGGAATCGCGCCGATGTCGGCAATCAAACCGCCCAGCAGGGCGTCCTCCGGGTTGATGTTGCTGCACTCCTGTGCCAACACGAAGCTTAAACTTGAGACATATAGGCTGTTTTTCCATAATGTCTGCATGCCTTTCATGAGTTCCGGGTCGGTGCAGCTGAATAATTGTTTCATACTGATGCCCATCACCAGATTCCGCGTCGCATTCAGGCCGATGCGGGCTACCGCGTCATGGCAATTGTTGATCGGTATTTCTGTGGCATACAAGGGGCTGTTCGCCACCTGGATTAATTTTGCCACGATAGGCGGGTCCAGTTGAATAATGTCAGCGGCCCCACGGATACCGATGTCCTTTTGCACCGCATCTTTCAGTTTCAGTGCTACGTCAGGTAAGGAGGGCAGGCGGAGTTTGTTTTCCCGATAGGCTTGGGCGAAGCTGTTGAAGAAGCGGCTGCCGTTAATCGGTTCCGGCAGTTGAATATCGACCAGTTCCACGCAATTGGCGCTTTCCTGACTTTTATCCGTCCACAAACGGTTGAGTTGGATAGGGATTTCCAAAATGCGCACATCGCTGAGCGCCGTGGCGGTAGCGCCGCAGCGGCTACCGCTGTTCAGCGGCAGATTGGCTAACGTGGAATCGGCGTCGATTTGATAGCGGCTAGCACTATCCGGCTGCATAGACAGTTGTCCGGCCAACAAATACAGGACGCTGCTGGTCGGTTGCCCCAGGGTAAAAATAATCGCCCCCTTGGCGTAGGCCAAACTGAGATGCGGCAATGAGCTTAAGGCGGCGTCATCCAGATCACGCAAGGGAGCGAATTTTTTCAGTTGTGCGACTGTAAGAGTTTGCTGATGGGTGGTGTTGGGTTTGGATGCCGCGCTGTCGGTTGGCTGACTATACGGGCGTTCAGCGCCAGGTGTCACTGCTCTCGGGGTGGGCCTTTTGGCGGCGGTATTTTTTTCCAGTAGCTTGGAAAACCAGTTCATCTTATGTCCTGAAAAAGTTTATGGCCTCGGCAATTTGTTGTTTTGCGTCCTGTAGCGCTTTCAGCGACATATCTGGCGTCAGTGCGCTATCGTCCAGTTTTTGAAAGGCCGGCAAGGTGTTGAGTGGCGGCAGTTTTTGGGTATTGGCGCCGCCGAGTTGGCTGTGAAATTTGGCTAACAAAACGACGTCATACAACTGCAAACCCTGGCCGTCGTCGAAGTACCAATTTGTGGTATTGACGGGAATTTGCTGAAAACTATCGGGGAAATGCCATTTTTTCAAAATATAGGTGCCTAACAAACCTTGCAGACAGGCGATGCTAGCCTGTAATTCTTCTTCGGTATACTTTGAAATATCAAGGCTTTCGGCAAAGGTGACGATAGGTAAAGCACCAATATTGTGAATTAACCCGGCCAGTAAGGCTTCGTCGGCGTTCACTTTTCGGGTTAGTCCGGCCAAGGTGTGGCTGAGGCTGGCAATCTGGATGCTTTGTTTCCAAAGTGTCTGAATAATGTTGTTCAATTGCCGGTTGCGGCTTCTGAACAACTGGTGCAGGCTGATGCTGGTCACCAGGTTTTGCGTGGTTTTAAACCCCAGCCGGTTCACGGCATCATGGCTACTGGTGATCGGGTTGCTGCCGCGGTAGATTGGGCTGTTTGCGACCTGAATCAATTTGGAGGATATAACCGGGTCCAGGTTTAAAATTTTGACCGCATCGGCGATGCTGA
>Ga0123388_1053314_pt1 | contig 11313 bp, 6 predicted proteins | sample T0HHNO3metaT_FD_89916 | JGI IMG/M metagenome (GOLD analysis project Ga0123388, IMG submission 89916) | Methane-oxidizing artificial microbial communities from Washington, USA to study methane cycling - T0-HHNO3 metaT (Metagenome... | ecosystem: Engineered > Modeled > Simulated communities...
CGTTTCGCTGCTGCTGAAGCGCATCCCCGGCACCCTGCGCATCGCCGCGCCGCTTGGCATCGGCAAGCCGCACCGGCTGCTCAACGCGCTGTACCAGCGCATCGAACAGGAACCGGCCCGCCGCCTGGAAATCTATACGGCGTTGTCGCTGGATCCGCCAAGTGCAGCGCCGGGGCTGGAACGCCGCTTCCTGGGCCCATTCGCTTCGCGGCATTTCGGCGAAGACTTCCCGCGCCTGCGCTACGTGGAAGCGCTGAAGCGCGATGCTTTGCCGGCCAACATCACCGTGGAGGAGTTCTACATGCAGTCCGGCGCGCTGCTGCATTCGTCGCAGGCGCAACGCCGCTATACCAGCCTCAATTACACCGAGGCCCCGGCAGGCGTGGCCCAGCGTGGCGCCAATGCAATCCTGCAGAAGGTGGCGCGTGAGCCGGATCCGCCGCATGGCAGGGCAGCGAGGCTTTCCATGTCATGCAACACCGACACCACCCAGGATACGGTGGATGCAATTCGCGCCCTGGGCTTGCCACGCCCTTTTCTGGTTGCTGAAATCGATCCGCAGTTGCCATGGATCGATGGGACCGCGGCGGTGGAGGAAAGCTATTTCGACCTGGTGATCACCCCGCCCGGCCCCTATCCGAAGCTGTTCGCGATGCCGCGCCAGCCAGTGGGCGACACCGACTACGCCATCGGCCTGTACGCCAGCACGCTTGTGCGCGATGGCGGCACGCTGCAGATCGGCATCGGGGCGCTTTCCGATGCGCTGTCGCATGCGCTGGCGCTGCGCCATACCGACAACGAAAAGTATCGCGAAATCCTGCACGCGCTGGACCCGGAGCTCACCCACCACCCGGCGGTAATCGCCAGCGGCGGCATGGCCCCGTTCACCATCGGCCTGTACGGCTGCAGCGAGATGCTCAACGAAGGCTTCAAGCGCCTGGTCGAAGCGGGGGTGATACGGCGCAAGGTGGTGGACGACGAGGCGCTGATGGAGCGCCTGGCCAATGGCAGCGCCAACCTCGGCGACCAGGCACGGCTGCAGCGCGACGGCGAGTACCTGCATGGCGCCTTCTACCTGGGATCGCCGGCCTTCTACGACTGGTTGCGCAAGCTTCCCGACGACCAGCGCCGCGCGATCGGCATGCGCCGGATCAGCGAGATCAACCAGCTCTACGGCGGCCACGAATCGCTGGAGCGCCTGCAGCGCGTGGGTTCGCGTTTCTTCAATACCTGCATGATGGCCACGGCGCTGGGCGATGCGGTATCGGACGGCCTGGAAGACGGGCGCATCGTCTCCGGCGTGGGCGGCCAGTACAACTTCGTGGCCATGGCCCATGCCCTGGACGATGCGCGCAGCGTGCTGATGTTCCGCTCGCAACGCGGCGAAGGCGATGCCGCCGAATCCAGCGTGCGCTGGAACTACGGGCACACCACCATCCCCCGCCACCTGCGCGACATCTTCGTCAACGAGTACGGCATCGCCGACCTGCTCGGCCAGACCGACGAGGATTGCGTGATCGCGATGGCCGCCATCAGTGATGCGCGCTTCCAGCAGCCACTGCTGGACCAGGCGAAGGCATCGCGGAAACTCGACAAGGACTTCGCCGCCGAACCCGAGTGGTCGCGCAACACCCCGCAACGCCTGCGCGATGCATTGGCCCCGTTCCGCAGCGACGGCACCCTGCCCGACTACCCGCTGGGCAGCGATTTCACCGAAGTGGAGCAGCGGCTGGCGAAGGCGCTGGGATGGTTGAAGGCCCAGACCGGGACGCTACCGAAGAAGGTTTCGACGATATTCCGGGCTGTTGTCGGACCGGTGCGGGCGGATGAGGAGGCACAGCAGAGGATGGGATTGGCACGGACTTCGGGTCTGGCCCAAAGGATCGAGTCGAGGCTGCTGGCCTATGCACTGCGACAGGTTGATGTGCTGGCAGTTGAAAGGCGTCGGGGCTGAAAGCCCCTCCCCACAACGGCGCAGTCCAGCGGCCTTGGAAGCGCGGGTCGCGAAAGTAGTTGCTGCGGAGGGAGCTTCAGCCCATACCCGTGCTTTTGTGGGAGGGGCTTCAGCCCCGACGCTCTGAGCGCACATCGGCATCCTCTGCCGACAGCCAAATGCTGTCCCAGTAAGGATAGTCGCCCAGCCTGTCGACCAGCGCCGCGCGTAAGGGGTTGGCAACCAAATATCGCGCTGCTTTGACAACGCTCTGTTCGTGACGCAGCGCGCGATCATGGAACCCCGGCATCCACACCGGTCCAGTTCGACCCGCAGCGAGATTGATGGCGCGAGCCGACTTTCCCTTCACCCTCCCCAGCAGATCAGCGAGAGATTCAAGACTGCCGAGCTCGACCAACCCATGCCAGTGGTCGGGCATGAGCACCCAGCACAGCAGGCGTGCGTCCGCCCAGTTGCGCGCATCCGAAAATATCGAACAGGCAAGGGATGCTGAAGTCCAGTCGAGGAAGAGTCTTTGGCGCTGGTGGGTGACGGTGGTGACCAGATACACCTGGCCTGGCCCAGACCAGCGGCCACGGCGCAAAGCCTGGTATCCGGGCAGGGGCGGTTGCAGGGTCATGCCCGCATCCTCGTGCCTGCCTGTTTTGCGCGCCATCAGCTGATGGCGCGCCCTGCTGTCGGAAGAACCGCTTATCTAACAGGAGAGTGTGGGAGGGGCTTCAGCCCCGACGCTCATCCCGCGGCGTTCGTCGGGGCTGAAGCCCCTCCCACAAAAACCCTATGCACGCTGCGATCACTCATGCTGATCGGTTGTGAGGCGCTGAAGCCCCTTCCACAAAATCCCGATTGCGATACGCGAGTTCCCGCCAACGGCACTCAACCCAACGACTTCGCCGCTTCCACCACTTTCTCGACGGTGATGCCGAAGTGCGGATACAGCACTTCCGCCGGCGCCGAGGCGCCGAAGGTGTCGATGCCGATGACCGCGCCATCCAGGCCCACGTACTGGCGCCAGAAGCCAGTGACGCCGGCTTCGATGGCTACGCGCTTGCGCACGGCGTTCGGCAGCACGGATTCGCGGTACTCGGCCGGCTGGCGGTCGAACACGTCGGTCGAGGGCATCGATACCACGCGTACCTTGATGCCGTCGGCTTCAAGGGTGGCCTTGGCCTGCGTGGCCAGCCCCACTTCCGAACCGGTGGCGATCAGGATCACGTCCGGAGTGCCGCCTTCCGCCTCGGCCAGCACGTAGCCGCCGCGGGCAATGTCGGTGACCTGGGCTTCGCTACGCGGCTGGTGCTGCAGGTTCTGGCGACTGAACACCAGGCAGCTCGGCCCGTCCTTGCGCTCGATCGCGGCACGCCACGACACGGCCGACTCGACCGCATCGCAGGGACGCCACACGTCGTTGTTGGGGATGTAGCGCAGCGAGGCCAGGTGTTCGACCGGCTGGTGGGTCGGGCCGTCTTCGCCCAGACCGATGGAGTCGTGGGTGTACACGTGGATGGCGTGCGCCGGATTCAGCGCACTCATGCGCACCGCATTGCGTGCGTAGTCGCTGAAGACCAGGAAGGTGGCGTCGAACGGAATGAAGCCGCCGTGCAGGGCCAGGCCGTTGCTGATCGCGGTCATCGCGAATTCGCGCACGCCGTAATAGACGTAGTTGGCGTTGGGATCGTCGCTGGCGACCGACTTGCTGGCCTTCCACAGGGTCAGGTTGGAATGGGCCAGGTCGGCTGAACCGCCGATCAGTTCCGGCAGCAATGGCGCGAACGCCTCGATCGACATCTGCGAGGCCTTGCGCGAAGCGATGACCGGGCCCTCGGCCTGCAGTTTCGCAATGAAGGCATTGGCGGAATCGACGAAGCCTTCCGGCAATTCGCCGCGCGAACGGCGAGCGAACTCGGCGGCCTCGTCGGCATGCTTGCCTGCGTACTGGTCGCGCAGCGCATTCCACCTGGCCTCGCGTTCGTCACCGGCAACGCCGGCGCGCCAGCCTGCGTAGATTTCCTCGGGCACCTCGAATGGCGCATATGGCCATTCCAGTTGCACGCGTGCAGCAGCCAGTTCGTCCTTGCCCAGCGGCGCGCCGTGCGAAGACTCCTTGCCGCCCTTGTTGGGCGCGCCGAAACCGATCGTGGTGCGGCAGCAGATCAGGGTCGGCTTGCCTGGAGTCTTCAGCGCGGTATCGATGGCGGTCTTGATCTCGATCGCGTCCTGGCCGTTGACGTTGCGGATCACCTGCCAGCCATAGGCCTCGAAGCGCGCCGGGGTGTTGTCGGTGAACCAGCCGTCGGTGTTGCCGTCGATGGATATCTTGTTGTCGTCCCAGAAGGCGACCAGCTTGCCCAGGCCCCAGGTGCCGGCCAGCGAGGCGGCTTCGTGGGAGATGCCTTCCATCAGGCAGCCGTCGCCCATGAACACCCAGGTGCGGTGGTCGACCAGGTCGAAGTCGGGGCGGTTGTAGCGCTGGGCCAGCAGCTTCTCGGCCAGGGCGAAACCGACGGCGTTGGCGAAGCCCTGGCCCAGCGGGCCGGTGGTGGTTTCCACGCCCGGGGTTTCGCTGTGTTCCGGATGGCCGGCGGTCTTGCTGTGCAGCTGGCGGAAGTTCCTGAGCTCCTGCAGTGGCAGGTCGTACCCGCTGAGGTGCAGCAGCGCGTACTGCAGCATCGAGCCGTGGCCGTTGGACAGCACGAAGCGGTCGCGGTTGAACCACTTCGGATTGTTGGGGTTGTGGCTGAGGTAGTCGTTCCAAAGCACTTCGGCGATGTCGGCCATGCCCATGGGCATGCCGGGATGGCCGGATTTGGCGGCTTCCACCGCATCGGCGGCGAGGAAACGGATGGCGTTGGCGAGCTGGCGGCGGCCAGGCTTGTTCGAGGCGGGCGTCGTCATGGGGGCGATTTCAGGGAGGTCGCCCGTAGCTCGGGCGACCCATTGTCCCATCCCGGGGGCCGCCCTGTCGCGCTCCGCCCGCTCAGGCGCGGGTGTTGGCGACCGCGGCGCGTTGCTCCACCGCGTCAGGTTCGCCATGCGCCACCAGCGTGGCCAGGGTCAGGTCGCCGGTCACGTTCAGGGTGGTGCGGCACATGTCCAGGAAGTGGTTGACGCCAAGGATCATGCCGATGCCAACCGGGTCCACGCCGACCATGGCGCAGATCAGCGCCACCACCGGCAGCGAGCCCGAGGGCACGCCGGCCGTGCCGATACCGCCCAGGATGCAGACCAGCATGACCATGACCTGCTGCCAGATGCTCAGGTCGACGCCGAAGAACTGGGCCAGGAACAAGACGGTGACGCCTTCGAACAGGGCGGTACCGTTCTGGTTGGCGGTGGCGCCCACGGTCAGCACGAAGCGCGACACGCGGTTGGGCAGGTGCAGCTTTTCTTCCGCCACCCGCAATGCGGTCGGCAGCGTGGCATTGCTGGAGGCGGTGGAGAACGCCATCACGCTGGCTTCCTGGGTGGCGCGGAAGAACGCCAGCGGTGACTTCCCCACTGCCTTCAGCGCCAGCGAATAGACCACGAACATGTGCACCGCCAATGCCAGCACCACGACGCCGACATAGGCGCCCAGCCGCACCAGCAGGTCGAAGCCGAAGATCGCGGCCAGGTTGAACATGAAGCAGGCCACCGCATACGGCGCCAGCCGGATCACCAGCCCGATCAGGGTCATGGAGATCTCGAAGATGCCTTCGATGCCGCGCTTGAGGATGCGGGTGTTGTCGCTGTCGGTCAGCACCAGGCCCACGCCGAACATCACCGCGAAGAACATCAGCGCAAGGATGGCGCCGTTGTCGGCCGCCGCGCCGACCACGTTGCTCGGCACGATGGACAGCAGCATGTCCATGCCGCGCGGCTGCTTGTCCACGCTGGCGACGATTTCCCTGGCGCGTTCGGCGTTGTCGGTGAGCAGGCTCTGCGCCAGCACCGGGTCCACGCCTGCCCCCGGCTTGAGCACGTTCACCAGCACCAGGCCGATGATCACGGCGATGGAGGAAAGCACCACCGTGTAGGCCAGGGTCTTCCAGCCGATGCGGCCCAGCGCGCGGATGTCGCCCATCTCGGCAATGCCGACCACCAGCGCCGAGAACAGCAGCGGCACGATGAGCATGAAGATCAGGTTGAGGAAGATCTTTGAAAACGGCGTGGTGACGTAGGTGGTGACCGCCTTGACCCATTCGGCATCGCCACCGCCGGTCGCATGCACCACCAGCCCCAGCAGCAGGCCCAGGCCGAAGCCGATCGCCATTTTCCAGTGCAACGGAAGCTTGCCCCTGGTGGGTGCGGGCTTGCCGGAAACGGGCGCGTTGCTCATGCGGTGGTTCCTGTGTCGGTTCGACCGCAGCTTAGCAAACCGTCGATCATTGCCTCGGCGATGCGTTGCCTGATGGGGAGGCCTGCCCCTTGTAGAGTCGAGCTTGCTCGACTGCCTTCTGCGCCTAACCCAAGCAATCAAGAGCAGCCGCGCAAGCCCGGCTCTACAACCGCCTACCGCCTGCGCATGCCGCTCAGCGCGGCGGGTACAGCGGCGCCAATACTTCCTTGCGCGATGCTTGCACGCTGCGCCACAGCGGCCCTTTGGCGAATGCCTCGCGCAAGGCGGCGCGCGCCGCCACGCCGTCACCGTCGGCCCAGCGCGCACGGCGCAGTTGTTCGACGGCATTGCGCTGCAGCGGCGAGTCCAGCTTGGCAACCAGGGCATCCAGGTCGGCACTGGGCGGCGTGGACATGCCTCGCAACACTTCGCCCACTTCGTCCAGGTCGCCACTGTCCAGCACGCGCCGCAAGTCTGCCAGCGCGTGCGTGGGCATTGCGCCCGGGGGTTCATGCGCAGTCGTGGGCGCCTGCTTGCGTGTCGGCGGGCGGGTACGGCGCTGCAGGGCCCAGGCCAGGGTCACCAGCCATAGTCCAGCAAAGCCGACCGCGATCCATTGCCACGGGAACGCGCGCTGGCCGTCACCGGATAGACCACCCGTAGTTGCGCCTGCGGCCACGCCGGTGTCCTCCGGCTCGGCCAGTGTATTGGTGGCGAAACCGCCCACGCCACGCGCCACCTGCAAGCTCAGGTCCGGCAGCGACGCGGTCTTTGCCTTGCCTGCCCGCACATCCCACCACGCCAATTGCATGCCCGGCACCACCAGCTTGCCTGCGCCATTGGGCACCACCGAATAACGGCGCGTCAGCTTGACCTGTGGCGAACCGGCCACGAAGGTTTCGTCGTACTGCGGCGGTTCGGCGAACACCTGCGCACCGTTTATCGAGGGCACCGGCAACTCGGGCATCTGCGACTGGGTGGCGCCCAGCATCACCGCTTCCACCACCAGGGTGGCGGCTTCGCCTGCACGCGCAGACTGTGGCGCGGCCACGTAACGCAGGCGCAGGTCGCGCAACGGCAGCCAGGGTTGCGGCGCATTGGCGGGCTGCGCGCGCACGCTGATCGCGCGCGGCGCGCCGTTGGCCCGCATTTCGCGGCTGTTGCCGCCCAGCAGGTCATCCATCCAGCCGCCGGCACCACGGCCGATGAAGCGTGGCGCCGGGATGACCAGGGCGCCACTGCGATCGGGTACCAGCAGGAAGCGCCGCTCGACCACGTTGTAGTTGCGCCCGTTGACCTGGCGGCTCGATTGCACGTCCTTGCCCATCTGCTGCAGCGATGCACCTTCCGGCGCGTCCAGGTCGAGCTGGCCCGAGACCAGCGGAACGGCATAGAACAGGCGCACGGTGACGCCGACCGACTGCTGCACGTAGGGAGTGGGATCGTCGACATCGGTTTCCAGGAACGCCGTCGCATTGCCGCGTGGTGCCGCTGCCGCGGGAGTAGCACTGACGCTCAACACCATAGGCGCGGTGCGCTCGCTGCCCACCCGCAAGGCCGGGATGGCGAGCGCGCCGAAGCGCCGCGGCGTCAGCGAGGCGATGTGAGTGGTGCGCGCGGTGACCACGCCGTTGACCAGTGAGACGCTGCTGTTGCTGGATTGCGCGGATATCTCGAAATCGGCCTGCAGCGGTGACAGGTCGGGGCGCGCGGCGGCCTGGTCGGTCTCGATGCTGAGGCTGACCGACTCACCCAAAGGCACCTGGTCCCTGTCCAGCCAGGCACGCGTGGTCGCCTGCGCCGGCACCAGTACCAGGCACAGCAGCAACACCCACCACATTCCGAACCTGCCGTCGTGTTTCATGGGCCTTCCTTCTGTCGGCGTTCGTATTCCAACCGGAACTTGGTCTTGAGCAATCCGCCCGGCTCATCGGGCACGCGCCGCAGCCACGCTTCCACCGCTTGCCTTTGCTCGCGCTGCTGCGCGGTTTCGGCACGTGCCGGACCCTGCGGCTTCCCAGCTGCCGGCTTGCCCTGGCCCGCCTTCTCCATGGCCTGGGCCATGCGTTCGCGCTGCGCGGCGTCGGCGGCTTGCTGCGCCTTGGCATCGGCCGCTTTCTGTTGTGGCGAAGGACCCGCACCGGCCTCCTGCTTCGGCGGGCCGGGCTGGGGCGCAGGCTGCTTGCCCTGGTTCGCTGGCTGCTCCTTGCCAGCCTGTGGTGAACCCTGGCCCTTGTTTCCCGACGGCTCCTGCTTCTGCTGGTTGCCCTGGCCGTCTTTCTTGTTCTTGCCTTCGTTGTTCTTGCGCTTGCGCGCCGCGTCCACGACCTTGCGGTTCTCGATGGCGTCTTCCATTTTCGGTTGCCGCTTCAAGGCCTGGTCATAGGCGGCGATGGCCTCGTCGTAACGGCCCTGCTTGGCCAGTGCGTTGCCCTGGTTGTAATACGCGTCGGCCTGCTCGATGCCCGTGAACGACTTCTCGGCAGCAGCAAAATCACCCTTGCGATAGGCATAGGCGCCCTGCGCGATGCGCTGATGCTGGATTTGGTCGGCGCGCTGCCAGAGATTGCCTTCAGCCGCGTGCGCAGGCATGGCCAGCGGCATGGCCGCGCAGAGCAGGATCGCGGCGAAGGCTCCTCCGCGGCGGAACGCGAACAACGCCAGCAACATCAGCACGGGCAGCAGCCAGTAACCCTCATCCAGCCAGGCCAGCCCTCGTTCGCCACGCTGCGCGGCGCCATCGGCCTGTGCCGGATCCAGCACTCCGAGTGCGCGCAGGTCGCTCTCGCCCGCAGAAAGGGATTGATATCCGCCGCCACCGGCCGTTCCCAGCGCAACGAGCGAAGCCGCGTCCAGCCGCGCATGCAGGATGCGACCTTCCGCATCACGGTAGGGCGCACCCGCCGCCGTGCCCATGCCCAGTGCAGCCACGCGAAATCCCTGGCGCGAGGCATCGGCGGCGGCGGCAAGCGCGGCCGCATCGGCGTGGTCGGCCAGCACCAGGATGTCGCCGCGCTGGAAACCGGCCTGCTGCAGGAGTCGCGCGGACCAGGCGATGGCCTTGTCGACCTGCTGGCCGTCCACTGGCATCACCGCAGGCTCCAGCGCATCCAGGAACAGCGCCACATTGGCGGCATCGTCGGTCAGCGGCGCCACCGTGAAGGCTTCGCCTGCGTAGGCGACCAGGCCTACCTGGCCGCCGTCGCGCTCGCGCAACAGGGTGGCGACCTTGCTGCGTGCCTGCAGCAGTCGCGAAGGAGGCAGGTCGGGTGCCGTCATGCTGCTGGACAGGTCGAAGGCGATCACCAACGGGATCTGCGACTGCCACAAGGGTTGTTCGCCCTGCCGCCAGCTGGGCCCGGCCAGGGCCAGGACCGCCAGCAGATAACCCAGCGCACCGATCCAGGCGACGCTGCGCGTGGCCGCCCCACCGGTTTCAAGCAGGTGCGGCAGCAGGTGTGCGTCGACGACATCGCGCCAGGCGTGCTGGCGCCGCCGGCGCATTCGCCAGAACGACCACAACACCGGTAGCGCAAGAAGGGCCCAGAGCCACTGCGGCCGCAGGAAATGCAATGTGTCCCACCAGGCACTCATCGGCGGCGCCCTGTCATCAGGAAGGCGCACAACGCGACCAGCAAAGAGGCCGCCAGCGGCCACCAGTAGCGTTCGATGCGCGGCCGCACGCGTTGGCCTTCGTGGGCCACCGGTTCGATGCGATCAAGTTCCGAATAGATGCCTGCGAGCTCCGCCGTGTCCCGGGCGCGGAACGACTGGCCGCCGGTTTCCTGCGCAATCTGCCGCAACACGGTTTCATCGATTTCGTCGCCCCCTCCGGGGATCGGCAGGCTCAGCCCGAACAGGCTGAAGCCGCCGCCGGACCCGCCAAAGGCAATGGTGTGGATGCGGACGTGTTCGGACTTCGCAAGGTCGGCCGCCTTGAGCGGATCCAGCACGCCTGCGGTATTGACGCCGTCGGTAAGCAGGATCAATACGCGCTGGCCTTGTGGTTGTTCCCGCAGGCGTTTGACCGCCAGTCCTATGGCGTCGCCAATGGCGGTGTCCTGCCCGGCCAGTCCGACCACGCTGTCACGCAGCTGGTCGCGCACCGAATCGCGGTCGCGGGTCAGCGGGGTCAGTGCGTAGGCGCGCTGGCCGAATACCAGCAGCCCCACACGATCGCCCACGCGGCGATCCAGGAAATCGGCCAGCACTGCCTTGGCCGCGGTGAGGCGGTCAACGACATCACCGCCCAGCTCCATGTCCGGTTCGCTCATGCTTCCGGACAGATCCACGGCCAGCATCAGGTCACGTCCGCTTTGCGGTGGCGCGACCGCTTCGCCCAGCTGCTGCGGGCGCGCGGCAGCGGCGCAGAGCAGGAACCACGCCAGCCAAGCCAGCACGGCGACATGCAAGTGCCGGGGCCGCGCGGCTCCCGTGGTGGCAATGGCATCGAGCCTGGCGCCGTACGGCACCCTCAAGGCAGCCGAGGTATTACGCAGTGGCGGCAGGAACACGCCGGCCAACCACGGCAAGGGGAAAGCCAACCACATCCAGGGCCACGCGAAGCCTCCAAATGCGGTCCTGAGCAGCTCGAACACGGCGCTGCTCATTTGCGTTTCGCCATCAGTGCGAGGTAGCGCTGGCGCGCCAGTTCGCGCGCCGCGTCCCACTGCTCCGCGGGAAGCTCGCGCCGGTATCCGCCTTCCAGCAGCAGACGACCGGGACCTTCACTGAAATCCCTGCGTTTGCCGGTTCCATCAAGAAAACGCAGCCAGGCTTCACCCTGCAGGCGATCAGCGGAAGAATCGATGCGGCGCGCGGCGCGACGCAGCAATTCCGAGGCCGCCCCTGCCTGGCTGGATGGGGCGCCAGTGCAGGCTTCTTCGAACAGTTCCGACCAGGCGCGCAACCTGCGCGAACGCCGGCGCCTGATCCACCATGCGACAGCCACCACCAGCATGAGGACGGCGGCCACCAACCACCACCCCGGCGCGGGCGGCCACAGCGACGGTGCCGCCGGCACGTGCACATCGCGCAATAC
>Ga0123388_1032446_pt1 | contig 11284 bp, 14 predicted proteins | sample T0HHNO3metaT_FD_89916 | JGI IMG/M metagenome (GOLD analysis project Ga0123388, IMG submission 89916) | Methane-oxidizing artificial microbial communities from Washington, USA to study methane cycling - T0-HHNO3 metaT (Metagenome... | ecosystem: Engineered > Modeled > Simulated communities...
ATCGCACCAAGCTTGGTGCTTATCAATGTTGCCACCGTCGGTTGACAAGCTTGCGTGGGCACCTGAAAACGCACATGACCGTCATGGCGGTAACGTAGTACAAATTCTTTTTGGATAGCCATAGTCAACAGGGGAAAGTAAAACGGGCGGCCCTGCTTTAGCAGCGACCACCCGTTTCAAGTTACAGCCAAATGTCCAAGAATCGAACGGGGTTAATTGCCTTCTTTCGCTTCGGCAACGATGTCTTCGAGATTTTCTTTTTGATGCAACACAAAATCCTTGCCGGCATCAATCGTTTTTGTGGCGCTGGAAATAATTTCCTTTCTGTATTTGTAAACAAAATAGCCCGCCACCATGCCTGCACCGAACACCAATAGAGGGTGCTTCGCTAATTTAGTCATCAATTTTCCTCCAGTGTTTACAGTTGCAGTGGCTAGTGTACCAGCCACCACCTGCTTAGTCATGGATGAATCGTTCGAGCTCTTCTTTGAATTGTGAACATGGGCCATATGCGTCCTCGTTGCTGGTTAAGACCGGGGCTGGTTTGAATCGTCGGCGTCTTCAGGTAAAACCTGTGCTTCGTGCAACATTTGGTAGATCCCCTTGCAGCCCTCGCAGCAAAAGCGCTTGTCGCCTTGCAGGGTTTTTAATCTAAACCCTTCCACTTCAACGGCTAACCCGCAAAGATCGCAGCTTTTCTTATTATCATCCATTGTTACACGAACTCACTTATTACCTGTGCACATTGCAGGATTATAGCGCCTAAATAAACCTGGTAAACACCAGGCGCAAAAACAAAACAAGCACCGCCAAGACCTGTAAAAATAGGAAATTATCGATAGCCCTAACGCTTACCAAGCCAGTAACAGGTAGATACATCTGTGCGGTCATCGTTTGCCGTGTGCGGCTCGGCTAGATGCCTTCATCAACGCAATTCTCAGGGCACCAGTCAAACTTGCGCTCAAACCAAGACGCATCGCCAAGGCAGGTACCAATATCATTGACGCCACCGCCAAACCTGCCCCCAGCACCAAGCCGGCAGTATTGATTTGCTGTGCCACGACTTCTTGATTTACAACAATTAATTCTTGAGCCATTAACATACCTCACGCAGAAAAAATTAAAAATCCACCGGAGGTAAAGAGCATAAAAGATGCCAAAATATAATCATTTGATTATATTGACTAAAAGTAAAAACGTTTTAAAAAACCAGCAAAAACAAGGGAAATGCCTCGTTATTTTTAAGTTATTTAACATAGTTTTTGTAAAGAGCATTCAAAAAAAATCCCCAGCCTTGTATCTGAATGCGATACAAAAACCGGGGACTATTGATTGTCTAGCGCTCGCAACGAGCAAAAATCAGCGTGTCAGAACTACTCCTGATCAAGGCCAAACGCTTTGTGCAGTGCGCGCACCGCCAGCTCCAGGTACTTCTCGTCAACCACCACGGAAATCTTGATTTCGGATGTCGAGATCATCTGGATATTGATACCTTCGTCGGCCAATACTTTGAACATGGTGCTGGCGATGCCCGCGTGCGAACGCATACCGACGCCGACAATCGACACTTTGACGATACTGTTATCGCCAATGATGGTCGTGTTACCGCCCAAGTCGGCGCGCAAACCTTCCAACACTTTCTGCGCGCGGGCAAAGTCGTTGCGATTCACCGTAAAGGTGAAATCGGTCGTGCCATGTGCGGAAATGTTCTGCACGATCATGTCCACCTCGATATTCTCGGCGGCGATCGGTCCCAGGATTTTCGACGCCACGCCCGGCAGATCAGGCACGCCGGTCAAGGTCAGCTTGGCCTCGTCCCGGTTAAACGCGATGCCTGAAATTAACGCTCTTTCCATTTCTGATTCCTCGTAGGTAATAAGGGTGCCGTTGCCTTCCATAAACGAAGACAACACGCGCAATTTGACATTGTATTTGCCGGCGAACTCGACCGAACGGATTTGTAAGACTTTCGAGCCCAAGCTGGCCATTTCCAGCATTTCCTCAAAAGTGATGTGATCCAGGCGGCGGGCTTTCGGCACCACGCGCGGATCGGTGGTATACACACCGTCCACGTCGGTGTAGATATGGCATTCGTCAGCCTTCAAGGCCGCCGCCAACGCCACGCCCGTGGTATCCGAGCCGCCGCGTCCCAAGGTCGTAATATTGCCGTGCTCGTCCACGCCCTGGAATCCGGCCACCACCACCACCCGACCGGCATCGAGATCAGCACGCATATTAGCTTCGTCGATCTCCCGTATCCGCGCCTTGGTATGCGCGCTATCGGTGAGAATCCGCACTTGCGCGCCGGTATAAGAGCGCGCCTCGCAACCCAACTGATGCAAAGCCATCGACAGTAAAGCGATGGTGACTTGCTCGCCGGTGGACAACAACACGTCCAACTCCCGGTCGGTCGGCTGCGGCTGCAACTCTTTTGCCAAGGCCACGAGGCGATTGGTCTCCCCGCTCATCGCGGACACCACTACCACAATTTGATCGCCCGCATCGCGGGCTTTTTTCACTTTCTCGGCGACCGCCTTGATACGTTCCACCGTACCAACGGAAGTGCCGCCAAATTTATAGACGTACAATGCCATGTTTTTATTGACCTTCTAGGCTTTCTAACGCCCCTAAATTCCCTCTCCCTCAGGGAGAGGGTTAGGGTGAGGGGAATAATGTGTCGCTATCGCGACTGATTTTTTAATGCCGGCATACACCGACAAACGATATAAATGATTTAGCCTATCCCGGCAGAAGGCGCAACAATAACGCCGTAATCAGCATAATTTGCAGCATACCGACACCGACAACCCAGCGTACCATTTCGGCTTTATTTTCCGACATTTTGGCTTGAAGCTGTAATTCAGATTGCTTAATGTCCCGACGTAGATCGGTTTCGAGCTCAAGCAGATCGTGTTTGGTAATCACTTGATTTTCAATGTTCGTTAATTTTAGTGTCGCTATCGCGACAGGTTATTTTAATGTCGGTTCTCGCACCGACAGGCGAGATACTTTTCTTTGCTTGTCCAAAGAAAAGTATCCAAAAGAAAAGACACCCGGACGCCGCTTATTCCCTGCGCTCCTCGCTTTTGGCGGGGGTTGCCGAAAGGGGCTTCCTGCCCCTTCGGCAACGCGATGCATCCCTGCATCGCCCCTTCGGGCTAATCCCGCCAAAAGCTCCGGTGCTCGGCGCGGCATACGGGATGTAAACCATCCCAAAATTCAAGATCTAAAATGAATGCAATTTACGTTCGTTTATTTGATCATCTCAATTAAGTTGAGTGGCCTTGCTAGCACTTCCATGCCTTGCGGCGTTCTTCCAGTCTCAAAAACGGTCTTCCAGAAACTATTGTTTTGTTTTCCACCAAATACTGTGGCGGAAAGATCAGTATTCACCCAAAGCGGAAGGGAAGCCAGGTTCTGTAGAAACTTGCGCATATTTTCCCAAACCTGCTCTGGAAACGGATATTGAAAAAGTCGTCCTTGCGGATCGGGACGACCTTGCATAATGAAATACTGTCTAGCAATCTGACCAGAATATTGCAGCCAGTTATATACGATCTCCTCCTTGCTCATGCGAAAAGCCCGCAAATGATCATGAGCAAATGATTCACCATTTTGCAATCGGTTTTCGATTTTATCTGTACCAATCTCTGGATCAAATTTATCAACGTAAATTTCCTCAGCCGCCAGATTCATCAATCTGAGAATTTGCTCTCGCTCCAGTTGTCGTGGATTGGAACCTTCTTCAAGATGAAAATTTATAGGTGTCTCCAATACTTCCTGATAAACGAAGAACGAGTAAAAGGTCTTCTCGATGGTACTGTATGACAGTGGACGCTCTTTTCCTCGACCGCCAAAATCGATGTAGTCTCGTAGCTTATTATCTGGATCAGAAATTACACCATCACGCAACGCATCAAGGATATAGCGTTTAATTTCCCTAGACTGTCCTTTGAAGTGATTCACCAGGTCCCGTTCCGAAAATCCAAGATCATCTTCACTACGCCCCGTTTCCTTTTGAAAACGGGCTATGCGGTCGTGATATAGCGAACTACCAAGATGTCTTTGTACTGATTTATCAAATGCTACTTGCTTGAGAGTTGTTCCCGCGTTGGTGTTCGTCGTAATCAGCGTGTCTGGATCAGGGTCGATGAATACTCGAACGGGTAAGTATCGTGCACCCAGCATGATTTGAGCAGCGGCCTTATGTTGACCATCAAAGATGTGGATTGCACATTTGTTGTCATCTGACCGAATCCAACCCAATGGCACATGTAATTGTGGACGCTTCTGATAAAACTCTTCTATAAGTTTTGAGATGTTAGGACCAATTGACCGTGGATTGATATGGTTGTCATGCGCAAGATATTCAATTGGGATTCTGGCGAAGAAATACCGAAAACCACTCATCTCATCTTCATACACCGGCACGTTGAAGAGGGTATTATTTCCTAATTCACTCAGACTGTAGGTAAAGACCCCATCAGCTAGGTTGAAACCCAGCTCATGACATCCACCCCCAACCTGTTTGAGAATGTCGCCAAGGTTTGGGCTACGATTTTCTGGTTCCAAAATTTCTTTTAATCGCGCGAAACGTTGAAGCACTCTCGCAACTTTGAGGTTAGAAGCTTGTTTACTTCTATTGCAACTTGCGTGAGCTAAAGCAAAATTATCTTCATCGTCTTTACCGCCAAGTTTCAAAGGAACAACATGGTCAATATCTACCGCTCCTTTGTGTACTTGCAAATCGATTGCCTGCTCACATATAAAGCAATTCCCTCCTTGGATGCGATGCAGTTTAATTTCTAATACCTGCCTGTCGTCTGTACTCAATCGATTTAAAAATAAAGATGCCACTAGATTTTCCCTTCCAAATTATTTTTGTTGACACTGACAGTTCGACAAATATTCAAAATTAGTCTCATAGGTTGGATTAGATATTAGCCATAACCAAACTACTGCTGCTCCGAAATATTTGGTTACTCTATCGCTAACCCAACCTACATTGGGGAGGGTTTTATCCCGTATGCCGCGCCGAGCACCGGAGCTTTTGGCGGGATCAGCCCGTAGGGGCGATGCATGGATGCATCGCGTTGCCGAAGGGGCAGGAAGCCCCTTCGGCAACCCCCGTTAAAGGCGAGGAGCGCAGGAAACAAGCGGCGTCCGGGTGTCTTTTCTTTTGGATACTTTTCTTTGGACAAGCAAAGAAAAGTATCTCGGCTGTCGGGCCGAGACCCGACATCAAAAAACCGTCGCCATAGCGACACAACTAAACCAACAGCCTATTTACCACTCAATTTCTTGATAATAGTTTTCGCCAGATAATCGTTAATTTCGTTATGTCTCGGCACAGCCTGAGATTGCCGCGTTTCTTCGTTGGTATACCAATCGTGATTGCCACCATGCCTGGATAAACGACAACCCATTTCTTCAAGAATTTTTAGCAAATCCCGTCTTTTCATCAGGCGACCTGCAAAGTCTCCACTTTACGAAGAAAAGGAATCTCCTGCGTTTCAAAGTCCTTAAACAAATCCAACAAGTTTTCCTGCAATTCTTGCTTGGATTCGCCTTGCGTTAAATAATCAGGATATTCATTCAGAAAACCCAAATAAAAATCGCCGTCTTTCCAGCAAGTATATTCAACCGTTTTCATTGTCATCTCCCAACAAAAGCTTTACGGTAGACGATAACCCCCACCGTAACGATTAACTCAGCCGCTCCCTCACCCACTCCGGCACAGCCGCCAGCGCCGCCGGCAATCCGGCAGGATCATTCCCGCCAGCCTGCGCCATATCCGGCCGACCACCGCCTTTGCCGCCGACTTGGGTGGCGACAAAATTCACCAATTCCCCGGCTTTGACTTTATCCATCGCATCTTTCGACACACTGGCGATCAGACTGACTTTATCGCCGCTGACCGCCGCTAATACTAAAGCCGCACTGCCTAATTTGTTTTTTAACTGGTCAGCCAGATCGCGTAAAGCCTTGGGATCGACGTCGTCGAGCTTCACAGCTAGTACTTTCACGCCGTTGACATCCACCGCTTGGCTGGTCATTTCATCGCCCGCCGAGCTGGCTAATTTAGCCTTCAATTTTTCCAGCTCTTTTTCCAGGCCACGGGTTTTTTCCATCAGTTGATGGACTTTATCGGCAGCCTTATCCGGCGCGGCTTTCAGTAAGCCGGCAATGCTGAGTAGAGCTTTTTCACGTTGATCGATCCATTCCAATGCGCCTTGACCGGTGACGGCTTCCAGACGGCGGACGCCGGCAGCGACGCCGGTTTCGCCGACGATTTTGAACAAGCCGATGTCGCCGGCTCTATCAACGTGCGTTCCGCCGCATAACTCGGTGGAGAAATCGCCGATTTTAAGCACCCTTACTTCGTCGCCGTATTTCTCGCCGAACAAGGCCATCGCGCCGGCTTTCACGGCATCGTCTTTCGCCATGATTTCGGCAGCGACCGGGTTATTCAAACGAATTTGTTCATTTACCAAACGTTCGACGGTAGCAATTTCCGTCGGCGTCATCGGTTCGAAATGGGAGAAGTCGAAACGCAAGCGCTCGGAATTAACTTGCGACCCCTTTTGCGCCACATGCTCACCCAAGGTCGCCCGCAACGCGGCATGCAATAAATGCGTGGCGGAATGGTTGCGTTCGGTAGCTTTACGAATCTCGGCATCGACGCTGACTTCACAAGCTTGGCCTTCGCTGAGGGTGCCGCGCAACACTTTACCTTTATGCAGGAATAGTTTGCCGCCCTGTTTTTGGGTATCTAGAACTTCGAAAACCGCGTCACCACATTCGATGCGGCCGGTGTCGCCGACTTGGCCGCCGGACTCGGCATAGAACGGAGTTTGATCCAAAATCACCACGCCTTCGTCACCGGCTTCCAAAGCATCGACCGGCTGGCCTTGCTTGAACAAGCCCAGAATTTGCACCGAGCCGTCCAGATGGAAATAGCCGGTAAATTCGGTACTGCTGTCGTGTTTGATGTCTTGATCGTAATCGGCTGCGAAGCTACCGCCAGCCCTCGCCCGATCGCGCTGTGCGGCCATTTCAACTTCGAAACCGGCATGATCCACACTGAGTTGGTGTTCGCGGGCAAAATCGGCGGTCAAATCCACCGGGAAGCCGTAAGTGTCATACAACAAGAACACCACGTCGCCGGGGATGACATGACCGTCCAACTTAGCGGCACAGGCTTCCAGAATTTTCATGCCCTGCTCCAGGGTTTCCGCGAAGCGCTCTTCTTCTTTTTTTAGCACACGTTCAACTTGTTCCTGCGCCTTAGCCAACTCGGGATAAGCCGTGCCCATTTCAGCGACCAGCGGCGCAACTAGCTTGTAGAAGAAGGTGTCTTGAATACCCAAGCGGTACCCGTGGCGAATCGCCCGGCGCACGATGCGGCGCAATACATAGCCGCGGCCTTCGTTAGAAGGCAATACGCCATCGGCCACCAAAAACGCACAGGAACGAATATGGTCGGCAATTACCCGCAACGAACTATTCGCCAAATCGTTGGTGCTAGCTAGCTGGGCGGCAACTTTTAACAGGTTTTGGAACAGGTCGATTTCATAGTTGCTATGCACACCTTGCATCACCGCCGAAATCCGCTCCAGGCCCATGCCGGTATCGACCGATGGCGCTGGCAAGGGCGTCAAGTGACCGTCCTTGTCTCGATCGTATTGCATGAACACCAAGTTCCAGATTTCGATGTAACGGTCGCCGTCTTCGTCGGGGCTACCGGGAGGCCCACCAGCTACATGTTCGCCGTGATCGTAGAAAATCTCGGTGCAAGGACCGCACGGACCCACATCGCCCATCGACCAGAAATTATCTTTAGCGCCAATCCGTGAGAAGCGCTTGGGGTCGTGTTTGACATCTTCCAGCCAAATCGCTTCAGCTTCGGAATCTTCATCAAACACCGTGACCCACAGTTTTTCCTTAGGAATACCCAGCTCTTTGGTTAAGAAGTCCCAGGCAAAATGAATCGCATCGCGTTTGAAATAATCGCCAAAGCTGAAATTGCCGAGCATCTCGAAGAAGGTGTGATGGCGCGCGGTGTAGCCGACATTTTCCAAATCGTTATGCTTGCCGCCGGCCCGCACGCAACGCTGACTGGTAGCCGCGCGGGTAAAACCCAGTTTCTCCCGCCCAAGAAATACATCTTTAAACTGCACCATCCCGGCATTGGTGAACAACAGCGTGGGATCGTTGCCAGGCACCAAAGTGCTAGACGGTTGCACGGCATGGCCGTGTTGGCGAAAGAATTCCAAAAAGGCGGCCCGCAATTCGGCGCTGGTCATTTTTTTCATTGTGCTTAGTCGTATGTTGCAATTTAAATTCACTACCTTTCCAAGGTCGGCGCCTATGGAAAGTATTTATAAATATCTTTTCTGTGTAAGCAACGGGTAAAAATTAGCTCGCCGCTCACAAACTCCAGTCCGATTCTGAAATCGCCAATCCGTATCCGATAAAAGCTCTCATAGCCTTGAAGTTTTTTGACATGATTTAGCTCGACCAACGACTCGGCTTTTTGACAATCAATAATGAGCTCCTTAACCTTTGCCAGCAATTTATCGTCTTTGATATTCCGTAAGTCTTTAGCAAATTTGGCTTCGAACCGGACTTTCATTTTGCGCCATTATCGAGAATAGAAAAAATCTCATCTTCGGATACAAATTGATCTTTTCTACCCTCGGCAATAGCATTAGCTAATCCAACTTCCTCCAAGGCCTCCAAAACCACGTCGTACAATATATCTCGCTTGGTTTTGAGTAAGTCGATCATCACCTCGGTGAGTAACTCTTTGGTTTTTTCGTCGCTTATTGATAATTCCATAAACTTATTCTCCTACCTATTTGATGACTTTTTTCCTCCGAATACGCTTCGCTATTCGGAGCTGGCTTCAATTTTTTTGTTTTAACAAATGTTTGTAGGATGTACCGGCGTAAGGAGACGCATCAGTCTTCGGTTGTTTTTTATTCATTATGCAAGAGTGGCTGAATTAATGTAGCGTGATTAAACCTACATGCCAAATTTGTTAGTTAATTTTTTTATAACAAAATCATTATCATCAATTGATTTAAAGAAATTCAGCTCTTCAAAAAACCACTTAATTTGTTTTTGCGCAAAGTTAACTTCATTTTCAGAAGCGTTTCTTAAGTAAAAATCTTCCGAAAGACCTAATGCCAACAAACGATTGATGAATATCAGTTCTATATATTTTTCAAAATCGTATCTCTCAGACAACTGAATCTTTAAGCCATTGATAATGGACTCATAGTTACCGACATTTCTGTCTACCGCGATGCCACCATCTTTAGAGGTTTTTATAAAGTACCTAAAATTTGGGTAATACCTCAATCCATTGGCGTCATCTTCAACATGATCTGTAAATCCGGATACTGCGATAAAAATATTTCCTTCGGAATCCAAACGTAAATTATCTTTCAGAATAGCTCCTTCAGGTTGATCAACCATTCTGGCACCACCTAAGCCTAATTCCCCTGAGACTTCGTTTTTAATTAAAGACACAAAAGCGCTACAGCAGTGATTGCCACCAGATTGCAACACTAAAATAACTCTTCCGTCGCCAAGATCGGCAACATTTTTATCGTAAAACACATACGATTCATCCATTAAATACGCAATTTTGCTATTAACGCTACTTAACACAACAAATCTTGCGTCCAAAATTTTCCTGTCCGCTCTGATACTTTTTATAACGTATGTTTTTTCCGTATTTTCAATTTTTAATATGTCGTTTCCAGCGTAAATCGCATTTTTAACATTAAATACCGTTTCAATCGGAACAATATTAATATCGCCCCAAGCATTCACTGAAAAAATAATGGCAAGCGTTACTAAGAAAAAATTGCGCATTTTATTTATATTGATGACGGCAGATTGATTGGGTAACTATATTTCATCATTCGGCTGTTCGCCTAACTGGCGTCAGCCCTACGCAACTTAATCTTCAATTCCGCAAACAAGCGTTTAATCATCTCGCCGCTGAAACCGCGTTGCTGTAAAAAGCGACTACGCTTCAACCATTCATTTTGGCTCCGCAATTTTTCGTCGTCGTATTTACGCGAATACACCTCCAGCAGCACGGTTTGCCATCCGCCCAGCTCCTCGGCATGCGCATCCAGATCGACATCGTTGATACCGCGCTGTTGTAGCTCATAACGAATTCGCACTGGCCCGTATCCGCTACGGATACGCTGCCGAACATAACATTCGGTGTAGCGTTCGTCGTTTTGCCAATTCAGCTCGGCCATCCCATCGATGACCGGCTCAGCTTCATCGCGGTTAAATCCACGCAAAGCCAATTTGTCCAGTAATTCCCGGCGGCTATGTTCGCGCCGGGACAACAACCTTAGGCAGACTGCTTCAATTTGTTGCCGACGCTCAATCGCCGTCGACAAACTCGGCATCGTCGTCTTCACTGACTGCTGCCGGTGCGGCCGCTAACTTGGCAAAGGCTTTTTCGCGGATAGCTTTTTCCAATTCGGCGGCTTTGTCCGGATTATCCCGTAAGAACTGCTTGGCATTGTCCTTGCCTTGGCCGATTTTCTCGTTATTGTAGGCATACCAGGAACCGGACTTTTGCACGAAGCCAAACTCCACACCTAAATCCACCAACTCGCCGAAGAAAGACACGCCTTCGCCGTACAGAATTTCGAAGTCGGCTTGTTTAAACGGCGGTGCGACTTTGTTTTTAACCACTTTGACGCGCGTTTCGTTGCCGATTACCTCGTCGCCTTTCTTGATCGAACCGATGCGGCGAATATCCAGACGCACCGAGGCATAAAACTTCAAGGCATTGCCGCCGGTGGTGGTTTCCGGGTTGCCGAACATCACCCCAATTTTCATCCGCAATTGGTTGATAAAAATCACCAGCGTATTGGAACGTTTGATGTTGGCGGTGAGTTTACGCAAGGCTTGCGACATTAATCGCGCCTGCAAGCCCATATGCGAGTCACCCATGTCGCCTTCTATCTCGGCTTTTGGGGTTAAGGCTGCCACCGAGTCGATGACGACAATGTCTACCGCGCCGGAGCGCACCAGCATGTCGGTGATTTCCAGGGCTTGCTCGCCGGTATCGGGCTGCGACACCAGCAGGTCTTCGATATTGACGCCGATCTTTTGCGCATAAACCGGGTCCAGCGCGTGCTCGGCATCGACAAACGCCGCCGTGCCGCCCAGTTTTTGCATTTGCGCGATGGTTTGCAGCGTTAATGTGGTTTTACCGGACGATTCCGGTCCGTAAATTTCGATG
>Ga0123388_1000554_pt1 | contig 11281 bp, 7 predicted proteins | sample T0HHNO3metaT_FD_89916 | JGI IMG/M metagenome (GOLD analysis project Ga0123388, IMG submission 89916) | Methane-oxidizing artificial microbial communities from Washington, USA to study methane cycling - T0-HHNO3 metaT (Metagenome... | ecosystem: Engineered > Modeled > Simulated communities...
GCCACTTCGTACAGGTGCGTGAACGTGCGCAGGCTGCGCGTCGACCTGGCATCTTCGGCGTCGTGCATCAGCCGCGAAATGGTGAGCTGGGTCGTGGCCAGGTTGCCGGCCGACATGATCACGAAGACGCGGTCGCCCGGGTACTCGAAGATGTGCATCTTGCGGTACACCCGCACGTCGTCGAAGGAAGCGCTGGTGCGCGTATCCGCCGCGAAGACCAGGCCTTCGTCCGTTTCTATGCCGACGCAATAGGTCATGTGGCTGTTTGTACTGCCATTGTGCTGTGCACCAACGATTCTATGCGGGCCACCTGTGCTTGGCTAGCGCGCATGGCCGACGCGTAAGATGGCGCACCCGCTCCCCGCCATCGTCCGATGCCCGAACTTCCCCTTCCCGATCCCGATGCAGCCCGCCACAGCGACGCCCTGACGTCCCTTATTGGTGAAGAAATCGCCGCTTCCGGTGGCACGCTGCCGTTCTCGCGCTTCATGGAGCGCTGCCTGTACGCACCGGGCCTGGGTTATTACAGCGCCGGCAGCACCAAGTTCGGCGCTGCCGGTGATTTCGTCACCGCACCCGAGCTCGGCCCGTTGTTTGCCGGTTGCATGGCCGAGGCAGTGGCGCCGGTATTGCGGCAGCTGGGACCTGAAGCGGAGTTCGTGGAAATTGGCGGCGGCAGTGGCGCCTTCGCCGAGGTCATGCTCAAGCGCCTGCTGGCGATGGATGCGCTGCCCGCGCGGTACGCGATCCTGGAACCCAGTGCGGACCTGCGTGAACGCCAGCGTGAGCGGCTGGGTCGCGGATTGATTCCGCCGGTGTTCGACCTGGTCGAATGGCTGGATGGCCCGCCCGAACCGGCGTGGAACGGCGTGCTGTTCGCCAACGAGGTGATCGACGCGTTGCCGACCTCGCGCTTCACCCTGCACGAAGGCGAAGTCTTCGAGGAACACGTAGCGCTGGATGGGCAAGGCCACTTCCTCCGCACTGACCGGCCCGCCGATCCCCTGCTGGCCGCTGCCGTGCGCCATCTCGAGCGCACCCTGGGCCACGCCTTCCCCGATGGCTATCGCTCCGAGATCCTGCCGCAACTGCCGTACTGGATCCAGGCGGTGATGGGCGGGCTGGACGCCGGCGCGATGCTGTTCGTCGATTATGGTTACCCGCGCCGTGAGTTCTACCTGCCCCAGCGCGACAACGGCACGCTGCGCGCGTTCTACCGCCATCTGGTCCACAACGATGCCTACCGGTGGCCGGGCTTGCAGGACCTCACCGCATCGGTTGATTTCACCGCGCTGGCCGAAGCGGGCACGCAGGCCGGCTTCGACCTGGCCGGATATTGCAACCAGTCCAGCTTCCTGCTCGGCAATGGCCTGCCGCAATTGCTGGAGGACGCCGAGTCGCGGGCCAGCGAGATCCAGTTGCAGAAGCTGCGCAACGAGGCCAAGGCCTTGACCCTGCCCAGCGAGATGGGCGAGCGCTTCCAGGTGATGGGGTTCGCGCGCGATGTCGAATTGGGCGCGTCCTTCCTGGCCGGTGACCTGTCATGGCGGTTGTGAGCACGGGCCTCAAGCCGCTGCGGTGGCCGCGATTGTGGGTGGGGCTGTGGTCGCTGTCGATAGTGGCGTTGGTCGTGATCTGCCTGGTGCCGCTGGACGGGTTGCCGCCGTTGCCTGAAAACAGCGACAAGGTCGAGCACCTGCTGGGATATTTCAGCTTGTCGGCGGCGGCGGTGCAGTTGTATCGCGGCCGCCTGCTGTGGCGGGCCGCCGCGGCGCTGGTGGTGCTGGGAATCGCCATCGAGTTCGCGCAGGGGATGACGGCTTACCGGTCGGCCGATCCAGTCGATGCGCTGTTCAACTCGCTGGGCGTGGCGCTTGGCATGGCCATGGCGTTGACGCCATGGCGCGACCTGTTGCTGCGCATCGAGCAGCGCCTGCCCTAGGCGCGGGCGAGGCCCGCGCCTGCTGGTTACCGGGGTTGCAGGGTCAACCGGTCCAGCACCCACATTGTCGGACGGGTGTCACCGGTGAAGAACACGCACAGGTCCTGCTTGCCCGGCGATGGTTTCAGCATGGCTCTCAGGGTCACGAATCCATCGGCATCGGTGGCGGCCGGCAAAGGCACGCTTGCGAGCACGGCACCTGCGCAGCCCGCGCGGATTTCCAGTTCGCCATGCGGCGTGCGCGCCGGCTTGAACTTGCGCGCCGGTTCGTCATGGGCAAGCTGGAAGTAATAGGGCATGCGGCCTGCCCGCACTTCGATGCTGGCGATGCCATCCAGTCCGGCCGCTTTCCACAGCCAGCACGGATTGAAGATGTCGACGTTGAAGAGGGCGCGTTCTCCTTCCAGCGGACCGTCGTCTTCCAGGCGCAGCGTCAGCGCACCGGTGCACATGGCCAGTTCCTCGTCGCTGCGGCTCAGCAGCGACGAAACATCCAGCTTGTGTGCTTGCGCGGGGACCAGCGGCAGCCCCTGCACGAAGACCGCCGCACGCAGCTCGGCCGGCAGCTTCACTTCGAAAGGCGCCTTGTACGCAGCGGATCGCGCGGAAGGTGCGCCGCCATCGATGGTGTAACGCATCTGCGGATAACCCAGGGGATTGGACAAGGTGACCAGCGCCTTGCCCTGGGGCTGGTCGCTGACCACGCTGCGTACCTCGAACGGCGTTTGCGCATAGTCGATGCCCAGCAGGCGATAGCGCTGCAACTGTGCCGGCAGGCGGGCGCGGAATCCGGCCCAGTCCTTCTTCTGCCGTGGCGACCAGGCGGTCTCGGCCAGCGCGGCGATCCGCGGAAAAATCGCATGCTGTACCCGGCCGTAGCTGCGCATGTGCTCGGTCCACACATTGGCCTGCAGGCCGAGGATGTGCGCGCGCTGGTCTGCGGGAAGCGCCGCCGGAATCGGCTCGAAGGCGTATACCTGCTGCAACGGGATCAGCGCCGGACGCCCGGGCGGCTCGTTCGGGGAGTCGGTCTGCAGATAGTCCAGGTACAACTCCGAGGAGGGCGCCATGACCACGTCGTGGCCCAGGCCGGCTGCGGTGACGCCGCCTTCGATGCCGCGCCACGACATCACCGTGGCTTCCTCGGGCAGGCCGCCTTCCAGGATCTCGTCCCAGCCGATCAGGCGGCGATCATGTGCGACCAGGAATTTCTCCAGTCGCTTGACCAGATAGCTCTGCATGCCCGCTTCATCCTTGACACCCAGCTCGCGCATGCGTTCCTGCACGCGTGCCGAAGCCTTCCACTGGTCCTTGACCGCCTCGTCGCCGCCGACATGCACGTAGGTGCCCGGAAACAGCTCGACCACTTCAGCCAGCACGTTCTCCAGGAACTGGAAGGTGCTTTCCTCCACGTTGAACAAGGTGGTGTTGACACCCCATTCGTTGAGCACGGGAACCTGCTTGCCGGTGACGCCGAGCTCCGGGTACGCCGAAACCGCCGCCTGTGCGTGCCCGGGTGCGTTGATCTCCGGCACGATGGTGATGTGGCGTTCGGCGGCGTAGCGCACCACTTCGCGTATCTCTTCCTGCGTGTAGAAGCCGCAATAGGGCCTGGGCTTGCCGTCGGCGCCAATGCCGCCATCGCCCGCGGGAATGCGGCAGCCGCCGACTTCGGTCAGTTTCGGATAGCGCCTGATCTCGATGCGCCAGCCCTGGTCGTCGGTGAGGTGCCAGTGGAAGGTGTTTAGCTTGTGCAACGCCATCGCATCGAGCAGCTGCTTGATCTCCCCCACCGACTGGAAGTGGCGCGCCGAGTCCAGCATCAGGCCGCGCCAGCCGAAACGGGGTGCGTCCTCGATCGTCAGTGCGGGGATCGTGATCGGCACCTCCTGGTTCGCGGTCGCCAGTTGCCACAGGGTCACTGCGCCATAGAAGAGGCCGCGCGGTTCGGCTGCCGCTACCCGGATGCGATGCGGGTTTACGTCCAACCGGTAGCTCTCCGGGCCTCCGCCTATGCCTGCATCGATCACGAACTCGATCACTCCGCCTTTTGCCGTGTTACCAGGGCGCGATAGCGGCAGCTCAAGCTTGCGTGTCGTCCGCAGGTAATCGGCAAACTGCTTCGCGACGGCACTGGCCGCATCGCCCTCGGCCAGCAGGGAAGTACTGCTGGAAATGCGGAAGCTGCCCTTCGCAGGCTGCAGGCTTGCCGGCAGAGGCACCAGTGAGTAACCCGCTTCCATCGCCGTGGCGGGCGAGCCCGCGGGTCCGGCGATCGCATTGCAGGCCAAAGGCACGGCCAGTGCCAGCATGGCCGAAAGCAGAACCCGGAACCGGTAGCCAGCTTGCCGCTTGGATGTTCTTGTCATGTCGCCGTCTCGCGCAAAAAAAATCGGGCCCGGACAAGTCCAGGCCCGTGAGGGAAGCACATCAACTGATGTCTCGTCTGTCGATCAGAACTTGAAACGCAGGTTCAGGTAATACTGGCGGCCGTTGTTGTAAATGCCGCGTGGCTGGTCCTTGTTGTCCGCGTAGTACTTCAATTTCTCGTTGCTCAGGTTCATGCCGTCCAGCGAGACGCTGACCATGTCGTTGAAGGTCCAGCCCACCGAGGCCGAGACCGACTGGGTGTCGTCCTGGTTGAACGCAGACCGGCGATCCAGGCCGCTGTAGAAGTGCGAACGGTAGTTGTAGGCGACACGGGCATTGAAGTGTTCGTTCTCGAAATACCCCACCAGGTTGAAGGTGTTGCGCGAAGCGCCGACCACCGGGTCGCCATCATCTTCTTCTGCGTCCGTGTAGGTGTAGTTGGTGTTGAAGCCGAAATGTTCGCCCAGCGGCTGTTCCCACGAAAGTTCGATGCCCTTGGCCGAGGCCGGGGCGTTGATCGGCGAGGTGACCAGGTAGTTGCCCAGGTAGCCGTCCGGGTGGGCCGCATCGAAAGTCAGGAATTGCTGGTTGCTGGCGCCCTGGCTGACATAACTCGACATGTCCATGTAGAACACGCTGGCAGACAACAGCGAGCGCGGCGCGTAGTACCACTCCAGTGCGGCGTCGTAGTTGTTGGAGTAGATCGGCTTGAGGTTCGGGTTGCTGGAATTGCCGCCGCCGACGTCGTTCTCGTCGGCCGGCGGCGAGAGGTTCAGGCCTCCGGCCAGTGCCGAGTAGTCGGGCCGGCCCATGGTGCGGGTGGCAGCCACGCGCGCGACCAGGGTGTCGCTCAGCTCGAACCTGAAGTTGGCGCTGGGCAGGACGTCGGTGTAGTCGTTCTTTATCGTGAACGGCGAGAAGATGCCGAAGGCCGAACCCTGGATGGCGCCCGGTGTGGTAGTGGTGCCGCCCGGCACATACTGCAGCACTTCCGTGCGGGTCTTGACCAGGCGCACGCCGACGTTGCCGCTCCAGCGGTCGCCGGACAGGTTGGCCTGCACGTAGGCAGCCTGGGTCTTTTCCTCCAGCGAGAAATCGTAGAAGGGGTAGCGGCGAACGACCGGGTCACGATTGGCCTGCACGGCATTCCATGCCGCCATCTGCTCGGCGGTGAAGTACCAGATGTCGCGCGGGAAGTTGCCGCCCAGGCCACTGGCGTAGTCACCGGGATAGTTGCTGTAGCCCTGCGGGAACGTTGCCGGATCAAACGGGCTGGCACCCCAGTTGGGTCCCTGCGCCACCACGTTCGCCGACTCGCGATCGTGGTTGGCCACCCGGACACCGAAGTCCAGCGACTCGAACACGCCGCTCTCGATGAAGTACTGGGCGTCGATCTGGCCCCAGGTGTCCTTGTCCTCGATGTCCAGGTTCTGCAGGCCGAAGATCCAGTCCAGCGCCAGGTTGGCCGGCGGAGTGGCCGTGGAATCATTGAGGTTGAAGGAAGGCGCCCGGTCGATGCCGTTGAGGGCGTAGGAGGCGCCAGTGCCCTGGCCGACGGTCCATTCGGCGACGTCCTGGGTCGGGGTTTCGCCATGGCCGGTGGAGGTGCCCAGCTTGAAGTCCAGGTTGAGTTTGTCGCTCGCCTTCCAGTCGGCCTCGAAGGCCACGTAGGTGGTGCTGGCGCTTTCATCCGGACGCGAAATCATGTCGTACAGGCCGGTGTTGACCCCTGGCGTCGGGGCAAATTCCGCCGACACCAGGGTATTGTTGCGCACGACATACCCGGGCAATGGCAGCTGGCCGGCGCCGAGGATGCGCGGGTTGTACAACAGATAGTTGCGGTTGTAGTTGGAGGCATCCAGCTTGGACACGAAGCCGGACAGATCGAAACTCAGGTTGTCCGTCGGCTTGAACTGGACCTCGACCAGGCCACCGCGGCGTTCGCGCTTCTGCTCGAAAAGCGCCGCGCCAATCGCGCGTGGATACCAGACACCCGCCAGCGGGCTGGCCGAGCCGGGGGCGATCTGGTCGTAGCCCAAAACCTCCACGCCGTCGCGACGCAGGGTGCGATCTTCAGAGAAAGCCTGCACCAGTACGCCGAAGGTCGAGGCCTCGTTGCGGAAGTTGAGCAGCGCATTGATCTGCGGATCGGTCTCGCCCGGCAGGGTGGCGTAGACGGCGCCCACCGAACCGCTGGCGGTGAAGGTTTCGGCGAATTCGGTCGGCTTGCGGGTAATGATGTCGACGGTGCCGGTGACGCCACCCTCGTTCAACTTGGCCTGCGAGGTCTTGTGCACCAATACCTGGCTTACCAGGCTCGACGGCAACAGGGTATAGCTGACGCTGCGGCCGGCGTTGTCGCTCTGGTTCAGTACGAACCAGTCACCCGAGGAGACCGGGTGGCCATTGATCTGGGTCAGGGTGAGGCTGGGATTGGTGCCGCGCATGGACACGCGGTCGTTCTCGTCGAAGCCGCCCTCGGTCGCGCCGGCCGAGCTTATGGTGACGCCGGGAAGGCGCTGCAGCGAGTCGGCGACATTCTTGTCGGGCATCTTGCCGATGTCCTCGGCGGTGATGACTTCGACATGCGACTTGGCCTCGCGTTTCACATCCAGAGATTTCTCGATGCTGCCCCGGATGCCGGTGACGACGATCGTGTCGAGGTCTGTCGCTGCATCGGCAGGCGCTGTTGCCACCTCCTGCGCATGCAGTTGTGCGGCGAAGCCAAGGCTTGCCACGATCGCGGCCGAAAGGATTGATTGCTTGCAGTTCATGATGCTTCCCTATCGCTGGTTGAGTTGAGGCAGCGAAGACGGCTGCCATGCATGTGCTTCATTGCAACTACGCGATCACTTGCTGGAGGATCCGCCTGCGTTCAAGCAGTCAATCCATTCGGTGCGACGACTTCTCCTAATCACCCTCACATTGGCCGAGGTACCAGTTCGCGGCGCCGATGACGCCGAGTTGTCCGTGCTCGACCAGGCGCACGGGTATGCGTTCCAGCGCCGCGCGCATCGGTCCCTTGTTGAGGAAGCGTTCGACGAAGCTGCTGTTCAAGAGGAATTCGCGGATATGCGGCAGGATGCCGCCGGCCAGGTAGACGCCGCCCTGCGCGCCGTACAGCAGGGCCATGTCACCCACCGCGCTGCCCAGCAGGCCGCAGAAGACCTCCAGGCTTTCATGCGCCTGCGCGTCGCTACCTGAAATGGCGGCGGCAGTGATCTCGTCCGGCGTGCGGTACGGATTGCGGCCGCCGCGCATTGCACACAGCGCGTTGTGCAGGTTCATCAGGCCGGGCCCGGAAAGCGCGTACTCGACCGGCACGTGGCTGCGGTCCTTGAGCATTTCCGAAAGCACGGCCATTTCCAGCGCGTTGCCCGGGGTCAGCGCCGCCTGGCCGGCCTCGGTGGCCAGCACCACCGCGCGCTTGCCCGTGGGGATCCACACCGCCGCGCCCAGTCCGGTACCCGGCCCCAGTACCAGGGTCGGGCCGGCGACAGGCGCGGCCTCCGGGCCGCTGAGGTGCAGCACTTCGCTGGCATCCACATGCGCGGCCGCGTGGGCGACGGCTTCGAAATCGTTGACCAGCAGCAGTTCGCGGAAGCCCAGTCGTTCGCAGATAGCCTTGGGCGACAGGCGCCAGGGCAGGTTGGCGGTGATCACCGTGCCGTCTTCGAGCGGATAGCCGGCGCTGGCGATGACGCCGTGGGTGACCGGCTCGCCGTGCAGGGTGCCGATGAAATCCTCGATGATTTCGGCCAGGCCGGGGTATTGCGCGCAGACGTATTTGCGGTACTGCAGCACGCTGACTGGATGCGCCGCGTCGCCACTTCCCCGCACCAGGCCAATGCGTACGTGCGTCCCCCCCACATCGGCGGCGATGAAAGGCGCCCGCAGCGAGGCTGGAGAGTCCGGCGTTGGATTGGCGTTGGCGACCACAGTGCTCCCCGTGTTCTCGTGCCCCGCTGCAACGAATCGCAGGGCCTTGGCGCCGGAGTGTGGGAGCGCTTTGACAACGTTGTCAACAGGCTGTCACATGCAGGTCGGAGGTACCGCCTTTTTAATATCACTAATGGAACTGAATACGCGGTAGTCAGATTTTTTGAATAGAACTAGCCTTATACGTTCATAAATGATGGTTTGCTTGCGGTCAAAAGAAGGACCTGTCGACCGACGCCGACGTGGACGGGGGAGCGACAGGTCTTGTGGATGCGCCATGAAAGTAGCCCGATGCGACAAAGTATGACAACGTTAGCCCCGGTCATTACATGGGACTCAGGGTTGAGGGCAGGCTAGCCAGTCCACCTCCCACGTACGGCCGGAAAACGAGAAGGCGTTGTTGTCGTCCGCGAATATTCACGCGGCCGGGCAGGGACGAACAGGCGGGCCACACCGGGAGCAACAGAGCATGGCTGAGCAGGGCACGCGCCGACCGACCATACGGGACGTCGCCGCGCACGCGAAGGTTTCCCTGAAGACCGTATCGCGCGTCATCAACAACGAGCCCTCGGTGATGCAGGGCACCCGCGCGCGCGTGCTGCATGCGATCGCCGAACTCGACTACGAGCCGGACCCGTCCGCGCGCAACCTGCGCAGCGGCACCCCGTTCGTGATCGGGCTGATCTACGACAACCCCAACCCGTACCACATCATCGGCGTGCAGAACGGCGTGCTGGCCGCCTGCCGCGAAACCGGATTCGGCCTGCAGATCCATCCCTGCGATTCGACCTCGCCGTTGCTGGCCGAGGAGTTGGCCGAGTTCGTGCAGCGCTCGCGACTGGCCGGACTGGTGCTGACTGCACCGATGTCAGAGCGCATGGACCTGGTCGCGGCGCTGGCCGCGCGCGGCGTGAAGCTCGTACGCATCATCGCCGCGACCGAAGATCCCAACGACGGCTACCCCTGCATCTACGTGGACGACCACGACGCCGCCTACGAAATCACCGAGCACCTGATCCAGCTGGGCCACCAGCGCATCGGCTTCCTATGGGGCGGGCTGGCGCACCGCTCCAGCACCGAGCGCTACACCGGCTACGAACGTGCGCTGAAGGAATACGGCATCACCCTGGACAAGCACCTGGTCATCCCCGGTGACTACACCTTCGACGACGGCTTCCGCGGCGCGCGCCGGCTGCTGGCGCTGCGCGAACCGCCCACCGCGATCTTCGGATCCAACGACGAAATAGCCGCCGGCGTACTGGCGGCCGCCAAATCGGCGGGCATGAACGTGCCCTACGACCTGTCGATCGCCGGCTTCGAGGACAGTCCGTTTTCCAAACAGTCGTGGCCGGCGCTGACCACCGCCAAGCAGGCCACCGAGGACATCGCCAGGCAAGCCGCGCGCCTGCTGATCGCCGGCCTGCGCAGCGACGCCTATGACGACCATCCCGCGCCGCTGCACAACCAGGGTTTCGTCCCGCAACTGGTGGTGCGCGGTTCCACTGCGCCGGTCCGTCCGCGCAACGACTGAGGCCAGGTCATCCACATGAGTGCCGCACCTATCCGCCCGCTTGACCTGCCCGACCCGACCGGAACCCTGATGTTTGCCGAGGCCGCGCAAGCGGCCGACGTGGTCCAGGCCCAGTTCCAGCGCAACCAGGCCGTGCTTGCCGAGCTGGCTGCGGACCTGCGCCGCGATCCCCCGCCGTTCGTGGTGACCTGCGCGCGTGGCAGTTCCGACCATGCCGCCACCTACGCCAAGTACCTGTTCGAAACCCAGCTGGGCATCGTCACCGCTTCGGCGTCGCCGTCGGTGGGCTCGGTCTACGAAGCGAGACAGAAGCTGGACGGCGCGCTGTATCTGGTGATCTCCCAGTCGGGAAAGAGTCCTGACCTGCTGCGCAATGCCGAAGCCGCGCGCGAGGCCGGCGCGCGCGTGGTCGCGCTGGTCAACGTGGAGGATTCGCCGCTGGCCCAGCTGGCGCATACGGTGGTCCCGTTGCATGCCGGGCCGGAGCGCAGTGTCGCGGCGACCAAGAGTTACCTGTCCTCGCTATCTGCGATCCTGCAGCTGGCCGCGAGCTGGAGGAACGAAAAGCCCTTGCTCGACGCGCTGGAAGTGCTGCCCGACAACCTGCGCGCGGCCTGGCAGGCGGATTGGTCGCCACTCACCGAAGGCCTGGTCGAGGCCCACAATCTGTTCGTGCTCGGCCGTGGCCTGGGCCTGGCCGCCGCGCAGGAAGCGGCGCTCAAGTTCAAGGAAACCTGCGGCCTGCACGCCGAGGCCTACAGCTCGGCGGAAGTGAAGCATGGCCCCATGGCGCTGGTCGGCCCGGGCTTTCCGGTGCTGTGCTTCGCCCAGCCCGATGAAACCGAAGCCGGCATGCTGGCGCTGGCGCAGGAGTTCCGGGCGCGCGGGGTCGGGGTCTGGGTGTCGTCGGCGCACGGGGACCTGCCACTGGTGCAGTCCTCGCATCCGGCCTGCGCGCCGCTGCTGACCATCCAGAGCTTCTATCGCGCCATCAACGCATTGGCGCTGCGCCGCGGTCACAATCCCGATGTGCCGCCGCATCTGAACAAGGTCACCGAAACCACATGAGCGGCCTGGCGCTTTTCAATGGAAGGGTGCTGACCGATCGCGGCATCGAAGAAGGACTGGCGGTGCTGGTGGAAGGCGGCCGTGTCGCGGCAGTCACCACGCGCCACGATGCCCTCCAGTGCGCCGATGAAACCCACGACCTGCAAGGCGCCACGCTGCTGCCTGGCTTCATCGATTGCCAGGTCAACGGCGGTGGCGGCGTGTTGTTCAACAACGCCACCGACGTCGCGGCCCTGCGCCGCATTGGCGCGGCGCATCGCAGGTTCGGCACCACCGGCTTCCTGCCTACCCTGATCAGCGACGATGCGGCGCGAATGCGCGCGGCCATCGGCGCCACCGAAGCAGCCATCGCCGAGGAAGTGCCCGGAGTGCTGGGGATCCACCTGGAAGGCCCGTACTTGGCGCCGGCCCGCAAGGGCACCCATGATGCC
>Ga0123388_1066960_pt1 | contig 11243 bp, 9 predicted proteins | sample T0HHNO3metaT_FD_89916 | JGI IMG/M metagenome (GOLD analysis project Ga0123388, IMG submission 89916) | Methane-oxidizing artificial microbial communities from Washington, USA to study methane cycling - T0-HHNO3 metaT (Metagenome... | ecosystem: Engineered > Modeled > Simulated communities...
CCTTCTGCGCGCTTTCCGCGTTCTGCTTCACCGTCGCATTGAGCTCTTCCATCGAACTGGCCGTCTCTTCCAGCGAGCTCGCCTGCTCTTCGGTGCGCGAACTCAGGTCCGCATTGCCGGCCGCAATCTCCCGCGCCGCCGTGTTGATCGACTCGGTCGATTCCTTGATCCGGCCCACCACCTCGCGCAGCTTGTCGACCGTCGTGTTCGTGTCGTCCTTCAGCTGACCAAACAGGCCGCTGTAGTTGCGATCGATGCGCCGCGTCAGATCGCCGCCCGACACGCCGCTCAGTACCGTCGCGACGTCTGACAGGCTGACCGATACCTGTTCGACCAGGCCGTTAAGCCCCTCGGCCAGCTGGCGGAAGAAACCCTGCTTGTCGTCCACCGACAGTCGCTGCGTGAAATCGCCCTGCCCGGCGGCCACGACCACGTCGGTCACCTGCTGCTCGATGGCGACTTCTTCCGTGCGGTCTATCCATTCACCCACGGTGCCGATGCGCTCGCCGGACTCGCCGACAATCGGTGTCGACACGAGATCGAACACGTGACGACCGATCACCAGTTCGGCCTCGTAGCCGCCGCCCGCCGTCGTTCTCGATTTGCGCACGAACTCCGGGTTCGTACAGATGGCCGTGATGTTGCAGCCGATGAACTTGTCGAGCGAGAAGCCCGGAATATGACGACGCAGCTCGTCGGCGATGCGTGTCACCGTTGCGTGCATCGCGCGGTTGGCGTAGAGCACCTTGCCGTCGTTGTCGGCGATGCGGACGTTGGTGGTGACGAAATCGAGCGCGGTGCGCGCGCGCAGATTCTCCTCGGCAACAACCCGTTCGCGCTCCACACGTGCCTGCAGATCGGTACGCATGCGCTCCAGCGCCGACATCAGCTGGCCCACTTCATCCTGCGTGCCGGCATCGATGCGACGGTCGAGCACACCGGAGGCGATCTCGCTGGCATGGTTGCCGGCGATACGCAGGCGGCCGGCGATACTGCGACCGAGCCGCACGCCGATGACACCGATCACCGCAGCGATCAGCAGCGCGATCAGCGCCACGCGGAGCGCCTCTTTCAGCACCAGCGCATTCACCTCATCGACATAGATGCCGGAACCGACGATCCAGCCCCAGGGCTCGAACTGGCGAACATAGGACACCTTGTCCACCGGCTTGTCGGCGCCCGGTCGCGGCCACTGGTAATCGACGAAGCCGGCGCCACTCGCCTTGGCCACGGCGACGAATTCGACGAACAGCGCCTTGCCGTTCGGGTCCTTCGAACCGCTCAGATCCTTGCCATCGAGCTCGGGCTTGGTCGGGTGCATGACCATGCGCGGACCGAAGTCATTGATCCAGAAATAGTCCTCGCCGTTGTAGCGCATCGTGCGCAGCGTGCTCATCGCCTGCTTGCGCGCTTCGTCGTCCGTCAGTTCGCCCGACTGCGCGCGCTTGTGGAAGGCATCGACGACGCCCCAGGCCGACTCGACCGCAAAGCGCGCGGCGTTCTTGCGGTCCTCGATCATGGTGCTGCGCATGCCGGCCAGCAGTACCGCGGCCAGCAGCAGAATGCCGGCCAGGCTGGCGGCAACGATGACCATCAGGCGCTGCTGGACGGTCAGGCCGCGCGCGGCGGCGGGGGATGCGGAGTGGGAATCCATGTGTGCCACCTTCAGTGAACCTGATCGTCGACCAACGCCATGTCGGCCGACAGCATGAGCTTTTCGATATCGACGACGATGAGCATCCGTTCGTCGATGGAGCCAAGGCCGTGGATGTAGCGGGTGTCGAGGCTGGATGAGAATTCCGGCGCCGGCAGGATCTTCGAGGACTCGAGCGCCAGCACGTCGGACACCGAATCGACCACCATGCCGACGACGCGCCCGCCGACGTTGAGGATGATGGTGACGGTGAACGGGGTGTATTCGACGACGCCGACACCGAACTTGATGCGCAGGTCGACGATGGGAACGATGGTGCCGCGCAGATTGATCACGCCCTTGATGAAGGGCGGTGCGTGCGCGATGCTGGTGACCGCGTCGTAGCCGCGGATCTCCTGCACCTTGAGGATATCGATTGCGTACTCTTCCTCACCCAGCGTGAAGGTGAGGTACTCCTGGGCGTAACTTCCATCCGCGCCGTCGTCCGGCCGGTGCGACACTGCCTGCGCCGCCTGCATCATCGTGAGCTCCCTCGCTGCGATTACGGAAGTTGTAACGGCATGCAAGGCGGGCGCCTTGAGACTGGGAAGCACCTAATTTTGCGTGTGCACACGGCGCGAGACGGACGGCGACGGCCCCGCCCGACCAGCGGCCGGCGGGGTCATTGAGGACGTTGCGGATCAGGCGGCGACGGCGAGGCGTCCGCGCGCCGATTCGACCAGCGACGGCACGTCGAGAATGAGCCCGACGTGGCCGTCGCCCATGATGGTGGCGCCGGAGATGCCGACCACCTTGCGGTAGTTGGCCTCCAGACTCTTGATCACCACTTGGTGCTGACCGACCAGTTCGTCAACGAACAGCGCGATCTTGTCACCATCGGCTTCGAGCACGACGAGGATGCCGCGTTCGAGATCGGTGGTGCCGCCGGCAAGGCCGAGCGCATCCCGCAGCGTCAGGATGTTCAGGTACTCGTTGCGCACCTGCACCAGCCGCGGCTCGCCGCCGACGCTCTTGATCATCGCCGCGGTCGGCTGCAGCGATTCGACCACGTAGTTCAGCGGCACGATATAGGTGTCAGCGCCGACCGCGACCGACATGCCGTCGAGGATGGCCAGCGTCAACGGCAGGCGCACCGTCATGCGGGTGCCGATGCCGGTCATCGATTCGATGTCCACGCGGCCGCCCATCGCGGTGATGTTCTTCTTCACGACGTCCATGCCGACGCCGCGGCCGGACACCTCGGTCACCTGGTCGGCGGTCGAGAAGCCGGCTTCGAAGATGAGTCCCCACACCTCCTGGTCGCTCATGTTGTCGCTGACCGGCAGGCCGCGCTCGCGTGCCTTCGACAGGATGCGCTCGCGGTTCAGACCGGCACCGTCGTCACCGACCTCGATGACGATGTTGCCGCTCTGGTGCGAAGCCTTCAGCGTGATCGTGCCCTCGCGCGGCTTGCCGCGCGCGGCGCGCACGTCCGGCGTTTCGATGCCGTGATCCAGGCTGTTGCGCACCAGATGGGTGAGCGGATCGGCGATGCGCTCGATCAGGCCTTTGTCCAGTTCGGTCGATTCGCCGGCGAGCACCAGACGCACCTGCTTGCCCAGTTTCTGCGACAGGTCGCGCACCACGCGCGGAAAGCGCGAGAACACGGTGGACATCGGCATCATGCGGATGGACATGACCGATTCCTGCAGGTCGCGCGTATTGCGTTCGAGTTGCTGCACGCCATTCATCAGCCGTTCGAACTCGACCGGATCGAGCTTCGATGCAGCCGACGCGAGCATGGCCTGCGTGATCACCAGTTCGCCGACCAGATTGATGATCTGGTCCACCTTGTCGACGCCGACGCGGATGGAGGTGTCGCCGCCCGTAGCCTTGGAGGTCCGCGTCGCCGCTGCAGGCTTTGCTGGCTCGGACGCACTGTCGGCAGCCGGTGCGCCCGGCTTTGCCACCGGATGCGCCGGCATCGGCAGCACCGCCGCGGACTCGGCCGGCAGCGGTTCGAACAGTCCGAAACTGTCGTCCGCCGCAACCGTTGCAGGCGCTGCCGTGGTCGGCACACCGGGTGCGGCGTCGAAGAAGCCGAAGCTGTCGTCCTGTGCGTCCTCGGCAACAGGTGCCGGCGGATCGAAGAAGCCGTAACTGCCGTCATCGGCGTCGCCTGTCGTGGCCGGCGTCGCAACGAACAGCCCCCACGCGTCATCGACAGCGGCAGCCTGTGCGGATGCCGGTTCGCCCTCGGCGTAGCTGCCGGGGCTGGCGATGAACTCGACGATGTCGCGCACTGCGGCGGCGTCGACACGGCCATCCAACAGACACTGCCAACGACCGGCGGCATCGATCGACACGTCCACGACGCGACTGCCGAGCGCTTCGAGCTCGGCACTCATGTTCTCCATCACGCCAGCCGCATCGGCGCAGCTCTGCGGCAGCATGAAACTGAAACGGAAACTGGACGGCAGCGCCGTCACCGACAGCGGCTGCGGGTCTTCGTCGGCGACCGATACCGGATCGGTATACAGGCGCTTGATCGACGCGCACACCTCGTCAACGCGCGCCATGTCGGCCGCGCCCTCGCCACGATGTGCCGCCACCAGGTCGCGCAGCAAATCGCCCGCTTCGAGCGAGGCGTCGACCATGGCCGCGGTCATGACGACCTCGTGCTTGCGCACGCGGTCGAGCAGGGTTTCGAGTTCGTGCGTGACCTGGGCAAGGTCGTGGAAGCCGAAAGTGCCCGCACTGCCCTTGATCGAATGGGCGGCGCGGAAGATCGCGTTCATTTCCTCGTCATCGATGCTCTGCAGATCGATGTCGAGCAGCATCTGCTCCATGTTCGCCAGATGTTCCGCCGCTTCCTCGAAGAACACCTGGTAGAACTGGCTCATGTCCACCGTCATGGACTGTCTCCCCGCGCCAGGTAAGGGTGGATCAGCCGATGACCTTCTTCACCACCTCGACCAGCTTCTGCGGGTCGAAGGGCTTGACCAGCCAGCCGGTCGCACCGGCGGCACGCCCCTGCGCCTTCATCGCGTCGGACGATTCGGTGGTCAGCATCAGGATGGGCGTGGCCTTGTACTGCGCCATGCTGCGCAGGTTGCGGATCAGCGTCAGGCCGTCCATGCGTGGCATGTTCTGGTCGGTCAGCACAAGGTTGACCGACTTGGCCTTGGCCTTGTCCAGACCGTCCTGACCGTCGACAGCCTCGATCACCTCGTATCCCGAGCTCTTCAGCGTGAATGCCACCATCTGACGGATCGACGCGGAATCGTCGATCGCAAGCACGGTCTTTGCCATGGTACTTCTCCTTCAGAACAGTTCTATTTCGCCTTCTTGGTAGGCCTTCTGGGCCACCGGATTCGTGCTGTCTACAACCGCCAGATGCGCCAGTGCGTCATCGACACGCTGTGCAAGTTCGGGTGATGCGTGGCCCAGCGCCGCCGCACGCGACAGTTCGCGCACGCTGGCGCACACGCCGTCGATGGCATCGATGCGCTTCTGCACGTGGCCGATCAGCTGCGCGGTCATGTCCTGGAACTGCAACGAGGTCACGGCGTGCGCCACTGCCTGATCGACACGTTCGACCGAGGCGCCCAGATCGACGATGGACCGCTGGCGGCGCTGGTGCAGCATTTCGAGGCCGCGCACGACGGTTTCGACCCGCGTCTTCGACTCCAGCGCGAAGGTCATGTCCTGGGCAGCCATATGAGCCAGCGCCGACTCGGTCATCTTCACGTTGGCCTGCACGCGGTCGACCAGGGTGACGATCTGCTGGCTGAAGTCGCTGGTGCGCGCCGACAGGTCGCGCACCTCGTCGGCCACCACCGCAAAGCCGCGGCCGGCCTCGCCAGCGCGCGCCGCCTCGATCGCCGCATTCAGTGCGAGCAGATTGGTCTGCTTGGAAATGCCGCCGATCTCGCCGAGCAGGGCGCGCACGCCCTCGGTTTCGCGGGCGATGCCCTCGGTCAGCTCGACCAGCTCCATGCCCAGCTTGCTGTTGTGGACCACGCTATCGACGACGCGCTGCATGGTGCCGGAGGTTTCGTCGACGAAGCTCGCGAAGTCGAACTGTTCGCTGCCGTCACCGCCGGTCAGCGCCATTGCAGTCTCGCGCTGGCTCGTGGTTTCGCCGTGCATGTTGTGGAAGCTCTGGGTGAGGCCGCCGATCGCTTCGTGCAGCAGCTGCTGCACGCGTGTCAGTTCCTCGTTTATCCGGATGCACTGGTCATGAACCGAGTCGGAACCGCCCACCACACGCTGATGCGCAGCATCGGGCTCGGCCCTGACGCTGTGCGCCTCGTCCGGCGTCTCCACTGCCGTACGACCGGACAGCAGCACCGTCAGCGTCCACAGCAGCGCGGCAGCGGCAACGGCAGCCAGCACGGGCAGCATGGACTGCGGCGCCAGCAGGGCGGCGGTGCCGGCACACAATGCGGATCCAGTCCAGGCGGCAAGAAGGGCGATCGGTTTTATTTTCATGGCATCGGGCATCGAGTGGCAACGATACGGACTGACTTCGAGCTTTACGGCAGCGCCGCGCGGAACTTGATCAAGGTGGCGTGACCGCGCCGGCTGCACCGGCCACGTCCTCGACGTTGACCGAACGTCCGTCCGACAGCATCGCCTGTTCGGTATCGCGGTTCAGCACGATGATGCTGATGCGACGGTTGATCGGGTTGAACGGGTCATCCTTGTCGAACGGAATGATGGAGCTCATGCCGACCACCCGCAGCACCTTGTCCGGGTCCATGCCGCCAGCGATCAGTTCGCGCCGCGACGCATTGGCGCGATTGGACGACAGCTCCCAGTTCGAGAATCCGCCGACACCGCCGGCAAAGGGCTTGGCGTCGGTATGCCCGGACAGGAAGATGCGGTTGTCCACCTGATTCAGGATGAGGCCGATCTCGCGCAGGATGACCTGGGTGTAGGGCTGCAAGCGGTCGCTGGCCGAGGCGAACATCGGCCGGTTCTGCTCGTCGACGATCTGGATGCGCAGGCCTTCCGACGTCACGTCCAGCATCAGCTGGTTACGGAAGGGCCGCAGGTCGGGATTCGCTTCGATGCGCGCCTCGATCTGGCTCTTCAGCTCGATCAGCTTGACGCGCTCCTGGCGCTGCTGCTCGCGCTTCATCTCTTCCGCCTTCTGGTCCTCGCTGCTGGCGCTGAGGTTGATGGAGCGCTGCTTGGTCTCGACCGCACCGTACTTCACCTGACCGGCCTGTCGCGTCAGATCGCGCCCGCCGCCCTGGATGACGCTCGAACTGTCGCCCGATCCGGAGCCGCCCTGCTGCGCCACCTTCAGCGGATTCTCGAAGTACTCGGCAATGCCCTCCAGGTCGCCCTGCGCGGTCGAACCGAGCAGCCACATCAGCAGGAAGAAGGCCATCATCGCGGTCACGAAGTCGGCGTAGGCGATCTTCCAGGCGCCACCGTGCGCACCGCCGCCGCCCTTCTTGATCTTCTTGACGATGATTGGCTGCTGGGTATCGTCGGACATGGTTCAACCGATGGTGTATGAGGAGGTCAGGAGATGAGCGTTGCGCCCGCTCACTTGCCCTTACGGCTCTTCACTTCGTCTTCCAGCTCCTTGAAGCTGGGGCGGTCCGGCGAGTACAGCACCTTGCGGCCGAACTCGATTGCCACCTGCGGCGCGTAGCCATTCATGCTGGCCAGCAGCACGACCTTCATGCATTCGTAGATCTTGCCGCCCTCTTCCATCTTCTGTTCGAGCTGGGAGGCGATCGGCGCGACGAAACCGTAGGAGAGCAGGATGCCGAGGAAGGTGCCGACCAGCGCGCCGCCGATCATCTTGCCCAGCACGGCCGGCGGCTGGCCGACCGAGCCCATCACGTTCACCACCCCCATCACTGCAACGACGATACCGAAGGCCGGCACGCCGTCGGCCATCTTCGACACGCAATGCACGGCGACATGCTGTTCCGAGTGATGGGTTTCGATTTCGGCGTCCATCAGGTCGGCGATCTCGAAGGCGTTCAGGTTGCCGCCCACCATCATGCGCAGGTAGTCGGTCAGGAAGTCCACCGCGTGGTGGTCGGCCAGGAAGTTGGGGTATTTGGAGAAAATCGGGCTGGATTCGGGATTCTCGACGTCGGCTTCGATCGACATCAGCCCTTCCTTGCGCACCTTGGCCAGGATTTCGTAGAGCATGGCCAGCACGTCCACGTAGAAGGCCTTGTTGTAGGACGAGCCCTTGAATACCGACGGCAGCGCGGCCACCGTCGCCTTGATCGCAGCCATGCCGTTGCCGGCCACGAAGCCACCGATCATCAGACCGAAGATGGCGACGTATTCGGCGGGCACCCACAGCGCGGCCAGACTGCCGTGCAGTGCGTAGGTGCCGACCGAAGCGGCAAGGATGATCACGTAGCCGATGATCAGAAACATGGAATTTCCCTGTGTATGACGGATGTTCGGGGCATCAATCACTGCGTGCCTGTTGGTCTAACGGCACCACCTCAGGAAACTTGACCAAGTCTGCTGCGCAGGTGGACAGCACCCGACGCACAAAAAAATGCCGCTGCGGGTTGCCCCGCAGCGGCGAGCTCCTTGCTCGCACAAGGAGGAGGTCAGACAGGAGAGAGAAAACGGATCAGGCGGCGATCAGCGCCTCGCGGGCACGGCGCGTCTTGCCGGCGCGTGCGGGAATGTTGCACAGGCCGCAGACATAGCTGGCCTTCGGGTCGTAGGCGTGCGCCACGAAGTGGCCGCCGCAGCAGGTGCACTTCGTGTGCTGCAGCAGCTTGGCGTCGAAGAAGCGCACCAGCGTCCAGGCGCGGGTGAGACTCAGCACTTCTTCCATGTCGTGCGTCTGCACGTGTTCCTGGTAGAGCTTGAACGCCTTGACGATGCAGTCGAGCTGGTTGAGACCGGTGTTCTGCTTGAAGAAACTGAAGAAGGACATGAACAGCGAAGCGTGAATGTTCGGCTGCCAGGTCATGAACCAGTCGGTCGAGAAAGGCAGCATGCCCTTCGGCGGCGACACGCCCTTCACTTCCTTGTACAGCTTGAGCAGGCGCTCACGCGACAGATGGGTTTCGGCTTCCAGCAGCTGCAGGCGGGCGCCCAGCTGGATCAGGTTTACCGCCAGCGCGATTTCGCGACCTTCGGAAACGATGCTCTTGTTTTTCATGACCTTGACTCCCTGGCTCAGGACACGGCTTCGACCGGCTGCGCGCAGGCCAGGATGGTCGCGTGCAGGTGGGAGGTCGATGCGTCACGACCGTGGCTGGACAACAGGCCGAGCAGGACGCGGTCGTCGAAGCGCAGGCGGCACAGCATCATGTTGGCGCTGGCCATCTTCAGGACCTGTGCCGGGGAGAGCGACTCGATCATGCCGGCGACTTCCTCGCTGACACCGAGGCGGAACATCGCTGCATCACGGTCCTCGCGGATCATCTGCTGAGCGAGCATCAGATAGGCAAGATTCAGTTCGCGAATCTCGTTGAGCAAGCCGGTCGTCTTCATGCCTCGATCCCTCCTTGGAGCAGGTGCAGAGTGCGCCTGTGTGTGGGATGCATTCTGCCGAGAGGGGCGCCGATGCCCAATCAGGGGCTGGCGAAACTTGCTGTACGAAGGGACGCACGGAATCCTGTAAGAAAAATTCTTACATTTCGGGCGTGTACGGGGAGGGACCACCCTGAAAATCGGGCGGACAAGGCAGGTAACGGCAGCGCCGGGCAAAACTTAAATCAAAAGTGAGCCGTCCAGGATGCGGGCGCAGAGCACGTCGGCGTCCACCGGTCGCGAGAAGAAATAGCCCTGGAAGCGGTCGCACTGCTCGCGCATCAGGAAGCCCAGCTGTTCCGGTGTTTCCACGCCTTCGGCCACCGTGGTCAGGCGCAAGCTGCGGGCCAGCGCGATGATGACGCGGATGATGGCGGCGTCGTCTTCATCCTCGTTGATGTCGCGGACAAAGGACTTGTCGATCTTGACGATGTCGATCGGGAAGCGCTTCAGGTAGGACAGCGACGAGTAACCGGTGCCGAAGTCGTCCATCGAGATGCGCACACCCATGTTCTTCAGCGCCTTCAGCATGCCTATCGTCGTTTCGGCGTCCTTCATCAGCACCGATTCGGTGATTTCCAGCACCAGCTTGTCCGGCGGAAAACCGGTGTCCTCCAGCGTCGTGCGCACAGTTTCCAGCAGTCGCGGCTGGGCGAACTGCACGGCCGACACATTGACCGACATCGACAGGTCGGTCATGCCCTGCTCGTGCCACAGCCTGCCCTGACTGCAGGCTTCGCGCATGACCCAGGCGCCGATCTCGACGATGAGTCCGGATTCGTCGGCCAGCGGAATGAAGCGGTCCGGCGACACGACGCCGCGCTGCGGATGCTTCCAGCGCAGCAGCGCCTCGACGCCGGACGGGCGGCCGGTCAGGCCATTCAGGATGGGCTGGTAGTTCAGGAACAGTTCGCCGCGCTGCACCGCGTGCCGCAGGTGCGTCTCCAGCACCAGCTTTTCGGCCGAGCTGGCGCTCATTTCGCGCGCGTAGAAACTCATGCCGTTGCCGCCGGAGCGCTTCGCGCTGGCCATCGCCGCTTCGGCATTCATGATCAGGGACTGCGCGTCGTCGCCGTCGTCCGGCGTCATCGCCACGCCGACCGAAGCGGTGAGGAAGAGCTCCAGACCGTCCTTGATGATCGGGGTGGAAAAGGCGTCCATCAGCCGCTGTGCAAGTGCTGATGCCAGCGCACGCGTGGTGCAGGCCGGCGCGAACACGCAGAAGCGGTCGCCGCTGAGGCGGGCGATCATCGCGCCGTCGCCGGCGCGCTCGATCAGCCGGCGCACCGCTTCGCGCAGCACCGCGTTGCCCGCCTCGTAACCGAAGCTGGTGTTGATGCGCAGGAAGCGGTCGATATCGACCACCATCAGCGTGGCGTGGCTGGCTTCGACGCTGCGGCGGGCGGTGTCGAGCCAGTCGTCGATCTGCGCGCGCAGCAGGGTCTGGTTGGGCAGTGCCGACAGCGTGTCGAAGAAGGCCAGCGCATGGATGCGCGCGTCCGCCGTCTGCACCGCGCGCCGCGTCTCGACGCCGCGCAGTTCGCGTTCGATCACCGGCACCAGGCGGGCGATATTGCCCTTCTGGACGTAGTCGGCGACGCCGTTGCGCATGGCCGAGAAGGCCATGTGGTCGGAAATCTTGCCGGAGTAGATGATGAAGGGAATGTCGCGCCCGCTGCGGCGCACGACTTCGAGCGCGGACGCCGAATCGAAGCCAGGCATGGCGTGGTCGGAAATGACCAGATCCCACTCGCGCTCTTCCAGCGCGCGGGCGAGATCGCCGGCGCTGTCCACGCGCTCGGAATACGTGTCGAGCCCGCGCGCGCTCAGTTGAGCGTTCAGCAGGAAGACGTCGTCTTCATTGTCCTCGACCATCAATACCTTGATGGTTCTGAACCCTCCCATCTTGTCAGAGTGACGGTCCATCCACTTCATTCCGGGTCGTGAGCACGATCAACGGGATCAATGGACGGCAGGATCTGCCGAAACTTGAGCGACGACTTTTGCCGGATGCGGGCAAAAGTCTCTCTTTACCCTTTCGGTTGAGGGGGGATTAGGACCTGATCACCGC
>Ga0123388_1001646_pt1 | contig 11238 bp, 10 predicted proteins | sample T0HHNO3metaT_FD_89916 | JGI IMG/M metagenome (GOLD analysis project Ga0123388, IMG submission 89916) | Methane-oxidizing artificial microbial communities from Washington, USA to study methane cycling - T0-HHNO3 metaT (Metagenome... | ecosystem: Engineered > Modeled > Simulated communities...
CGTGCAGCGCGAAGGCAGCCGCATTTACGTGGAACACGCAGCATGCTAGAGATCGAGATCGACGGCCAGAAGCTGGAAGTGCCGGACGGCAGCACCGTGATGGATGCGGCCAACCGTCTGGGCCTGCACATTCCGCACTTCTGCTATCACAAGAAACTGTCCATCGCCGCCAACTGCCGCATGTGTCTGGTGCAGGTCGAGCGCGCGCCCAAGCCGCTGCCGGCCTGCGCGACGCCGGTCACCAACGGCATGAAGGTGCAGACGCACTCGGAACAGGCCGTGACCGCCCAGAAGGGCGTCATGGAGTTCCTGCTGATCAATCACCCGCTGGACTGCCCGATCTGCGATCAGGGCGGCGAATGCCAGCTGCAGGATCTGGCCGTGGGTTACGGCGCGTCCTCCTCCCGCTACCAGGAAGAGAAGCGGGTGGTGATGAACAAGAATCTCGGTCCGCTGATTTCGACCGACATGACCCGCTGCATCCACTGCACCCGCTGCGTGCGCTTCGGCCAGGAAATCGCCGGCGTCATGGAACTGGGCATGGCCAACCGCGGCGAGCATTCGGAAATCATGACCTTCGTCGGTCACACCGTCGATTCCGAACTGTCCGGCAACATGATTGACCTGTGCCCGGTCGGTGCGCTCACCTCCAAGCCCTTCCGCTACTCCGCCCGCACCTGGGAACTGTCGCGCCGCAAGACCGTGAGTCCGCACGACAGCCTGGGTAGCAACCTCATCGTCCAGGTCAAGCACGACGAAGTGAAGCGCGTGCTGCCGCTGGAAAACGAGGACGTGAACGAATGCTGGATTTCCGACCGTGACCGCTTCTCGTACGAAGCGCTGAACGGTGAGGAGCGCCTCACCAAGCCGATGATCAAGCAGAACGGTCAGTGGCTCGAGGTGGACTGGCAGACCGCGCTGGAATACGCGGCCAGCAGTCTGCGCCGTGTCACCGATGAACATGGCGCCGGCAAAGTCGGCATGCTGGCGGCGCCGTACGCCACGGTTGAAGAGCTCTACCTCGGTGCCCAGCTGATGCGCGGCCTCGGTGGCGGCAGCATCGACACCCGTCTGCGCCAGAGCGATTTCGGCCTGGACGGCAAGCTGTCGGGTACGCCCTGGCTGGGCATGAAGATCGCCGACGTGTCCAAGCTGAACGCCGCGCTGGTCGTGGGCAGCTTCCTGCGCAAGGATCACCCGCTGCTGGCCCAGCGTCTGCGTCAGGCTGCGCGTCGCGGTACCCGCGTCAGCGCGCTCGGCGTGAGCGGTGAAGACTGGCTGATGACCACCCACGCCCGCGTGACCGTGGCGCCGTCGCAGCTGGCCGCCGAACTGGCCGGCCTGGTGAAGGCGGCCGCCGACATCCGCGGTGTCGCCGCGCCGGCCGCTGCCGCATCGGCGTCGGTGTCGGACGCCGCGCGTCGCATCGCGCAGAGCCTCATCGACGACGGCGCGCGCGCCATTTTCCTCGGCGCGGTGGTGCAGCAGCATGCGCAGGCCGCCGGCCTGCATGCGCTGGCACAGGAACTGGCCCGCCTGACCGGTGCCACGCTGGGCTATCTGGGCGAGGGCGCGAACAGCGTCGGCGCCGCAGTGGTCGGCGCCCAGACCGGACTGAACCCGCAGCAGATGTTCGCAGGTGACCTGCGCGCCTGCGTGCTGCTGCATGCTGAACCGGAACTGGATGCTGCCAACCCGGCGGCCGCGGTCGAGGCACTGAAGCGCGCCGACACGGTCATCGTGATGTCGCCATTCAAGACCGGTCTTGACTACGCCGACTGCCTGCTGCCGGTGTCGCCGTTTACCGAAACCTCAGGCACCTTCGTCAGTATCGAAGGCCGCATCCAGAGCTTCCACGCGGTGGTGCGCCCGAAGGGCGAAACCCGCCCGGCGTGGAAGGTGCTGCGCGTGCTGGGCAGCATGCTCGAGCTGGGCGGTTTCCGCTTCGATTCTTCGGAGCAGGTCCGCGACGAGGCGCTGTCCGGCGCGACCGGCTGGCTGCCCGAATACAAGCTCGGCAACACCGCCAGCGATGTCGCCTGCGCGACCCCGGCTGCGGTGGAGGGCCTGCAGCGTGTGGCGGATTTCCCGATCTACCGCAACGACGCACTGGCCCGCCGCGCGCCCGCGCTGGCAGCCACCCGTGACTCGGCGGTGCCTTCGGCCCGCATCAGCACGGGCACCGCGCAGGCCGCCGGCCTCGCGACTGCCAAGCGTGTACGGGTGCGCAGTGCCGCCGGTGCGTGCGAACTTGATCTGACGCTGGACGACACCGTGCCCGCGTCCTGCGTGCGCGTGTCCGCCGGCTGGCCGCAGACCGCGCCGCTGGGCGCGCTGTCCGGCACCCTGAACGTGGAGGCGGTGTAATGGAAGCCCTGCTGCAACCCGTGCAGGCCCTGCTGGGCGCCGCCTGGGTGCCCGTGTGGACCCTGGTCAAGATCTTCGCGATCATCCTGCCGCTGATGGGCTGTGTCGCCTACCTGACGCTGGCCGAGCGCAAGATCATCGGCTGGATGCAGGTCCGTAACGGCCCGAACCGCGTCACCTTCTTCGGCATCAAGGCACTGGGCGGTCTGGCGCAGCCGATCGCCGACGGCCTGAAGCTGCTGTTCAAGGAAATCGTGCTGCCGTCGGCCTCGAGCAAGACGCTGTTCGTGCTGGCTCCGGTACTCGCGCTGGCGCCGTCGCTGGCCGCCTGGGCGGTGATCCCGTTCAGCGAAGGTCTGGTGCTGGCCGACATCAACGCCGGCCTGCTGTACATCATGGCCATCACCTCGATGGGCGTGTACGGCGTCATCATCGCCGGTTGGGCTTCGAACTCGAAGTACGCCTTCCTCGGCAGCCTGCGTTCGGCGGCCCAGATCGTCGCCTACGAAATCGCGATGGGCTTCGCGCTGGTGACCGTGCTGATGGTGTCGCAGAGCCTGAACCTGTCCGACATCGTGCGCGGGCAGGGCGAGGGCATGTTCGCCAACATGGGCCTGGGCGTGCTGTCGTGGAACTGGCTGCCGCTGTTCCCGATGTTCATCGTCTATTTCATCGCCGGCGTGGCCGAAACCAACCGCTCGCCGTTCGACGTGGTGGAAGGCGAATCGGAAATCGTGGCCGGTCACATGATCGAGTACTCGGGCATGGCGTTCGCGCTGTTCTTCCTGGCCGAGTACGCGAACATGATCCTGATCGCGACGCTGACCTCGATCATGTTCCTCGGCGGCTGGCTTTCGCCGGTCGGTTTCCTGCCCGACGGTTTCCACTGGCTGGCCGCGAAGAGCGCGTTCTGCCTGTTCTTCTTCCTGTGGCTGCGCGCGACTTTCCCGCGTTACCGCTACGACCAGATCATGCGTCTGGGCTGGAAGGTGTTCATCCCGGTCACCATCGTGTGGCTGGTGTTCATCGGCGGCTGGATGATGTCTCCGCTGTCGATCTGGAAGTAAGGAACGCTCATGGGTTCGATGAGAGATTTGTTCGGTGGGCTGATGCTGACCGAACTGGTGAAGGGCATGGCGCTGACCGGCCGTCACCTGTTCGCGCGCAAGATCACCATTCAGTTCCCGGAAGAGAAGACGCCGCAGTCGCCGCGCTTCCGCGGCCTGCACGCACTGCGCCGTTATCCGAACGGCGAGGAACGCTGCATCGCCTGCAAGCTGTGCGAGGCAGTGTGTCCGGCGATGGCGATCACGATCGAGTCGGATCAGCGTGATGACGGCACCCGTCGCACCACGCGTTACGACATCGACCTGACCAAGTGCATCTTCTGCGGCTTCTGCGAAGAAGCCTGTCCGGTGGATGCCATCGTGGAAACCCGAGTGCTCGAGTACCACGGCGAGAAGCGGGGCGACCTGTACTACACCAAGCAGATGCTGCTGGCCGTCGGCGATCGCTACGAAGCGCAGATCGCTCAGGACAGGCAGGCGGATGCGAAGTACCGCTGACGGCCGGCCCGCCACCGCGGGCGGTCTCTAGGGAACGGACAAGAACGAAACCGATGATGGATTTCCAGACAGCAGTCTTCTATTTCCTCAGCACCATACTGGTGGTGGCATCGCTGCGCGTGATCACCGCGCGCAATCCGGTGCACGCCGCGCTCTACCTGGTGCTGTCCTTCTTCACCGCCGGCGGCGTCTGGATGCTGCTGCGCGCCGAGTTCCTCGCGATCGCACTGGTGCTGGTCTACGTCGGCGCGGTGATGGTGCTCTTCCTGTTCGTCGTGATGATGCTGGACATCAACATCGAGCGGCTGCGCGAGGGCTTCTGGGCCAATCTGGTACCCGGCCTCATCGTGGCCGGCCTGATGCTGGCGGAAATGTTCGCGGTGCTCGGTGCCAAGTACTTCTCGGCCGGTGCCGCACCGGCGCCGGAAGCGCCGGCGATGGACTACAGCAACACCAAGGAGCTGGGTCGCCTGATCTACACCGAGTACGTATATCCGTTCGAACTCGCGTCGGTCATCCTGCTGGTCGCCATCATCGCGGCGATCGCGCTGACCATGCGCAAGCGCAAGGACACCAAGTTCCAGGAGCCGGCCAAGCAGATCGCCGTCCGCCGCGAAGACCGCGTGCGTCTGGTGTCGATGCCTGCCGAGAAAGAGTAAGGACGCGCCCGACATGAACTCCCTGGCCACACTTTCCCTGTCCCATTTCCTGGTGCTCGGCGCCGTGCTGTTCGCGATCAGCATCGTCGGCATCTTCCTGAACCGGAAGAACCTCATCGTTCTGCTGATGGCCATCGAACTGATGCTGCTGGCGGTGAACATGAACTTCGTCGCCTTCTCGCACTACCTCGGCGACCCGTCCGGCCAGATCTTCGTCTTCTTCATCCTTACCGTAGCCGCCGCGGAATCCGCGATCGGGCTGGCCATCCTCGTGGTGCTGTTCCGCAATCTGAACACCATCCACGTCGATGATCTGGGCAGCCTGAAAGGTTGAGCGACATGACATCGATGCAAAAGCTCTATCTGCTCGTACCCCTGGCGCCTCTGTTCGGCGCTGCCATCGCAGGTCTGTTCTGTCGTGTCATTCCGCGCTGGGTCGCGCACAGCGTCACCATCCTCGGTGTCGCGGTCGCGCTGGTCGCTTCCTGGGTCATCTTCAAGGACGTGCAGGCCGGGAACACCTTCAACGGTGCGCTCTACACCTGGGCGACCAGCGGCAACCTGAAGATGGAGATCGGCTTCCAGATCGACAAGCTCACCGTGATGATGATGATGGTCGTCACCTCGGTGTCGCTGATGGTGCACGTCTACACCATCGGCTACATGGCCGAAGATCCGGGCTACAACCGCTTCTTCTCCTACATTTCGCTGTTCACGTTCTCGATGCTCATGCTGGTGATGAGCAACAACTTCGTGCAGCTGTTCTTCGGCTGGGAAGCGGTGGGCCTGGTGTCCTACCTGCTGATCGGTTTCTGGTTCAAGCGCCCGACCGCGGTGTACGCCAACCTGAAGGCCTTCCTGGTCAACCGCGTCGGTGACTTCGGCTTCCTGCTGGGCATCGGCCTGATCGCCGCCTACGCCGGTACGCTGAACTACGCGGAAGTGTTTGCCAAGCGTGAGGAACTGGTCGCGATGACCGTGGCCGGCACCGGCTGGCCGCTGCTGACCGCGGCCTGCATCGGGCTGTTCATCGGCGCGATGGGCAAGTCGGCCCAGGTGCCGCTGCACGTGTGGCTGCCGGATTCGATGGAAGGCCCGACCCCGATCTCGGCGCTGATTCACGCTGCGACGATGGTGACCGCGGGCATCTTCATGGTCACCCGCATGTCGCCGCTGTTCGAGCTGTCGGAAACCGCACTGTCCTTCGTGCTGGTGATCGGCGCGACGACTGCGCTGTTCATGGGCTTCCTCGGCATCATCCAGAACGACATCAAGCGCGTGGTCGCCTACTCGACGCTGTCGCAGCTGGGCTACATGACGGTGGCGCTGGGCGTGTCCGCCTATTCGGCCGCGGTCTTCCACCTGATGACCCACGCCTTCTTCAAGGCGCTGCTGTTCCTCGGTGCCGGCTCGGTCATCATGGGCATGCACCACGACCAGGACATGCGCAACATGGGCGGCCTGTGGAAGTACATGCCGCTGACCTGGATCACTTCGCTCATCGGTTCGCTCGCGCTGATCGGCGTTCCCTTCCTGTCCGGTTTCTACTCGAAGGACTCGATCATCGAGGCGGTGCATTTCTCGAACATTCCGGGAGCGGGCTACGCCTACTTCTGCGTGGTCGCCGGCGTGTTCATCACCGCCTTCTACTCCTTCCGCATGTATTTCCGCGTCTTCCACGGCCCGGAGAACTTCGGCAAGGCGCATGACGACCATCACGCCCACGGTGACGATCACCACGGCGATGACGATGATCACCACGACGAACACCACGGTCTCGCCCCCGGCCAGAAGCCACACGAGTCGCCGTGGGTGGTGTGGCTGCCGCTGGTGCTGCTGGCCGTGCCGTCGATGTTCATCGGCTACTACACGATACAGCCCATGCTGTTCGGCGACTGGTTCGCCGGCATCGTGACCGTGCTGCCGCAGCACGACGTGCTGGCCAAGGCGGGCGAACACTTCCACTCCGCCGCCGGCATGGCGATGCACGGCTTCACCGCGCTGCCGTTCTGGCTGGCGCTGGGTGGCGTGGTGCTGGCCTGGGTCATGTACATCCTGGTGCCGTCGCTGCCGGGTCGCATCGCGCCGCTGTTCGCGCCGATCACCAAGGTGCTCGAGAACAAGTACTTCTTCGATCGCTTCAACGAGATCGTGTTCGCAGGCGGTGCCCGCCTGCTGGGCCGCGGCCTGTGGGCCGCTGGCGACCGCACGATCATCGACGGTGTGCTGGTCAATGGTTCCGCTTCGGCAGTGGGCGCGGTGGCGCGTCTGGCCCGCGGCATACAGACTGGCTACATCTACCGCTACGCGTTTGCAATGGTGATCGGCGTCTGTCTCCTGCTGGTGTGGAGACTGGGCTTCAAGTGATGTGGTGCGGGCGGTGAGGGTGCCGCCCGTGGCGTGAATTCAGAGGGAGTGCCAGGCACGGTCACCGGGACCGGTGATCGTGTCGGCTGAACAAACACAGAAATGACCGATATTCCTCTTCTCAGTCTTGCCATCTGGCTGCCGATCGCCGGCGGTCTGCTCGTGCTCGCCAGCGGAGACGGCCGCAACACGGCGTTTTCCAAGCTGATCGCGCTGGTGACCGCGCTGTTCGGTTTCCTGGTGACGATTCCGCTCTACACCGGTTTCGATGCGTCGAGCGCCTCGATGCAGTTCGTCGAGCTGATGCCCTGGGTACGCGACTACAACATCAACTACCACCTCGGGGTCGACGGCATTTCGATGCCCTTCGTCATCCTGAACAGCTTCATCACCGTGCTGGTGGTGATGGCCGGCTGGACGGTGATCGAGTACAAGCCCTCGCAGTACTTCGCCGCCTTCCTGATCATGTCAGGCCTGCTGAACGGCATCTTCTCGGCGCTCGACGGCATCCTGTTCTACGTGTTCTTCGAAGCGTCGCTGATCCCGCTCTACCTGGTGATCGGCGTGTGGGGCGGCAAGAACCGCGTCTATGCCGCTTTCAAGTTCTTCCTCTACACGCTGCTTGGCTCGCTGCTGATGCTGGTCGCGCTGCTCTACCTGTTCCACAAGAGCGGCAGCTTCGCCATCCTCGACTGGCACCGCGAGCCGCTCGCGATGACCGCGCAGTCGCTCATCTTCTGGGCCTTCTTCGCCAGTTTCGCGGTGAAGGTGCCGATGTGGCCGGTGCATACCTGGCTGCCGGACGCCCACGTTGAAGCGCCGACCGGCGGCTCGGCCGTGCTGGCCGCCATCGGCCTGAAGCTCGGCGCCTACGGCTTCCTGAGGTTCTCGCTGCCCATCGTGCCGGACGCGGCCCAGCATTTCGCGCCGGTGGTGATTGGCCTGTCGCTGATCGCTGTGATCTACATCGGTCTGGTCGCGCTGGCACAGACCGACATGAAGAAGCTGGTGGCGTATTCGTCGATCTCGCACATGGGCTTCGTCACGCTGGGTTTCTTCATCTTCAATCCGCTGGGCATCGAAGGTGCGCTGGTGCAGATGATTTCGCACGGCTTCGTGTCGGCCGCGATGTTCCTGTGCATCGGCGTGCTGTACGACCGCATGCACACCCGCAACATCGCCGACTACGGCGGCGTCGTGAACACCATGCCGAAGTTTGCCGCGCTGTTCCTGCTGTTCGCGATGGCCAACGCAGGCTTGCCGGCCACGTCCGGTTTCGTCGGTGAATTCATGGTTGCGATGGGGGCCATCCAGTTCAACTTCTGGACCGGTTTCGCCGCCGCCACGACGCTGGTGCTCGGAGCGGCCTACACGCTGTGGATGTACAAACGCGTGGTGTTTGGCGATGTCGCCAACAGCCATGTCGCCGAACTGGACGACATCAACTCGCGTGAAATGCTCATCCTGGGCGTGCTTGCGGTGTGCACGCTGGCCATGGGCATCTGGCCGCAGCCGGTGACCGAAATCATGCACGCGACCGTGAACCAGCTGCTCGACCATGTCGCAGCCGGCAAGCTCTGACGGACCAAAAGAATGAACTTCCCTCTGCCCGATTTCTTCCCCGCATCGGCCGAAATCTTCGTGCTGGTGATGGCCTGCGTGGTACTGCTCGCAGACCTGTTCAAGTCCGAGCGCCAGGGCTGGCTGCCCTATCTGCTCACGCTGGCCACGCTGGCCGGTGCGCTGGCCATCCAGGTCGGCACCGCCGGCGCGGACACCACGCTCACCTTCAGCGGCATGTTCGTCGATGACCGGCTGTCGGATGTGCTGAAGAGCTGCCTGTACATCACCGTATTCGCGGTCGTCGTCTACAGCCGCGATTACCTGATGGCACGCGGCCTGGAACGCGGCGAGTACTACCTGCTGGTGCTGTTCGCCACGCTGGGCATGCAGGTGATGATTTCCGCCAACCACTTCCTGACCCTGTATCTGGGCCTGGAGCTGCTGTCGCTGGCGATCTACGCGCTGGTCGCGCTGGACCGCGAGTCGGCCCGCTCGACCGAAGCAGCGATGAAGTACTTCGTGCTTGGCGCGCTGGCGTCCGGTCTGCTGCTGTACGGCATGTCGATGATCTACGGTGCGACCGGCACGCTGGAAATTTCGGCCATTGCCCGCAAGCTGTCGGATCCGGCCACCAATATGGACGTGCTGCGCTTCGGTCTGGTGTTCCTGGTTGCCGGCCTCGCCTTCAAGATCGGCGTCGTGCCCTTCCACATGTGGATCCCCGACGTCTATCACGGCGCGCCGACCGCGATCACGCTGCTCATCGGCTCCGCGCCCAAGCTGGCCGGTTTCTCGATGGCCATCCGCCTGCTGGTCGACGGCCTGCCGACGCTGGCGGTGGAATGGCAGCAGATGCTGATGATGCTGGCCGTCCTGTCGATCGCGCTCGGCAACGTGGTGGCGATCGCGCAGACCAATGTGAAGCGCATGCTGGCCTATTCGACCATTTCGCACATGGGCTTCATGCTGCTCGGTCTGGTCAGCGGCGTGATCGAGCTGCGTGCCTCGGGTGACATCCAGCTGTCCTATGCCTTCGGCAGCGCGATGTTCTACACCATCGCCTACGTGCTGATGAGTGCGGCCGCCTTCGGCGTGCTGCTGCTGCTGACCCGGGCCGGTGTCGAAGCCGAGACGCTGGACGACCTGAAGGGTCTGAACCGCCGCAGCCCGTGGTTCGCCGCGGTGTTGATGATGGTCATGTTCTCGATGGCCGGCATCCCGTTCTTCATCGGCTTCTTCGCCAAGCTGGCGGTGCTGCAGGCGGTTGTCGCTGCGGGCTACCTCTACACCGCGGTGTTCGCGGTCATGCTGTCGCTGATCGGTGCCTTCTTCTACCTGCGGGTGGTCAAGCTGATGTACTTCGACGAGCCGCTCGATACCGCGCCGCTGGTGGCGTCGAGTGAAATGCGTGCGCTGCTGTCGGTGAACGCGCTGGCCATCGCGGTGATCGGTCTGATGCCGCAGTCGCTGCTCACGCTGTGCGCCACCGCGCTCGGCCAGGCGATGAAGTAAGACCGGGCTGCATGTCGACGGACCTGACCGAACACACGCTGGACAGCCGTCAGGTCTACGACGGCGTACTGCTGAAGGTTCACAAGGACACGGTCCGTCTTCCCGATGGCGGCGAAGCGGTCCGCGAGTACATCCGGCATCCGGGCGCGGTGGTCATCATCGCGCTGCTGCCCGACGGCCGCATGGTTTTCGAACGGCAGTTCCGCTACGGTCCGCGCCGTGTCTTCCTAGAATTCCCGGCCGGCAAGATCGACGCCGGCGAGCCGATCGAGCAGACTGCGATCCGCGAACTGCGCGAGGAAACCGGCCACGAGGCAGGGTACTGGGAACATCTGGGCACGATGCACCCCTGCATCGGCTATTCCGACGAGCGCATCGAAATCTTTCTTGCCCGTGATCTGCGCCATGTCGGCGCGTCGCTGGACGAAGGCGAATTTCTCGAAGTCACTGCGCTGTCGCTGGACGCCGCCATGGCAGCGGTCTGGCGCGGCGAACTGACCGACGCCAAGACGCTGGCGGCCCTGATCTGGGCCCAGCGCGTCATCAACCAGGGTTTCTGACGCCGGACCGCGCTCCGCTCACTGCGGGATGCGCGAAATCGCCTGGTCCTGGACCTGCGCCAGGAAGTCGCTGGCCGCTCCGATGCCCGGAATGACCACATCCGGCGATACCTCCAGCAGCGGCAGCAGCACGAAGGCGCGCAGGTGCGCGCGCGGGTGCGGCACGTTCAGCGTGTCGGTGCTGATCTGGCGGTCCTCGTACAGCAGCACGTCCAGATCCAGCGTGCGCGGTGCGTTCAGGAATTCGCGCACGCGGCCGTGCCGGCGTTCGATGTCGAGCAGCGCGTCGAGCAGGGCCTGAGGCGCCAGCGTGGTGCGTACGCGGGCGACCGCATTGATGAAGTCCGGCTGGTTGTCGTAGCCGATCGGTGCGGTGCGGTAGAGCGACGAGCGGCGCTCCAGCGTCACGCCCGGCGTGACCGCCAGTTCGTCCAGCGCGGCGCGGACCTGCTGTTCGGGGTCGTCCAGATTGGCACCGAGGCCGATGTGGGCAATGTGCCAGGACGCGTTAGGGGAGGGGACGCTGCTCATGATGCGTTCGGAAAGCTCAGGTGCGCGCACTTTAGCACCGACCTCTGCCCGCACCACCGCGGCCGTCCGGGCTGTGACACCGCCGGTACGGCTCAAACCTAATCTGGATCAAGA
>Ga0123388_1027579_pt1 | contig 11237 bp, 10 predicted proteins | sample T0HHNO3metaT_FD_89916 | JGI IMG/M metagenome (GOLD analysis project Ga0123388, IMG submission 89916) | Methane-oxidizing artificial microbial communities from Washington, USA to study methane cycling - T0-HHNO3 metaT (Metagenome... | ecosystem: Engineered > Modeled > Simulated communities...
CCAAAGTATGCCCTTAGACTTTGCGTCTTCGTAAGCTAATGGATTATCTGACATGTGGTGCGTATCCTGGTCTGACTAAATAAGTGAGCAAAAACCGTGCTTTCCGATAAAGATTTTTTGTGAGCATGTTAGCACGGATATACCAATATGGCGCGTGCGATTTCAGTGCAGCTGCTTGTCCAGCGACGTTGGCAAGGCGCTGATCAATGTCGGTGGCAATTGCACGAAAAAGCCTTTGCTTTGCAGGCTGGCGATTACTTTTTCCGGATTTTCCCTGGCTAATTTGCGTTCCGGGGTCAATTGCAACTCCATGACAAATGTTAAGCGGCCAAGGCTTTTGAACAAGGCTTCCGGCACTGCGGAAAAGTCGTCTTTTTTATCCAGATATAAATAAAGTTCGTCTTTTTTTAGGCTTTTATAGATAAAACATTGCATGATGATGACCCATGATCGCTAATGCTGCCAATTCTAATGGTTTTTGTTTAGAATTTTCAGCCCCCGTTTACCTAAAGCCCGATGCCATGGAAAACCAGCCCGCCGCTTCAAACGCTTTTTTCAGAATTGCCTGTTATTTCGAGGGTTCTTTAGCGGTATTGGCGCTGGCTTTAGGCTGGCTTGCCGACCTTGATCCGTTTGCCAATCTGGAGTTTTCCGAGTCGGCATTGGGTATTGGCTTATTCGCGACCGGGCCGCTACTGGTATTATTTTTTGCGATGCAACAACTGACCTATCCGCCAATCCAAAAAATTCGTGATTTACTGCTGGAAACCTTGGGCGCCAGACTGGCCTACAGACATTGGACCGATTTATTGATACTGGCTGCTATCGCCGGTTTTGCCGAAGAGGCCCTGTTTCGCGGCTTTCTACAACCTTGGCTGGAAAATGGCTGGGGCGCGAGCGTAGGCTTGTGGGTTAGCAATCTGCTGTTTGCATTGGTGCATGCGGTCACGCCGCTTTACGCGGTTTTAGCGATGTTGATGGGCTTGTATATGGGGGTGATGCTGGACTATGGCGGCGAACGCAATCTATTGGTGCCCATGGTAATTCATGCGGTTTATGATTTTGTGGCGTTTGTTGTTATTCTCCGCGATTACCGCAACCGCTCTCGTTAGGAGTTATCGATGTCCGCTCACCCCCAGCCATCAGCCGAAGATCTTAGGCCGCACTGGCTCATCTGCGCCGCCATGCTCTTGACGGTGTTAGGTTATAACCTGGTTTGTCATTTTTGGGCTAGCGAACTGCAAATCGGCGTTGATGAAGCGCAACGTGTGCTGATTAGGAGCGTGCTCTACGGCCTGGCTATTTTGTTGTTTCCGTTCACCAAGTTGCTAAGGCATATCCTGCTGCGGCTAAACCAGACCATGCCGGGGCCCAAAACCGCTAGGCAACGCTATCTGTCGACTATAATCATCACGCAAACTTTGATCGAGTTTGTGAGCTTGTCCGGTTTAGCGATGTTTATTTTGGGCGACGGCTTCAACACTTTATATATTTTCAGTGTGATGGGCGTGCTAGGGATTTTCCTGCATAAGCCCAATCCCAGCGAATATTTGGGCATCGCGGCGGCGCTCTCAATCGAAGACAAATAGAGACCTAAATACCATTGACTATTTCCGATTTTTCGGAATGCGGGTTAGGTTGTACAATGGCTGGCTTATTTACGATTAGCCACCCGGTGTGATTATGCAAATCATTCAAGAAGCTCTCACCTTTGACGATGTTCTATTGGTGCCCGCCCATTCCAGCGTACTGCCGCGCGAAGTCGAACTGAAAACCCAACTGACCCGCAAGATTAAGCTGAACATCCCACTGGTTTCGGCGGCAATGGATACGGTGACCGAAGCGCGCCTGGCTATTGCGATTGCTCAGGAAGGCGGCATCGGCATCATCCATAAAAACATGACTGTTGAGCAGCAAGCCGCGGAAGTCAGACGCGTTAAAAAATACGAAAGCGGCGTGATCAAGGACCCGATTACCGTTTCACCTAACGTGACGGTTCGCGAAGTAATGGAATTGACCCGCGCTAAAAATATTTCCGGCGTACCGGTTGTTGACGGCGAAGAATTGGTCGGCATTGTCACCAGCCGTGATTTGCGATTCGAAACCCGGCTGGACGAATCTATTAGTTCGATTATGACGCCTAAGGAAAAGCTGGTTACTGTCCACGAGTCGTTTAAGCATAAAGAAGTCATCGACTTGCTACACAAACACCGAATCGAAAAAGTGCTGGTCGTCAACGATGCCTTTCATTTGCGCGGCATGATTACCGTCAAAGATATCCAAAAGGCCAAAGACAACCCACAAGCCTGCAAGGACGAACAGGAAAGGCTGATCGTCGGCGCGGCGGTCGGTACCGGTGCGGACACCGGGGAACGGGTTGGCGCATTGGTGGAAGCTGGTGTCGATGTCATCATCGTCGATACCGCTCATGGCCATTCCCAAGGCGTGTTGGATAAAGTGCGCTGGGTAAAACAAAACTTTCCGCAAGTTCAGGTTATCGGCGGCAATATAGCTACCGCTGCGGCCGCATTGGCATTGGTCGAAGCCGGCGCCGACGGCGTTAAGGTTGGTATTGGTCCCGGCTCTATCTGCACCACCCGGATCGTTGCCGGTGTCGGCGTGCCGCAAATTACTGCCGTTAGCAATGTGGCGGATGCGTTAAGAGGAACAGGCGTGCCTCTGATTGCCGATGGTGGCATTCGCTATTCGGGTGATGTTGCCAAAGCCTTGGCGGCGGGGGCGCATGCCGTGATGCTGGGTGGCTTGTTCGCGGGTACTGAAGAAGCACCTGGCGAAGTGGAGCTGTTTCAAGGTCGCTCTTACAAATCCTACCGCGGCATGGGCTCATTGGGCGCGATGTCGCAGTTGCAGGGCTCCAGTGATCGATACTTTCAGGAAGACACCGATCAGGTCGAAAAATTGGTACCGGAGGGTATTGAAGGGCGAGTGCCGTACAAAGGCAGCGTGTTGGCGATTGTGCATCAGCTACTGGGCGGTATCCGCTCCAGCATGGGTTACACCGGCAACAGCACGATCGCCGCGATGCACGAAAATGCCCAGTTTGTGCGCGTCACCAGTGCCGGTATGCGCGAAAGCCATGTGCACGACGTGACGATTACCAAGGAAGCGCCGAATTACCATATGAACTAAGGCCGGCCCAGCGGCGTTTACTCATCAGGTCCGCGTATTTTGCGCGGACTTGGACTTGTTTACAGAAAGCAACCAAAATCCATCGCAATGACCGAAACCTCCTCAACTCCATGCAATCTTTGCGGCGGCAACCACGTTGCCGTGTTATCCATGCGCAGCCGCAGCGGCGCCGAGTTGCGTAGCGTAATTTGCAAGGATTGCGGACTGGTCTGGAGCGATCCGTTTCCGCACGATCCTCGCCAGTTTTACGAAGAAGATTATCGGCTGGAATACAAAAACACGTATGCCCCCAAGACCAAGCATATCTTGCGCGCCGGCCGAGTCGCTGTTACCAGGCATGAGAAAATCAAGCATTTGCTACACAAACCGCAAACCATGCTGGATGTGGGCACCGGCGGCGGCGAGTTTGCCTATTTAATCAAATCGCTGGGACATGATCTGCACGGCATAGAGCCGAACAAGGGCTATGGTCAGTATTCGGCCGCGCAGTACGATTTGAATTTGCAGTTTGGCTTTATTCAAGATGCGCAGTTTACAGAAAGCAGTTTTGACGTGATTACCATTTGGCACGTACTGGAACACACGGAAGATCCGTTTTTTGTCCTCGGCAAGTTGCGCAGTTTGTTGAAGCCGGATGGTGTGTTGGTAGTGGAAGTGCCAAACATAGAAGCCACCTGCCAATCGCCGAGCAGCACCTTTCACGAGGCGCATCTGTACAACTTCAATTTGGCGACGCTGCGGCGCATGGGCGAAAAAGCCGGTCTAGTTGAGGATAGACATGTGTTTTCCGAAGATGGTGGTAATGTCACGCTGTTTTTCAAAAAAGCCGAGTCGTTGGCCGATCAAGCCGCTGGCTGGGGAATTCCGGAAAATGCCGAACGCATTACCGCCATTGTGCGCGGCCATACCAATTTACGGCATTACATGCGTGCGGCGCCCTATTTGCGGTTCATCAAACGTATGACTCGTTCGCTGCTCGAAAATCGGCACGTAAAAGGTTTCAAAGACAATAAAAGCCTGCTCGATCAGTTGTATCGAGGCTTGTAGTACGCTCGTAATTTAGATTTTCCGGTGGGTGCTCGATGCTTGCCCACCCTACATTTTTGAAAGGTTTCCCGTCATGTCATCCCACGCGACCAACATCCATTCCGACAAAATCCTGATTCTCGACTTCGGTTCGCAGTACACGCAATTGATCGCCCGCCGTATCCGCGAAATTGGCGTGTATTGCGAAATCTATTCCTGCGATTGCAGTGCTGACGAGGTCAAAAACTTTGCCCCAAAAGGCATTATCCTGTCAGGTGGTCCGGAAACGGTGACCAGCAGCGACACCCCTCGCGCGCCGCAAATTGTTTTTGAGTTGGGTGTGCCGGTACTAGGCATTTGCTACGGCATGCAAACCATGGCGGAGCAGTTGGGCGGCAGAGTGGAATCGTCCGATCACCGCGAATTCGGCTATGCGCAGATTCGCGCTCGCGGCCATTCCAAATTGTTGTTGAATATCGAAGATCATGCCTCGCCGGAAGGTTTCGGCTTATTGGATGTCTGGATGAGTCACGGCGACCGCGTCGTCGAATTGCCGACCGGCTTTAAACTGATCGCCAGCTCCGACGGCGCGCCGATAGCCGGTATCGCCGACGAAGACAAACATTTTTACGCGTTGCAATTTCATCCCGAAGTGACCCACACTAAACAGGGCGGACGGATCTTGAGCCGGTTTGTGTTGGAGATTTGCGGCTGCCAAGCGCTTTGGAACGCCAGCAATATCATTGAAGACAGCATCACTGCGGTGCGCGAAAAAGTAGGCGGCGACCAAGTTATTCTGGGCCTGTCCGGCGGTGTTGATTCATCGGTGGTCGCGGCTCTGCTGCATCGCGCTATCGGTGAACAACTTACCTGCGTATTTGTCGACACCGGCTTGCTGCGTTTACACGAAGGCGATCAGGTCATGGCGATGTTCGCCCAACATATGGGCATCAAGGTGATACGCGTCGATGCCGAAGACCGCTATATGGCGGCACTAGCCGGCGTTAACGACCCCGAACAAAAGCGCAAAATCATCGGCGGTCTGTTCGTGGAGATATTTGACGAAGAAGCCGGCAAACTGACCGACGCCAAATGGTTGGCACAAGGCACCATTTATCCGGATGTCATCGAATCGGCCGGCGCCAAAAGCGGCAAGGCGCATCTGATCAAATCGCATCACAATGTCGGCGGCCTGCCGGAAAACATGAAGCTAAAACTGGTCGAGCCCCTGCGCGAACTGTTCAAGGACGAAGTACGCAAACTGGGTCTGGAGTTGGGCCTGCCCGCCGACATGATTCACCGCCACCCCTTCCCCGGTCCGGGCCTGGGTGTGCGCATCCTCGGCGAGGTGAAAAAACCATACGCCGATTTACTGCGCCAAGCCGATGCGATATTCATTGAAGAACTGTATCGCCATGATCTTTACCATAAAGTCAGTCAAGCTTTTGCAGTGTTCCTGCCGGTAAAATCCGTCGGCGTGATGGGCGATGGCCGCAAATACGACTATGTTGTCGCCATCCGCGCTGTAGAAACCATAGACTTTATGACCGCGCGCTGGGCGCATCTGCCTTACGACTTCCTGGATTTGATCTCACGCCGAATCATCAATGAAGTGCCCGGTATTTCCCGCGTCACCTACGATATTTCCGGCAAACCACCCGCGACGATAGAGTGGGAGTAGCCGCTTCAAATTAAAATGGAACTTTGAAAATGTCTTCCGGTCATTGCAATCGCGGAGTGTGAAAATTTGCTCCGTGCAATAGCTTATTCATTGTTTCTCCCAAGCCGGTAGTCAATTGTTTTGACTACCGGTTTTTTTTGCAATGTATGAGCAATCTTGGTCGCTATGCCGAACTGAAGTTAATAAAAACGCGGCTTGCCAACGTTAGTTTTTACAGGCAAATGTCCGTCAACTCTCATAACAATCAGCCATTTGCGCACTTCGGTCTTAGCGGGTATGGGCTTGGTCCGGCCATGTCGATGCTGACAGCTCCTTTCTTGAGTATTGAGTTTTTCGTAGCTGGGCTGCAAGTGTTGCACGTTACGAAAAAACCTTAAGTTGAGGAGTTGTCCTAGTAATTTCCTTTGCGGCCGATAAAGGTTCGCCAAATCAACCAGCCATCCACGATTTGTTGGCGATATTAACGTTGGTCAAGCCATCGAATAAACAGCCAGTGTGCGATACGGCAATTAGTGGGTATTTAATGACAATAGCGTGAATATACCCTGGCAGTTTTAGAATGGTTTCAGGTGGAAAACGGATAGATTATTTAGGCAAAAATGCAAGGGATTAATTTTAATTATGCACAAAAAACTACTTGACACTGTCGGCAGCCAAAGAATGCCTGGCCGTAGGCTCTAATGTCCGCATATTGCATGTAAGTTATTGATTTTAAATTGTATAAACTGTTGTCTAAATTTGAGTCAATCTAAGCAAAGGCCCCAAAAATTAGGCATTTAGAGCGTGAAAAAACTTTTTATCCCCAAGGTTATCCACAGCTTTTGTGGATAACACCATAACTTAGTTGCCTGTCAGACAGTTAGCTCTAAAAGCTATATTCCCGTGCAGGTTTTTGTCTTATTTCCGACACGGTCGCAACCTGGCTTGACTTGGATCGGGTAAAGGGATGTAAGGGTATCGCTACAGTGGTGGAGGTCTTGGGATTACAGCATATTAAATGCGGGAATCGTCGCGTTGTTGTTGCTGATTCTAGCGTTATTAACCCCGCCCTTAAATACCGCCGCCGGTTACAGAGCCTGTCGATGGGCACACCCGTCAGGGCTTCGACGAGATCATCCCGAACGGAATAGCAATGATAAATGGGGCTGGGTTAATCATCTATCGGCTTCAACTGCGCCCGATTCAAATTAACTATGTTAAATAACTTTTCTGAATAGGCCATATCCCGCATTGTTTGAAGTGCGCTGCTCCGGTAATACTGGTCAATTTGCTGCGAAATGCCCTAAATACCGCTAATTTAGTGCTCTGGCATGAATCTTGGTAGTTCGCCCAATTAACGACACCAAAATTCGCAGATCCTAACCATGAGCAACGCTCTCCACATCTCCCGCCTGATTGAGGCTTACGACGAGGAATTACGCCGGGTGATGTTTAGACGCTGTGGTTGTCTCGATACCGCCGCCGACATCGTGCAGGAAACCTATCAGCGTATGTTTGCCGGCAATTTATGGCAGCAAGCCGATAACCCGCGCGCCTTGCTGCATCGCATCGCCGCTAATCTGGCTACCGATTACGAACGCCGCCGCAATACTCGCAATCAGCATGTAGACCATGATGATACTGGCGACGCGGCCTTGCAGGTTAGCGACGGCATCGATCCGGAGCAAATCAGTCTGGCGCGCGAGCGCTTGGACCGCTTGGTCGCGGCGATAGATAGACTCCCCGCGAAATGCCGGACGGTTTTCGTGCTGCGCAAGTTCGAAGAACTCAGTCATGCGGAAATCGCCCAACGCTTGGGCATATCCCGCAATATGGTGGAAAAACATCTGCGCAATGCTTTAGCCGCCTTGCAAGAGCTAGACGATCTTTAGCCGATTCGCTCCTGTTTTCACAGGGTTATGCGTCCTATAATGGCAAGCCACCAAACCCTGAATCGCGCCCGATGAAAATTTTCAGCCTTTATCGCTCACCGCTAAGCAGCAGGATGCATTGCCGCATGCCGGCTCTAAACGGACATAGGCAATGAAAATTTCTGCCGAGATTAAAGCGGCTGCCCGCGCCTGGTGGGTCAGGCTGGATAGCAGCAAGCTTAGCCCTAATGAACACGCCGAATTTACCCGCTGGTTGGCCGCCGATCCCTTGCATCGTCAGGCTTACGATCAGTTACGCGAATTATGGGGAACGCTGGATGCTATCGCATCGAGAATGACGATTCCGGCCACAAGCAAACCCAAGCCGGCTTTTTGGCGATGGCAGTGGGCGCTGCCTGCATTGGCGGGCGGCTGCCTGGCCTTGTGGATGTTTAATCCTTTGTGGACGATATTGCGCGCCGATTTTCATACCGGTTTCGGCGAGAGGCGTGACGTACATCTTAGCGATGGTTCGACGCTACATTTAAACAGCAATAGTGCCTTGGATGTAAATATTGACGGCGTACAGCGGCAATTGACGCTGCTACAAGGCGAAGCCTGGTTTGAAGTCAGCCCCGACAAAGCCAGGCCGTTTCGGGTAAATACCCAGCATGGCAATGTCACCGCGTTGGGTACGGCGTTTAATGTGCGGCTGCGTGACGGCAAAACGGAAGTCAGCGTCACCCAACACAGTGTGGCGGTAGATTTGGAACAAGCCGACGGCAAAGCACTGCACACCGTTGTCGCCGAGGGCCAGCAAATAAGCTACAGCGCCGAATCCGGATTGGGCAATTTGCAAAACATCGATAGCCAGGCCGTTACCGCCTGGCAGCGCGGCAAACTGGTGTTCGAGAACCGGCCTTTGGGCGAAGTGCTTGCCGAGCTGAATCGCTATCATCGCGGATTTTTGCTTATCAACGATGCTGAACTGGCCCAACGCCGCGTCAATGGTGTGTTTCGTACCGACCAAGCCCTATCGGTGCTGGCGGCCTTGGAAACCTCACTGCAACTGCGTTCCACGCGGTTTGGCGATTATCTGATCGTGCTGCACCGCTAAATTTAAGGGCCGGGTTGATAGTTGCGGGTTGCGGTTTCTGGCTGGCTAATGCTTTCGACCAGGCGGGATCGCGCAACTGCACCAGCCAAAACCCTCTCCGCCGCCTGCCCTCATTCGCCACCGGACGGCACTGCTAGATAACTTACCTCTACCTCCGTCAAACCGCTGACGCCGATTTGCCTGGCCGCGCCTTGTGATAAATCGATCAATCGATTCGGGCTGAACGGGCCTCTGTCATTAATCAGCACATCGACAAAGCGGCCATTGCGCAAGTTGGTAACCCGAACTTTCGTCGGTATAGGCAAGGTTCTATGCGCCGCCGAAAAGCCTTGCGGATCAAAGCGACTGCCGTCGGCGGTGCGATTGCCCGATTCCGCGCCATACCAGGAAGCCAGGCCGGTCTCCCGATAACCATTCGCCGATGCCAGCGGATAATAAGTGACGCCTTTGACGGTGTAAGGCTTGTTGTAGGCAGCGTTGCTTTGATAGGTCGGCAGTTGGGCAGGCCCCGGAGACCGCGGCGGCTCTGATGCGCAGCCCGCCAGTAGCCCAAGTAAAGCCGGCAAAAGGCCTGGATTGGCAAGCATCTGGACTAGTTGGTTTCGCGGCATTCGATAACTCCACTGGGCACACTTTATTTGGCGCCTAAGCGCAGACAATATCTAAGCATAATTTGAAGCTCTCGTTAAAATCCGTTCGCTTTGCCCGCACCTTTCCAGGCTTCATGCTAGCAGACCACAGTCGACACGAGTCCATCCCGTCAAAATCGGCCGGCCCGGACAGGTTTGGTTATAATGCCGGCATCAGGAAATAGACAACTAAGGCCGGGATAGCGATTTTTTTGTTTGCCGACGCGGCAAACAGCACTTGAGGGGAAAGATACATGGCGAATGCATTACCTAAAATCTTGATCGTCGGCGGCGGAGCGGCGGGGCTGGAATTGGCCACGGAATTGGGGCATAAACTCGGCAAAGCCGGAAAAGCGGAAATCACCTTGCTGGATGCCGCCTCCACCCACATCTGGAAACCCTTGCTGCACGAAGTGGCGTCCGGCACGCTGGCCGAGGCTGAGGAAATCGAATATCTGGCGCAGGCGCACAGTAACCACTTCCGTTTCCTGTTCGGCAAAATGGAAGGTTTGGATAGAGCCAATAAGGAAGTCATCGTCAGCGCGATTACCAGCAAGAAAGGCGAAGAGATCATTCCGCAACGCCGCTTCAAATACGACACCTTGGTGATGGCGGTCGGCAGCGTCAGCAACACTTTTGGCATCAAGGGCGTGGATAAATATTGCCGGTTTATCGATACCACCAAGGAAGCCTTCCGCTTCCAAAAACAGCTGGTGGAAACCTATTACATTCAGTCCTACGCCAACCAAAGCCGGCAGCGCGACAAGCCGCTGTCGATAGTCATCATCGGCGCCGGGGCGACGGGTGTGGAATTGTCCGCCGAGTTGCACGAAGTCACCAAATTGCTGGCAACCTACGGCCTGGAAGGTTCGATAGACGTCAACATCACCATCATTGAAGCCGCGACTAAATTGTTGCCAGCCCTGCCGCCACGGCTGTCGCAAGCTACCCAGGAGCAATTGATCAAGCTGGGCATCCAGTTAAAACTGGGCCGCAAGGTCACCGAAGTCACCGAAACCGAAGTGCATACCTACGACGGCGAAGTCTTCGATGCGGATTTAAAAGTTTGGGCTGCCGGCATCAAGGCGCCGGACTGGATGAAAAACCTGGATGGTTTGGAATCCAACCACATCAATCAACTGGTGGTCGATCAGACTTTGCAAACCAGCGACCCCGACATTTTTGCCATCGGCGATTGCGCCGCTTGTGAGTGGGTCGGCCACGGCGGCAACGTGCCGCCACGCGCCCAGTCCGCTCACCAAATGGCCTCAACCGTGGCCAAAACCATCGTCAATCGCCTGAAAGGCAAACCGGCTGCGAAGTTTGTTTATCGCGACTACGGCTCGCTGGTGTCGCTGGGTAAATTCAGCACCGTTGGCAGCTTGATGGGTAGCTTGATGGGCACGGTCAGCGTCGGCGGTTTGATTGCCTATGGCGTGTATTTGTCCTTGTACAAAATGCACCAGGTCGCGATCCACGGCTACTTCCGCACCGCGATGCTGACCTTATCCAATCTGTTCCGGCGTAGTACCCACGCCAAAATGAAAATGCACTAACCCACAACTCCACCGAGCGATACACATGTTAGAAATCGAATACGAATTCCGCGAAGAAGACCTGGTCCACTTTAATGAGGAAAGGCTGAAAAGAGATCCGGAAATGCAGAAAAAAATCCGCCAAAACCGCATCTTCGCGCCCGGCGTGATGATGGCGATCGGCTTGTTTTATTACGTTTACTACGTGGACATGACCACCACAGCCTACATCACCATCCTGGCGCTGGC
>Ga0123388_1051968_pt1 | contig 11233 bp, 9 predicted proteins | sample T0HHNO3metaT_FD_89916 | JGI IMG/M metagenome (GOLD analysis project Ga0123388, IMG submission 89916) | Methane-oxidizing artificial microbial communities from Washington, USA to study methane cycling - T0-HHNO3 metaT (Metagenome... | ecosystem: Engineered > Modeled > Simulated communities...
AACACCACTATATCCAGCGGCAACAAAATCAAAGTACCGAAGTACAACAATACGATGAATGTGAACAGCGCGAACACCACAAACTGCAGCAGTCTTACCAATGCGACATTAAGGTTTTTCATGTTAATTTGTCTCGAATGAATGAAGAATCTTTTGCAAACACAGGCAACGAACTTGTTTTTCGTTGCCATTTCAGCCGGTTAGCCAACTGGCGGCATTATAAAATAAAAGCCCTACTGTTTCTTGCTTTTTTGCCGACTAACCGTGGCTTGGACGCCTATTCATCTGACTGGAATTGATATGCCGCGGGTTTCTTTTCGATAAAAAACGGATGCAGCAAAGCGCCGGCAACGAAACCACCCAGATGCGCCCACCAGGCCGAATCTACTGCGACATTATCTAAAACCGCTGCGGTGAATACATCGCCGATTTGGATAATCACCCAGAATCCAAGAAAGGCTATCGCCGGCACATGGAAAAACAGCGGATAAAACAGGATGGGAACCAGTATCACTACGGTAGCTTGCGGGAAGCGAAAAAAATACGCCCCCAACACGCCGGCGATGGCGCCGGATGCACCCACCACCGGCACCGCCATCTTGGGATAAAAATACCACTGCGCATAGGTTGCCAACAGTCCGCACAACACATAAAACGCCGCAAAGCGTTTATGTCCCATCAAGTCTTCGATGTTGTCGGCGAATATCCATAAAAACACCATGTTCATCAACAGGTGCAGGAAACCGCCGTGCAGGAACATATTGGTAAAAAACGACAGATAATGATCCGGCGGCAAACCAAAACTATAAGCCCAATCCGGATTGGAATAGCGAATCGGCACCATCCCGTACATGTAAACAAAGTGCTGCCCCATTTCGTCCGGCATAAACAGCATCGCTACGTACACTGCTATGCAAATAGCCATGATGCCCCAGGTCACATAAGGCTTGATGTTACAAGGTATCGAATCTCGAATGGGTATCATCTTGGGCTTCCTTCTGTAGTGGGCACAAAAATCAGAGGCTGATTAAAACTTTTCGTTCCAAGTCTTTTCCAGACGCTGCACCGAAACCGGATAAGCCGTTTTCAGTTGCTGCGCAAACAAGGACACACGCAATTCCTCCAAACTCCAGCGGAAGGCTTCGCGTTCCGGCATCGGCACCAAAGTCTTCATTTGCTTTTCGACATGCTGCCAAAAGCGTTGCGATAGCCTGTGCAGACCTTGGATGTCCGCCGAATCGGGCTTTTGCTTATCCAGACGACACTCAATGGCTTTTAAATAACGCGGCATTGCTTGTATCTGCGCCAACGGCGTATATCGTAAGAAACCACTAAACAGCAGCAAACTCAGTTGTTTTTCCAAGTCTTCCCGCAAATTTGGGCTGATGCCAGGCTGCTTCAATCGCTGTCTTACCGTTTGATAGTTTGCCATGATTTCCGTGACATGCTTGCCCACCTGATTCCCAACCGTGACCAGCGTAGCCTTTTTGGCCGCCAACGCTGCTTCGAACTGCTGTTGACTGCGGATCGCACTATCAGCAACAAACACACTGTTAAAGATCAAGAATAGTAGATCCTCCTTAAAATCGCCGCCCGGCCGTTCTGTCAACAACGGATGCTTGGGCAGTTGGTTATAGGCCAATTGCAAAGTAGCCTGGACCCCACTGTTTTTTAACAAATACTGCGCGTCCTTGCGGCATTGCAATTGAAACAATTTGGTTAAACCGTCGAAATGCGCCAGATCGGCCTTGTGCTGGGTATCTAGGATCTTCACCCCCACCGTTTCGCCTTCATCGACAATAGCCGGAAAGCCGATAAAAGTCTGGCCTTTTTGCATGAACTGCCAGGTCTCCGGCAAGTCGTCGAAGGCCCAGGCAATGCAGCCGGTATGGTTCATCTCCTCTTGCGCCAGCTTGTCGAAACTGTCGCCAGCCTTGGTGGCATAGTCGGCTTGCAGCTTGGCCAGGTTACGGCCATAACCCAAGGCCCGGCCATGATCGTCAACGATGCGGAAATTCATCTTCAAATGATCCGGCAAGACATCCGGCTGCCATTCATTCAAGGGTATCGACTCGCCGGTCAACTTGCGCAAGCGCCCGCTCAACCACTCGAACAACGAGCCTTTAAAATCCGGCTCGATCTCCAGGCAAGCCTTGGCGGTATTCGGTACAGGTACGAAATGTTTACGCAGATGCTTAGGTAGCGATTTGATCAACGCCGTGACTTTTTCTTCCAGCATCCCAGGCACCAACCAATCGAAGGGTGCTTGGCGGATTTGATTGAGCTGATGCACCGGCACGATGGCTGTAACCCCATCTTCGTCATGGCCGGGTTCAAAGCGGTAATGCAATTCGATAGTTAAATCACCAACCTTCTTGCTATCCGGAAAGTCCCAATCGTTGATCTTGCCGTCGTCGTGGCGGGTCAAATCCTCCTTGGTCAGAAACAAAATCTTCGGATTATCGCGCTCAACTTTCTTGCGCCATTGATCGAGGGTAATGCCGCTGACCACCTCGGCCGGCAGCTTTTTATCGTAAAACTGATACAGCCATTCCTCGTCTTCCACCAAATCGACGCGACGGCCCTTGTGCTGGATGTAACCCACCTCTTCCAGCAAGGCCTCGTTGGCCTTAAAGAACGGCGCATTGCTGTGATAATCATGATTCACCAGCGCGTGGCGAATAAACATCTCCCGCGCGGCTTTAGGATCGACATTTTCGTAGGGCACTTTGCGCTTGGCCTGCAAGGTCAAACCGTACAATAGAGTGCGCTCGTAAACCCCGCTGCGGCCGGCGTTTTTTTCCCAATGCGGGTCGTAGTAATTCCGTTTAACCAAGTGCTGCGCGGCAGCTTCTATCCATTCCGGCTCGATCTTGGCCACAGTGCGGGCATAGACCTTACTGGTCTCCACTTGCTCGGCGGCCATGATCCACTTCGGCCGCGCTTTGTGCTGGCCGGAACCAGGGAAAATGAAAAACTTCAGGCCACGCGCACCCAAGTATTCGTATTGTTCGTGGCGGAAACCGATGTTGGACAGCAAACCCGGCAGCAGCGCCATGTGGATTTGCTCGTAATTAGCCGGATTGCCGCTAGTTTTCAAACCCAAATCGCCGCGCGCCACCTGCATAATTTGAGTATGAATATCGTGCCATTCGCGCATACGAATGTAGGACAAAAAATTGTCCTGGCAGTATTTGCGGAGCTTGCTGTTGGTCAAATGCTTTTTCTGTTCTTCAAAGGCATTCCACAGATTCAGCAAACTCAAAAAGTCCGAATCTTCGGCCTTGAACTGGGCATGTTTGGCTTCTGCCTGCGGTAGCTTATCGGCCGGCTTGTCGCGTGGGTCTTGAATGCTCAAAGCCGATACGATGATCGCGACCTCGTGCAGCGAACCCAATTGCGCGGCCGCCAGCAGCATGCGCGCCAGTTTGGGGTCGGTCGGAATCTTCGCCAACTGCCGGCCGGTTTCCGTGAGATTGCCCTGCTTATCCAGCGCATCGACTTCGAACAACGAAGTCTTGCCGTCGCGCACCATTTTTTCATCAGGCGGCTCGACGAACGGAAACTCCTCGATGTCGCCCAACTTCAAGGCCGCCATCTGCAAAATCACCGACGACAGATTGGTGCGCAAGATTTCCGGTTCGGTAAATTCCGGCCGCGCCAGATAATCCTCTTTCGAATACAGCCGGATGCAAATACCCTCAGCCACCCGCCCGCAGCGCCCTGCCCTTTGGTTGGCGCTGGCTTGGGAGATACGCTCGATAGGCAAGCGTTGGATTTTACTTTTGTGACTGTAACGACTGATACGGGCATGACCCGAATCGATCACGCAGCGGATACCCGGCACGGTCAAGGACGTTTCCGCCACGTTGGTGGCCAGTACGATGCGCGGCTTGTTGCCGCTGGGTTTGAACACCCGCTCCTGCTCGGAAACGCTGAGTTTGGAATACAGCGGCAACACCTCGTAGCGGGTATTATTGTGCGACTTGCGCAAGGACTCGGTGGTCTCGCGAATTTCGTGCTCGCCACTTAAAAAGATCAGAATATCGCCGCGCATATCCCGATACAACTCGTCCACCGCATCCAGAATGGCTTGCTGCAAATCGGCGGAAGTTTCGTCGTCTTCCTCGATCAGTTCGATGGGCCGGTAACGCACATCCACCGGATAGGTACGACCGGAAACGTTGACAATAGGCGCATCGTTAAAATGCTTGGCAAACCGCTCCGGGTCGATGGTCGCAGAGGTAATCACCACTTTTAAATCGGGACGTTTTGGCAACAACCAGCGAAGATAACCCAGTAAAAAATCGATATTCAGGCTGCGCTCGTGCGCCTCGTCGATGATGATGGTGTCGTATTGATTTAAGTAAGGATCGTTCTGCGACTCGGCCAGCAGGATGCCGTCGGTCATCAGTTTAACCAGAGAATTGGGATGCGTTTGGTCATGGAAGCGCACCTTGTAACCCACCGCCTGACCGATGGGCTGGCCCAGTTCCTCGGCAATGCGGTCGGCGACGGTGCGCGCAGCAATTCGGCGCGGCTGGGTGTGGCCGATCAAACCGGTTAAGCCACGGCCGATTTCCAGACATATCTTCGGCAACTGCGTGGTCTTGCCGGAACCGGTCTCGCCGCAGACGATGGTGACCTGGTGGCTTTTAATCAGCTCGGCAATCTCGTCCTTCTTGCCGCTGACCGGCAAATCCGGGTAATTAATCACCGGCACCGAAGCCCGGCGCTGATTGCACCGCCCGACCGAACGCTCGATCTTATCCGCCACTTGCTGCACTTGTCCGGTCACATCCTTTCCTTTACTCGCCTCGCTGCGTAAGCGGTCGAGCTGGCGCTTCAAGCCGTGGCGGTCGGTGCCCATGCAGTTTTGGAGATTTTTGGCGAGTTGTTTCAGGGTGTCAGCAACAGACATGAGGACGGAGAATCTGATAAAAGCCCTGCATTATAAGGGCAGACGGGGCGGGTTTACATTTGACTTGGGAGAATTAACTTGGCTCCGGGCTGTAAAGTTTTGCCACATATTCCACTGGTTACCAAGCTCCAGCTTGGTAACCGAGGCTCGAAAGCTCCAGCTTTCTTATTAGCCAGGAAGCAATAGCTTCCAATATTTAGGTTCCATACGAGAGCTTGGAAACCAGAATCAACAATTCGCAGGCATTCATAACGGCACACCGTCGCGTTTAACATTTTCCAATAAGCGCGGATGCGCGGAGCTTTCCGGGCAATCCCATTCGGATTGCCAGATAGGCAGGGGCTGGATCAACACCCCGGTTTCCAGCAATACATCGTAGGCAATGTCCGCCAAAGCTAGCTTGGTTTCCAGGAATGGACCGGGCGCACCGGATAACAACACCGCCACGTCGGTGTCGCTTTGCGGCTGATAATCACCACGCGCCCGACTGCCGAACAGCAACGCTCCGACTAAACGGAACTGGCCAGCCGTACGATCAGAGAAAAGCCGCGCAGCCGCTAGGGTGTTAGGGTCGATTGGACGTGGAGGCATAGGTAACGGTAGATCTATAAAACCAAGCCGTATCTTACTATTAGCCGACTCATTGCGAATCGGAATTTTCGCTTAATCTCAGCTACTCCCCTAACATATACTCGCGGCCACGAATCCGAAAAATCAACTAGCTGGATCACGGGCCTAGCGCAGCTCCGCTACGCGCCTATTCTTTGGCCAACATCCGGTATTCAAAGTTTGATTGGATTTTTATCGGAGTGAACGTGGTCTTGATCGGAAGTCGCACTGTGAGGGCTTAGAAAAATCCAATCTTCGCCTTAACCTACCGAGATTAAACCCAATAAATCGCGTATTTCCTTCTACCAGCCACCGATTCCGATAAGATTACGCCATAAGCGAATCACGGCTTTTGGAAGTAGCAAATTGTCGCAATCGACCCGTTGCGGACAGCCCCCGATTTCTGGTGAGCGACTAATTTAGCCTTTACATTAGCCCATGGATCCCGACAGTTTGTTCACAATTTCAAGGTGGCTGTAGGGCGGATAAGCGTAGCGTCATCCGCCAAATGGGTTAAACTCTTTTCATGCCAAACTATCGACGCAATCGCATTCCCGGCGGCACCTATTTTTTCACCGTTAACCTGCTCGAACGGAAATCGATGCTGTTGATCGACCATATTGTAGCGTTACGGGAAGCGGTACGAGTGGTACGGGAAAAGCAGCCATTTTACTTGTGCCCTATGGGTATATCGATGCTTGGGTGGTTTTGCCTGATCATATGCATGCGATTTGGACATTACCGGCCGGTGACGATCTATATTCCAACCGATAGCGAGCTATAAAAAAGCCTTCTCGAAAGCAATCCCTAAAACCGAATATCGTTCAGCAACCGGAATAAAACGCCACGAACGCGGCATATGGCAACGCCGTTTTTGGGAGCATACCATTATCGATGACTCCGACTATTCGGCACATATGGATTATATTCATCATAATCCGGTCAAGCATGGTTGGGCGACAGCGGTTAAAGATTGGCCGTATTCAAGTTTTCACCGCTTGGTCAAGAAGGATATTTATCCATTAAATTGGGCGGGGTTAGATTTGGCATCCTTCGAAGTGGGCGAACCGGATAATTGACGGATTGTCGGCGGATGACGCTTTGCTTATCCGCCCTACGGCCCTAAATACTAAAAGCCAGCGCAAATTATTGGGTTTAGTTTTTCGATCACTTCAAATCGCTTTCCATCAGGATCAATACCGAACAAATTCCAGTTGAATCGATATAGTTTGCCACGAAAACATAGCGGTTCTTTTGTTATGGCAATGCTATCGATTAACTGCGCGATATTTACCTTACTCGACACAGGAATAATCGTCTCGCCATCTAGCTCGCCTCCTTTGCTTTTCTCGACGGTCAAATGATAGCAGCCTTCACAAGCAAGCATCTCGTATCGCGCACTGACAATTGACTCTTCAAGCTGAAGTTTAGATGCCACGAGTAACCCACTAATGGCTATGGCGATTAAACCCAATATAATAATATTAACCTTCATTACTTGATAAGCCTCTGTATTTCATCGTGTTCAATAATGCCTTTTTTAGTTGTTTTTAAAAGCAATCAGCCATTGTGATAGATAGAACGTTTCCCACTGGTTACCAAGCTCCAGCTTGGTAACTGAGGCTCGAAAGCTCTAGCTTTCTTTATTTGCCGGGAAGCAATAGCTTCCAAGATTGAGTTTCCAAGCCAGAGCTTGGAAACCAGAATCCAACAGAGAATCAACCAAAACCAGCCCAGATTCTAGCAAACAAAATCACGCGCGCCCCCAAGAATGGCCTACGCTTTTCTTCTGCGGACCACACCCCGCCATCCGCACTATCAGCCACGCTAAAAGGAGATAAACATGAGTCAAAATCTGATTTCTTTAAGCCTATCCGATAATGATCTGACCGACATAGACGCTGCGTTAAAGATATTGGAAGACCGCTTCGCCGGCTTCCTGGTCTTAACCCCGTAAGAGCGCCGCACTATCCTGAAGATGGGCGATAAAACCGAAGCTTTCTGCCGCCAGACGCTGACGGTGGCCACCCAAAACACGCATGCCATTCCGCCAGGTCTCGATGTCGTCGAAGCGCAAGCCGATCTGGTGACGCTCGATAAACTCCGCCCTCGCCTGCATCGCCTGCGTGATTTAATGAGCAGAGGCGAAGATACCGACATGGCGCTAGGCAGCGACATTTATAGTTTTAGCCTTGATGCTTACGCCTCGTTGAAAATCGCCGGCAAGGGCGCGGACTTGGAAACGCTGCGGCAGGCGATGTCTGTTCGGTTTAATCGCGGCGCCAAGGCCAAAACCCAAGCCACCCAGCCTACCGGCTAAGCAAGATAAGCATAATGATTGCCCGGCAAGGCATTCCGGCTTACCGCCTAAGCTTTATCCCTTGGCGGAATAGATAAAAGCATAGCGCGCAAGCCTTCCCGCTAAAGCCGCAAGCTTATTAGAGTCGCTCGCCACTTTCAAAGCCTTGCCCGCAAGGTAAATCGGCTCGCGGGCAAGGCGATTTGCAATAAACGCAAACCGAAATGGCTTAAGCGCAAGGCCTTGAGGTCAAACCGCCACCTTATTTGGTTCGCGCGCTAGCTTCAATGGTTTGCGCACAAGGAAAAAAGCCTTGCCCGCCAGGCCAATAAGCTTGCGCGAATCCGGAAAAGCCTAGCTCACAACTCTAATAGGCTTGCGCGCAAAGCGCTGAATCTTGCGGGTATGGCAAAAACCGGTGGTGTCCCGAATTTTTGCAAAGCGGACCGACCGACCTGCTTACGAAGACTTGCTTCAATCCAGTCTTACTCGGCCCGCGGTACCATCGACTGTGACTTTGTCGCCGTTCGTCAAAGCATCCAGCACACCTCTGACGCTCATTACTGCGGGTAACCCCACCTCTCGCGCAGTCACTGCGCCATGCGACAAAGGTCCGCCGCTTTCCGTGATCACAGCCGCCGCCTTATAAAATAAAGGCGTCCAGGCGGGATTGGTGGTACGAGCAACCAGTACCGCGTTGGCGGGAAAATCGGCGAAATCGTCCTGCGACAACACCTTAAAAACCACGCCGCTGGCAACGCCGGGGCTACCGGGCAAACCAACAAAATCCCCGTCTTTAGCGGAACAGGCTTGTGACTTACCCAATTCCCATTCCGGTGAATGCCGCCTATGGTTTTGATAAGCCTGTTTTTCCCGGACTATGCTATCCGCCAAACAACGCCACGACGCGGCGTCGTTGAGGCGGATTGTTTCCGAGAGCTGTTCGGCTCGGGCAAAGAACACATCCATCGCTTCCGTAATGATGCCCCTCGCCTGCAAGGCGACACCCAAGGCTCGTAAACCCTTGCGGAACGGCAATGTCAGCCGTGTTGTTTGGTAATGTTCTATGTCGTCCAATGCGGTATAAACCCGCGTCAAGCGCAACAACTCCTGCACAGGAAACCGCAAATCCTCCGGCAATCCGACTATCAATTGCCGCTCGGTTTCCAACATCCGGATTTTCAGAGTACGTTCTTTTTCGGCAGGGTCTTCCAGGGCCGAGTCCAACATCATTTTCAGATTTTCAATCACCAGCCATGGCGCTTCCAACCAGGTCGGATGATAGGGATCAAACTCCACTTCCCGATGCCCATGATCCTGTAAAAAACGCTGGAAAGCGGCCGCAATACCTGCTTCTTGTATAAATCCGCCGGACGCCAGAAATTGCTGACCCGTTTGGGTGCGCAACGCTTGTACGAGTTTGGGGCATTCGGCTATCCGCCGTGCCAGTCGGTACAGTTCCTTATTGACGAAACCCGTTTTGGTTTCACAGTACGCCAACAAGCGATCAAAGGTAGACGGTGCATCCGTTTCGCCAACGGTCGCGCCGACGATGCTGTACACCAGTTTGTAAAGCGTGCGCTGAGTAATGGAAATGGCAATATTAGGAAGAAAATATTCTGCACCCAGCTGCTTCACCCGCAGTACAAAATCCCACAACTCGGGAATCGAGCGTCCTGTCAGCGGCTCGGCCATTAATTCGCCGAGACCGAGTAAATAGCGATCCAAATCGCGCGACCACGTCATCGGTAACTCCTGCACCCAGGCATAGCGTTTGCGCAGTGTCGGTAAAGCGGACAGCAGTTCGGCAACTGAACGCACGTTTAAGGAATTTGCAGTGCCTTCGGCATAAACTTCCACGGCATTCTGATTGCCGTATACATAATTATCGAACAAGGCGAACCACTTGCCGTGAAACGGCGGCAAGCCCATCAATTCGAAAGAATGCGACAGCGATTGGTGAAAACCCTCCGCCACCAAGTCCCAAGCCAGCGGCGTAATCACCGAGGGAAACCGCTCGGCGGATTCGTCACGGGTCCAGCGCGGCGGGATACGGGTAATCGGCCGTGCTTGCAACAGCCATAACTGTTCACCCTCAAAACCCCACTCTATATCCTGCGGATAACCGTAAAACTTTTCGACGCGGCGCATCAAATCGGATAACTCAGCCAATTCAGGTTCACTGAGACAAGGTAAATTAGCTTGATCATCTGACAAGTTCTCGCTGCGCGTACCGGTGCGGTCGGCGACGATGCATGAGGATTTATGGGCTAAAACCGCATCCAATACTCGCCCGGACGACTTATCCAGCAACCAATGATCAACTTGATGCTCACCGCCCACCACCGATTCACCCAAGCCAAAATTGGCATCCACCGATTGCTGCGCAGGATCGCCGGTAACCGGATTGATGCAAAACCCCACGCCGGCGACCCGATTGAAGGCCATTTTTTGCACCACCACCGCCATCGCGGTGTTAGACAAGCCGATGCCGGCCTGCAAGCGGTAAGCTATGGCGCGGGCACTCCACAGCGACACCCAGCAATCCCTGATGCGCGATACAATGTCGTCGATGCCCATGCAATTCAGATACGTTTCGTGCTGCCCGGCGAATGCGGCGCCGCCCAAGTCCTCGGCAGTGGCGGAGCTACGCACGGAGAATGCCGTGTCGCCCGGAAACTCAGCCAACATCTCCGCAATTGCCTGCTTCAAGCTTTCTGGCACCGGTAGCTGGATCAGCTGCTCGCATATACGTGTGCACGCCTGTTCCAAGGCCAGGGGTTCGTCTATAGGCAAATTCTGAAGCAAATCCGGCAATGCATCGTATTGCTCAATGAACGAGTAATAACCCTCCGGCGGCAACACAAAGCCTGGTGGTACCGCAAACCCTCCCTGAGTCAAGCGGGCAAGGTTGGCGCCTTTACCGCCGGATATGGCGGAATCGAGAGCAGACGGATGATAAAAATCAAACAGCGTTGGCATAAGTATCCTTCTTGCTGGGGTTTATGGCAGGGTGATCGGCATGACGGCGAGCTTCGTACAAACCAAAGCCGGCCAACGCCAAGCCGCTGAGGACATCGACAAAATAGTGATAACGCAAATAAAAAGTAGCGATCCATAAACCCAATATCGGCAATAACAACACCCAAAACTCAAGGCGATGATGCCGTCCGGCAAATCCCAGTATATAGAGCGTCACCGCAACATGTAGACTCGGCCAGACATCGACTTTATTACTGCCCTGCTCAACCATCGCTTGATTAAATGCAGTTACCGCGCCGCCGCTGAATTTCACGTTGAACAACTCCGGATAGGCCAGCCAAGGCCCCGCAGCCGGTACCAGCAGATAACCGAGAAACCCCAAACCGTAAACCGCGAATAGGCCGGTGTAAAATTCCCCGAGC
>Ga0123388_1052148_pt1 | contig 11139 bp, 10 predicted proteins | sample T0HHNO3metaT_FD_89916 | JGI IMG/M metagenome (GOLD analysis project Ga0123388, IMG submission 89916) | Methane-oxidizing artificial microbial communities from Washington, USA to study methane cycling - T0-HHNO3 metaT (Metagenome... | ecosystem: Engineered > Modeled > Simulated communities...
CGCTAAACTATCCAACAACTCTTTCGCACGTAATTGCTGTACAGGGCCACCCTCTTTTAGAATTTCCTCTAAAAGTTCACGCGCGCCCTCTTTATCGTCCATATCAATATATGCCGCAACAAGATCTAACTTAATATTAACATCTGGCGATTCAGCCATTCCACTAAGTGGATCAGCAGCTTTCTTAGGTGCTGGTTTTTCAAGCAACAATTCAGATTCAGCATCAGCTAAATTCAAATCGATATCGGACAAATCGAAGGTGTTCGCTTCAAGTTCATCAGATTTAGCAGCCACCTCTTCTTTGGTGATAACCGGCTCTTCAATGCTAGGGAAATCGAAGCTTATTTCTGAAGCATCCATCTGCGACAGCTCTTCCGCAGGTTTAACATCTGCATCAGTCGCAAAATCAAGGTCAAATGAAATCTCTTCTATCGAATTTGATGCCGCTAAGTTTGCCTGGGTCAATTCATCCGTGTCTGAAGGCAAATTGAAGTCCATATCAAAATCTGTTGTCGATGACACTTCTGGACTATCAGTCAAATCAGAACTATTAGCTAAATTAACACTGCCGCTCAAGTTAGGAATATCAGGTGCATTGAATTCTAAAGCATTTGCAGCCGTTTCCGACAATGGAGTTTCGCTAATAAGCTCTTCTGCAACCGGTGTCGATTTATTTGCAAATTCACCCAAATCGAAATCCATTAAATTCGATGTAGTGTCTTTAACAGCCGCTTCAGAAAGCTCTTCATCTACAAGAAAATTCGCCGTGCTGGTTGCTAACTCAGCTTCATCCCCAAGCGTGTTATTGGTAGGAGCATCATCTAAAGTACCAAGGTCAAAAGAAATATCTGAATCTACGTTTTGCGCTTCAGCAAAACTTTGCATCACTGCTGAGTTCGCATCCTCTTCGCTATTTTGTTCATTAGCAACCGCATCATCATTGAATGAGAAATCCAAGCCTGCGTCTTCCGCAACTGCAATATCAGAAAAATCTGAGGCAGCGAGTTTCTGTGGAGACAAAGGACTCACTGCAACGGTTTTACTCACATTATAAAGTGGATTACTTGGCTCCATGCCAATACCAATAGCAGCTACTTTAGCCCACGTTGGATCATCAGCACCCAATGTTGTATATAGTTCACCTGCAATAGCCTCAAACGCTGAAGTATCCTTACGCGCTGCGTACATTTCCAATAATTTGAGATGTAATTCATAGCGTTTCGGTTCTTTTGAAATAGCGTCTTTTAGTATTTCTTCAGCCTGCGCATCGCGACCATAAGCCATATAAACTTCGGCTTCAGCAATGGGGTCAACATCATTGGTATCTATCATGCTGCCATCAGCACTTTGTGCAAAATCTGTTAAGAATGAGGTGTCAGACATGCTGGCATTACCAGTAGTATTGCCAAATACAGTGTTGGCACGTAATCCGCCAGAAGTTAAAATGCCACGCTCAAAACTATCTAAGTCTTTTCTACGTTTGTTGCGCAAAAACATCCAACCAGCGCCTAGTAAAGCGACACCACCAGCCCCACCCAACACTGCCAAATCAACTGAATTCATCAGACCAGCAAGGAACCCTGGCTCTTCTACCATAGGCGCAGGAACAACCACTGGTGCAGTTACTACCGGCTTTTTAACTTCAGGTTTTACTACTGGCACTTCTACCGGAGGAGTCACTTCCGCTGATTTTGCATCAGCTACAGGAGCAACTTCAGCTTTAACAGGCTCTACTGGTGCCTCAACAGCTTCAGGCTTTTTAGCCGCAGTTTCTGCATTCTTTTGCATGTCTGCCATTGACTGATTTTTCATCGCAATCAGCTTTTGCATATCCGCGATTTGTTTTTCTAGTGCGGCAGCTTTATTATTAGCTTCTTTTAAAGAGTTTTCACGTGCAGTGGTTTCTTCTTGCAGTGCAACTATTTTTGCCTCTGCAGACTTGGTCGCGGCATCTTTAGAGTTTTTTGTGCCAGCTTGATCGCCAGCTGAAAGCTTAACAACATCTTTGGGCCCAGTCGCTACAGGTGCAGCTTTGTCTTCTGCGGTTGCAATCTTGCCTGATGTAGATTGTTTTTGTTCGGTTTCAGCCATTGCAGGAGAAGCCTCAACATTACCTGCCAAGGCATTGCGATAAGCATTCCAATTAACTGAATGTATCTTGATTGTTTTCTTAGCTTGCTGCTCATCAACACTTGTGAGCACTTCTTTTGACGGTACTTTTATTATTTGACCCACTTTAAGGCGATTCATATTGCCTTTAGCAAATGCCTCTTTATTGTTCTCATACAAACCAACCAGCATCTGATCCAAGCTAACACCTTCAACCTGCACTTCTTTTGCAACTGCGCTTAGCGTATCACCGCGCTTGGTGGTTAACTCTTGCTCATTCTTAGCCACGTTGGGCTCTGAAGCTTGCTCTTGCTGTACGACAGGTGGTGCTGGTCTTTTTTGCTTTTTTGTTTTTTGTGTAACTGGCTGAGTAGCATCACCAACATTTGAAGTTGAAGGTCTATTTGTAGATTGCGTATTGTTTGTACCGCCAGTGGACGGCAAAGTGACTGGAATTGAAGCGGTACTTTCAGGTTTATAGCCAGGTGGGTCTAACAAAACGGTATATTCACGCTGTAAACGTCCTGTAGCCCAGTCTACTTGTATTAGCATATCGAGGTATGGATCGCTAACTGGCTGACTTGAACGTATTTTTAGAACAGGTGATCCATCGGCATTTTTTGCAATTTCCACTTTGATATTATTGTGAATACCTAGGCGTGGTATACCTTGTTGTGCGTATGCATCTTCAGAAGCGATTGAGGCTGCAAGAGTAGAAAGCTCTTCTGGTGTTACCGATAAAAGCTCGATTTCAGCTTTAAGTGGTTCACCTATCCCTGAGTTCACGTTCAGCTTACCCAGTCCTGCAGCGTAGCTAGATAACGGCAATAGTGCTAAGCACACGGCCAGAGAAATTTGCTTTATTTTAGATTTACGCACATTGAGCCCTTGATCAAACTTTATACCTAAATATTAAAATAACATCAAATAGTTAGCTATGCAAGCTGATAATGCACATTATATTCAAGGACTATATATGCGTTGTGTTTGAGTGCTATCATTTTCACAATAGCACTCAAGTCGTTCAAATTATTTCTCTATTAAAATCCGCAACATACGGCGCAATGGCTCTGCAGCGCCCCAGAGCAACTGGTCGCCCACGGTAAATGCTGATAAATAGTCATCACCCATACTTAACTTACGCAAACGACCTACTGGTGTATTCAAAGTACCAGTCACAGCGGCTGGCGTAAGCTCCCGCATACTCGCTTCACGCTCATTTGGAATCACTTTTGCCCACTGATTAGCCTCTGCCAACATTTGGTTAATTTCATCTAAAGGTACGTTTTTTGTCAGCTTAATTGTCAATGCTTGGCTGTGACAGCGCATCGCACCGATGCGAACACACAGGCCATCGATAACAATGGGATTAGCTTCTCGCCCAAGAATCTTGTTGGTTTCAACGCCGCCTTTCCACTCCTCTTTGCTTTGACCATTGCCCAGATCTTTATCGATCCAAGGAATCAAGCTACCAGCTAACGGTACACCAAAGTTTGAAGTTGGAAATTTATCGTCACGCAAAGTACCTGCAACAGTGCGGTCAATATCTAAAATTGCCGAAGCTGGATCTGCTAACAATGAACTTGCCGCAAAATGCGCTTCGCCCATTTGTTTGAGCAATTCACGCATGTTTTGTGCACCCGCGCCAGAAGCCGCTTGATAAGTCATTGACGTTGCCCATTGCACTAAATTGGCTTTAAACAAGCCATTCAATGCCATCAACATTAATGAAACGGTACAATTTCCGCCCACCCAGTTTTTGTTGCCTTGTGCATAAGCATCTTGAATTACGTGCATATTGACTGGATCAAGAATAATCACAGCATCTTTTTCCATGCGTAAAGTAGAAGCCGCATCAATCCAATGCCCATTCCAGCCTTCTGCACGGAGTTTAGGGAATATCTCGCTGGTATAATCACCACCTTGGCATGACACAATCGCATCCATTGCTTTTAAGTCAACAATACTCATCGCGTCTTTTAGTGGCGCAGAATCTTTACCTACATTCGGCGCTTTCCCACCGACTTGTGAAGTCGTGAAAAACTGCGGTTCGATTAACGCAAAATCATTTTCTTCCATCATGCGCTGCATGAGGACTGAACCTACCATACCGCGCCAACCAACAAATCCAACTTTAAGCATATCAATAACCTTAATTAGTTTAGTGCCGTCACTTTACAATGCGGCAACAACCGCATCGCCCATGGCATTACAGCCCACCAAGTTACAACCCTCAGTTGCAATATCAGCGGTTCTGTAACCCTGCGCCAAAGCTTTTTTACATGCGTTTTCAATCTTAACTGCGTTAGCTTCATCGTTGAATGTGTAACGCAACATCATGGCCGCTGAAAGTATAGTCGCCAATGGATTCGCAATGTCTTTACCTGCAATATCAGGCGCAGAACCGTGGCTAGGTTCGTACATACCTTTATTGTTCGCATCCAATGAAGCGGATGGCAACATGCCGATTGAACCTGTGAGCATTGAAGCTTCATCAGAAAGAATATCGCCAAAAATATTACCCGTGACCATCACATCAAACTGCTTAGGGGCGCGAATTAACTGCATCGCCGCGTTATCCACATACATATGGCTTAACTCAACTTCAGGGTATTCAGCTGATAGTTCAATCATGACTTGACGCCATAATTCAGTTGTTTCTAGCACGTTGGCTTTATCTACTGAGCAAACCTTTTTGTTACGTTTCATTGCAATATCAAACGCCACACGGCCAATGCGCTTAATTTCAGATTCGTTATAACGCATGGTGTTGATACCTTCGCGTTCGCCATTTTCTAGCGTACTGATACCGCGTGGTTGACCAAAATAAATATCACCAGTCAATTCACGGATAATCATTAAATCCAAACCAGAAACGATTTCAGGTTTTAGTGTAGACGCACCAGCCAACTCAGGATAAAGCAAAGCTGGACGTAGGTTTGCAAACAAATTAAGCTCTTTACGAATGCGCAACAAACCACGCTCTGGGCGTAGATGGCGCTCTAATTTGTCATATTTCCAATCGCCAACAGCACCTAGCAAAACCGCATCAGAGTCTTTAGCCAATTGCAAAGTCGCATCTGGCAGCGGATCACCTGCAGCCTCATAACCAGCGCCGCCAATTGGCGCCTCTGTCATAGTGAGATTCAAATTTAGCGCTTTTAACACTTTAACTGCTTGAGCTACGATTTCCGGACCAATACCATCACCTGGCAATACTGCGATTTTCATGAAATTACTTTCTTAATTTATAACTTAATTTATAGCCTATAGATTTATAACCTACAGTTGAGCAAATATTTAATTAAACAGCCATGGTTGAGCCTGTTCATGCTTTGCTTCAAACGCCTTAATTTTATCCTGATGCTGCATAGTTAAACCAATGTCATCCAAGCCATTCAACAAGCAGTGTTTACGGAATGTATCAACTTCAAACCGGAATACTTCCCCACTAGGAGTGGTGACTGTTTGAGCGCTTAAATCCACATCAAGCTTATAGCCCTCTGTTGCAAACACTTGGTTAAACAAGTTATCTACAATTTCAGCTGACAACACAATAGGCAACATGCCGTTTTTGAAACAATTGTTAAAGAAAATATCCGCATAGCTTGAGGCGATAATCACTTTAAAACCAAAATCTTCCAGCGCCCATGGTGCGTGCTCTCTTGATGAGCCACAGCCAAAATTCTCGCGAGTTAGCAAAACGCTAGCCCCTTGATAACGTGTTTGATTTAGCACAAAATCAGGGTTGATTTTGCGTTTGGAGTTATCCATACCGGGTTCACCGTGGTCTAAATAACGCCATTCATCAAATGCATTGGGTCCAAAACCACTACGCTTAATCGACTTAAGAAATTGCTTAGGGATAATGGCATCGGTATCGACGTTGGCGCGATCTAGCGGCGCCACTAACCCGTTTAATTGAGTAAATGGTTTCATCAGTTATTTGGTGAATTCTTAATTTTTTCGCCGGCCGTTTCCAAGTCTTTACCGAAACCATGCCATGTGTTGCAACCTGTCAATACCAATGCACAAGCAAGTGCCACCAATACAAACAATTTATTCATTTATTACTCCTATTAATTGTTTATGAGAAATCAAACAAACTGCCTAACATCTACAAAATGACCGGCTACCGCTGCGGCAGCAGCCATTTCCGGACTGACTAAATGCGTGCGACCACCCTGACCTTGGCGCCCTTCAAAATTGCGATTCGAAGTCGAAGCACAACGCTCGCCAGCTTCTAATCGGTCAGCGTTCATTGCCAAACACATCGAGCATCCTGGCTCGCGCCACTCAAAACCTGCTGCAATAAAAATCTTGTCCAAGCCTTCTTGTTCCGCTTGGGCTTTTACCAAACCAGAACCTGGCACCACTAGCGCTAACTTAACATTTGGCGCGATGTGTTTACCTTTAGCCACGGCAGCGGCGGCACGCAAATCTTCAATACGCGAGTTAGTACAGGAGCCGATAAATACTTTATCAATATTAATTTCATTGATAGGCGTATTTGGCGTTAAACCCATGTAAGCGTAAGCACGCTCCCAATCGGCACGCTGCACTTCATTTTTGGCTAAATCCAAACTCGGTACACGTCCATCGATACTGACGACCATTTCTGGCGAAGTGCCCCACGTCACTTGTGGCTGAATGTCTTCAGCATTTAAAGCGACAACGGTATCGAACTCAGCACCAGAATCTGTATGCAAAGTTTTCCAATAAGCAACAGCGGCATCCCATTGGTCAGCTTTAGGTGAGAATGGGCGGCCTTTTACATACTCAATGGTTTTTTCATCCACTGCCACCAAGCCAGCGCGAGCACCTGCTTCAATCGCCATATTACACAAGGTCATACGACCTTCCATACTTAAGCCGCGAATCGCAGAACCCGCAAACTCAATCGCATAGCCGTTACCACCCGCAGTACCTGTTTTGCCGATAATGGCCAATGCCACATCTTTGGCTGTTACACCTTTACCTAACTCACCATTCACTAGCACTTGCATGGTTTTAGACTTCTTCTGCACCAAGCATTGCGTTGCCATCACGTGTTCAACTTCTGAAGTGCCTATACCATGCGCCAATGCGCCGAATGCGCCATGTGTGCTGGTATGTGAATCACCGCAAACCACGGTCATACCTGGCAAAGTCGCACCTTGCTCAGGCCCGACCACATGCACGATGCCTTGATTTTTATTCATAAATGGAAAGTAAGCTTTTGCTCCAAACTCACTAATATTACTAGTTAAAGTTTCAATCTGTAAGCGCGCCACAGGATCAGCAATTCCTGCCAAGCCTTTATCCCAGCCATTGGTCGGCGTGTTGTGATCAGCAGTTGCCACAATAGATGAAATACGCCAAGGTTTACGGCCAGCCAAACGCAAGCCTTCAAATGCTTGAGGACTTGTGACTTCATGAACCAAATGGCGGTCAATGTAAATCAGCGCAGTGCCGTTTTCTTCATGCACAACGTGGGAGTCAAACAACTTATCGTATAGCGTTTTTGCCATGTTTTAACCTAAAAACTAATCTCTAAAATTACCAAACTGCAATGGAAAATCCGTCACAGACTTTTTCACGAAGGCAATCGCATCTTGCAGCAAGTCACGCTTTGCACCGTTCACACGCACAGTGTCGCCTTGAATACTCGCCTGAACTTTTAAACCAGAGTCTTTGATTAACTTGCTGATACGTTTTGCTAAATCGCTATCAATACCATCTTTGATTTTAAGTTCTTGCTTGACTTTATTGCCGCCAACTTTTTGGACATCTTTATGCTCAAGGCGTTTCGTAGAATCAGGCTCTTTTTTCTCCATACCGGGCAGCAAAATGTCTTTAATCTGATCTAGCTGAAAGTCATTATCACCAAACAAGGTAATAATACTGTCTTTCTCGTTCAACTCAACCTTGGCTGAAGTGCCTTTAAAATCATAACGATTGGTAATTTGTTTACCCGCAGTATCAATCGCATTTTTCAACGCGACCATATCAACTTCAGATGAAATATCAAAACTTGGCATTTTTTCTCCTCAAACACTTTCAAGCGGAGGTGCTACTAGGCGAGAGCACGAAGACAGTACGATTAGTACGGCGAGTGCGAGCAACAATGTAGCACCAAGCATCAACCTTTACTCAAAGTGACAAACGTAGTCTAGTGTTTCAGTTACCTCAATATCAAAACTTGAATTACCAGGCACAGTAAATTTCTCACCCTCACCGTAAGTTTTCCATGTCTCTTCACCACTTAGACGAACTTTGCATGAACCAGAGTTAATCTCCATTAACTCTGGTGCTGCCGTATTGAATGTAAGTGAACTAGGGAAAATAACGCCAATTGTGCTGCGTGTTCCATTTGGTAGCATTACAGTGTGACTAACGCATTTACCATCAAAGTAAATGTTGGCTTTTTTCTTTACACTTACATTGTCAAATTGTGCCATTTGCTTAACTTCCATTAATAATCAAAATAGCATTATCGCAGAAAAGGCACGGCTAACCAATATGGTGCATAGAGATTAAAGCGTGCATGTAACGATTTGAATAGAATGGAATGGTTCAAGCAAGTGCTTTACGCAGAATTTCAGGGTAAATCTATTAGAAATGCTCCGCCTCAGCAAAAGATTTACCTAACTGATCTTTTGCAGATAATAACGCTGCACCATTAATGGGCCATTTAATATCGATTTCAGGATCATTCCATGCGATACAACGCTCGAATTCAGGGGCGTAGTAATCAGTCGTTTTGTACAGAAATTCTGCAGTTTTAGAAAGCACCACAAAGCCATGAGCGAAACCCTCTGGCACCCATAGCTGTTTTTTATTTTCGGCAGACAAAATCTCACCCACCCACTGACCAAAAGTCGACGAATTCTTACGAATATCCACAGCGACATCAAATACAATACCCTGCACGACTCGCACTAATTTACCCTGTGGTTGCTGAATTTGGTAATGCATGCCGCGCAACACATTTTCTGCAGACTTAGAGTGATTGTCCTGTACGAACTTAACTGGCTTACCTATTGCCGCTTCAAATTTCGCATGATTAAAGCTTTCAAAAAAGAAACCTCTATCATCACCGAAGACATTAGGTTCAATCACCAGTACATCTGCAATTGCTGTTGGCGTGACTATCAAGGCTGCACTCCATCTTTTAACATACGAAGTAGATATTGTCCGTAGCCATTCTTAGCTAGCGGCTGTGCGAGCTTCTCAACTTGTGCTGCGTTAATAAAGCCTTTGCGATAAGCAATTTCTTCTGGGCAAGCGACTTTAAGTCCTTGTCGCTGCTCTATAGTCTGAATAAAGTTACTCGCATCAATCATGCTTTCATGTGTACCCGTATCTAGCCACGCATAGCCACGACCCATAATTTCAACACTTAGCTGATTCCGTTCAAGGTAAATACGATTCAAATCTGTAATCTCTAACTCCCCTCTTGGTGAAGGTTTAAGATCGGCTGCAATATCTGCAACTTGATTGTCGTAGAAATACAAACCCGTTACCGCATAATTGCTTAGCGGTTTTAATGGCTTCTCTTCCAAACTTGTTGCACGTCCATCGCCGTCAAAAGCCACCACACCATAACGCTCAGGATCTTGGACGTGGTAAGCAAACACCGTTGCACCATGTTCACGCGCTGTTGCTTGCTCAAGTTGCATATGCAAGTCATGCCCGTAAAAAATATTATCGCCAAGCACTAAGGCGCTGGGATTATTGCCAACGAAGTCTTTGCCAATAATAAACGCTTGCGCTAAGCCGTCTGGACTTAGTTGTACTGCATATTCTAAATTCAGACCCCAATCGCTGCCATCGCCTAACAACTCCTGAAAACGCGGCGTATCTTGTGGTGTGGATATGATCAAAATATCACGTATGCCCGCCAACATTAAAGTGCTGAGCGGGTAATAAATCATCGGTTTATCATGAATCGGCAGCAGTTGTTTTGAAACTACCTTGGTTACAGGGTACAGCCTAGTACCAGAACCTCCTGCGAGGATAATGCCTTTACGTGTTGCCATAATCTACCTCAACTTTTCTTTTATTTTATGCCGACTATTAATGATGTCTATTTATCTAGAATTTCAGCCAACAAACGAGTGACGCCACTTTGCCAACTTGGCAAAACCAAGTCAAAACTATTTTGCAATTTATTTGTATTTAAACGTGAATTTAACGGCCTCTTGGCAGGTGTAGGGAAAGATGACGTTGGCACAGCCTGAATTGCATCAGCCGCAACTTTAATCTCAACACCTGCTTGACGCGCATGCTCAATCACAAAGCTTGCGTATCCATGCCAAGAAGTTTCACCACTTGCTACAAGGTGATATAAACCGCTCACTTCTGGGCTTACTAAAGCTTTGCGAATGCCATGTGCCGTTACATCTGCAAGCAAATCAGCCCCAGTTGGCGCGCCTATTTGATCGTTAATCACTTTTAATGAATCCCGTTCTTGCGCGAGTTTCAACATGGTTTTGGCAAAGTTTCCACCGCGCGCGGCATATACCCAGCTTGTGCGAAAGATTAAATGCTTACAGCCTGATGCAACGATAGCATTTTCGCCTTCCAGCTTGGTGTGACCATAAATGCTCAATGGCGAAACCTCATCCGTTTCTAGCCTAGGCATTTCGCCACTTCCATCGAACACATAATCCGTAGAATAATGAACAAGCCACGCTCCAATTCGCTTGGCTTCATTCGCCAAAACAGCTGGCGCAAGCGCATTAATAGTTCGCGCCAGCTCAGGCTCACTTTCCGCTTTATCCACCGCAGTATGGGCGGCCGCATTCACAATAACATCTGGGGCAATGGTCCGAATAGCTTGAGCAAGCCCATCAAGATTTGTAAAGTCTCCGCAATACGCTAAGCTTTTCGCATCTAAAGCAATCACTTCGCCTAATGGCGCTAGGCTGCGCTGCAACTCCCAACCAACTTGGCCGTTTTTACCGAGCAAGAGAATTTTTATTTGATTCATATTTCACCTAAATGAAGATTATTATTCTAGTTAAATTTTTCAAATAGCAATCAGAC